>Ga0256828_1002306_pt1 | contig 11424 bp, 9 predicted proteins | sample CV88metaG_FD_185993 | JGI IMG/M metagenome (GOLD analysis project Ga0256828, IMG submission 185993) | Hydrothermal vent microbial communities from East Pacific Rise, Pacific Ocean - CV88 | ecosystem: Environmental > Aquatic > Marine > Hydrothermal vents | place: Pacific Ocean: East Pacific Rise... | reverse complement strand
TTCATAACAACATTTTCCTATCGATGGAGCTATTCCTGCTATAATATTTTTTGGGTTTGAGTTAAAAACTTCTTGCATCTTTTTTACGGTTTTTAATACAATTTTTTGTTCTGTTCCTCTCCATCCTGCATGTATACAGGCGATAACATGGTTTTTTTTATCAAAAAGAAAAATAGGTACACAGTCTGCTGTCAATATTGTAAGCATAATATTTTTTTGATTGGTAATTAATGCGTCACAATCTGCAACTGCTGTATCTAGACTCTCCCACCCTTTGGTTTTAGCTTCTGTAACGATATAAATATTATCACTATGGGTTTGATTTGCAACAATAAAGTGCATATTTGGAAATTTTTTAGTAAAGTAGTTTCTATTTTTTATAATATCTAAGGAATTTTCATTGGTATGTAGTGCTAAAGAGAAAGAGTATGGTGCTGTTACTTCTTTTTGTGTCACAAAATGTAGTATATTTTGCTCTTGAGATAGGTTTTTAAAAGTATAGAAATTTTTCATATTAATAACTTTAGGATATTTTTTCTTCCTATGCTTGGCATAGGAAGTGGATGAAGCTTCTATTTTATACGAGAATCTTCTGAATGGTCAACATAAATCATTTTTCTTAGTTTATCTTGGTACCCAGCTAAATCACATCTATTTAAGCTAGTTACACCATCTTCAAATGCAGCTTCTGCTACAGCCGATGCAACCCAAACCAATACCTCGCGTGAGAATGGTGTAGGAATAATATGCTCTTTACCATAAACCATATCAGGGTTATTATATGCTGCTTTTACATAGTATGGTACAGGCTCTTTTGCTAAATCTGCCAATGCTTTAGCTGCTGCCATTTTCATATTTTCTGTAATTTTTGTAGCACCAACATCTAAAGCACCTCTAAAGATAAATGGAAAACCTAAAACATTGTTTACTTGGTTAGGGAAATCACTTCGACCTGTTCCTGCAATAATATCTGGTCTAACTTCATGAACTTTGTCTGGTGTAATCTCTGGTGTTGGGTTGGCACAAGCAAAGATAATGGCATCTTTTGCCATTGTTTTTACCATATCTTGTGTTACAAGATTTCCAGATGATAATCCAAGCATCATATCTGCATCTTTTAGTGCATCTTCTAATGTTCTATCTTCGGTATCTATTGCAAATGCTTTTTTATATTTATTTAAGTCATCTCTACCAGAGTGGATAACACCTTTTGAATCAAGCATTACAATATGTTTAACACCCAAATTTTTATACATGTTAGCACTTGCAATACCAGCAGCTCCAGCACCAATAACAACTACTTTTATATCTTCTATATTTTTTCCTGCTAAATCAACAGCATTTAAAAGACCTGCTGATGTAATAATAGCTGTACCGTGTTGGTCATCATGGAATACTGGAATATCTAGTTTTTCTTGTAGAATTCTCTCTATTTCAAAACATTTAGGTGCAGCGATATCTTCAAGATTAATTCCACCATAAGTATCAGAGATTGCAGAACATACATTTACTATCTCATCAACTTCATGAACATTCAAGATAACATCAACAGCGTCAACATTTGCAAAGTTTTTAAATAGAACGGCTTTACCTTCCATTACGGGTTTACCTGCAATTCCACCAATATTTCCTAAACCAAGTACAGCTGTTCCATCCGAGATTACAGCTACAGTGTTCCCTTTGTTTGTATATTTATATGCTAATTTTGGATCTTTTTCAATCTCTAAACAAGGGTAGGCAACACCAGGTGTATATGCCATTGATAACTCTTTTTGTGTTTTACAGGGTTTGGTAATTTCGGTAGCAGTTTTTCCCTTGATATGATACTCAAGGCACTCATTTTTAAATTTTTCCACAATTTTTTCCTTAAAATTTTTCAAATGGAATTTTAGCATAATGAAACATAAGTTCTCTTGTAATATAAAGATAGTTTTTTGTTGATTTTAAAAAAAATATGATAAAATTCTTTCTTTATACTAATAATATTTTTTAAGGTTAAATTAAATGAAAATGAATGGAAGTAAAATTAGAGAACGTAGACATAAACGAGCTTTTGCTCCAGCAATATATTTTATATTAGAACTAATTTTGATGTGGCTTATTTTAACAGTTTGGGAGGTAAACTTTAATCCTACAGATTGGAAAAATTTGAGTCAATTTATAATGTTTGTTTTCACTATATATGCTCTATTTAAGATGATATATATTTATAATAGACAAAAAAATTATAAGGAGATTTAATATATGTTGGTGACCCCTAGGAGACTCGAACTCCTGTAACATGGATGAAAACCATGGATCCTAACCGCTAGACGAAGGGGCCAACATAATAAAAAGAAAGCTAAGTTTCAAAAATGGTGACCCCTAGGAGACTCGAACTCCTGTAACATGGATGAAAACCATGGATCCTAACCGCTAGACGAAGGGGCCATTTAATAACTTAGTGACGGAATTATAGCAGAGAAACCTTAAAATAATATTAAATAAGAAAAAAAATTTATTTTGTCTATTTTTAGCTATAATTTTTAAAAAAAGGATTAATAAAATGATTAAAAAAAATTCTATTTTACTTGTAATGGTTTTCTTATTATTTAACGCTTGTACAACTACTCCAAAAAAGCAAGAGAGTGCATTTATTGTTATGAAGACACCAAAATTTAAATATGCAGATATGGGATTCATAACTACAGGTTCTGTAGTTAAAGTAGAGATATATGGAGCTGGTCAGCCCCTAATGCGTTTAGAGATTAATGGAATGAATGTCTGTATGTCTACCTTTAAGTGTTTTGAGAAAAAAGATTTTAATGCAGAGCTTCTCTCATCATTTTATCCTGAAACATTATTAGAGAATATTTTTAGAGCCAAACCTATCTTTAATAAAAAGAGTTTGGTAAAAAGAGAAGATGGCTTTAGCCAAAAATTGACAAAAGAGGGTGAATATGATATATCCTACAGCGTTAAAGGGAATCAGCGAATTTTTCGGGATTCTCTAAATAAAATTTTAATTAAAGTGAGAGAACAATGAAGTTTGTAGGTTCGCATGTAAGTGCAAGTGGTGGGGTTGATAATGCTCCACTTAATGCCATGAAGATTGGAGCAAAAGCGTTTGCTCTGTTTACGAAAAATCAGAGGCAGTGGAAATCTAAACCGTTAGAAGAGGAGATGATTGCCAGTTTTAAAGCCAATTTAGAGAAAGCAGGTATTTTACCAAAGCATGTTTTGCCACATGATAGCTATTTAATTAATTTAGGACACCCCGAAGTTGAAAAATTAGAAAAATCAAGAGAGGCGTTTATTGATGAGCTTGAGCGTTGTGAACAGCTTGGTTTAAAACTGCTCAATTTTCACCCTGGAAGCCACTTGGTTAAAGTAGGAAAGCGTGACCCTGAATATCATGAAAAGATTATGGATGCAGAGCTTGTCTGTTTGGATGTAATTGCTGATTCACTGAATTTAGCGATAGAGGCAACCAAGGGTATGAATGTAAAGCTTGTTATTGAAAATACAGCAGGGCAGGGGACAAATATGGGCTATAAGTTTGAACACTTGGCACATATTATTAATAGAGTAGAAGATAAGAGCCGTGTAGGGGTCTGTTTAGATACCTGCCATACTTTTACCAGTGGTTATGATTTAAGAACCCGTGAAGCGTATGATAAGACAATGGATGAGTTTGAACGTTTGGTAGGATTTGAATACTTAAGTGGAATGCACATTAACGACTCTAAACCAAAATTGGGGAGCCGTGTAGACAGACACCATTCGCTAGGAGAGGGTGAAATAGGGCTTGATGCTTTTAGGTTTATTATGAATGATAAACGTATGGATGATATACCTCTAATTCTAGAGACCATAGATGATAGCATTTGGGACAGAGAGATTGAGATGTTATATGATATGGTTGATGAATAATTTTTTACTTTTTTCTTTCTATTCTTAGATTGAATAAAATTTGTTCTTTTTTAATTTAAGAAGCTATAATGGAACTTAAACAACAAATAAGGAGCAGAAATGAGACAGATTGTTAAGACCATTGCAGTGGTTGCCCCACTTCTATTTATAGGATGTGGCGATAGCCTAAGCCAACCCAGTGGAGAAGAGGTAAAAGGTGGAGAGTTATTGGTTAACTTTTCAGGGTCAGCGATAAAAGGAACTCTAATTGAAAAAGGTCTCATTGATGCTAACCAAACAGTTTATGGATATAAGGCGTATAAAATACCCTATACAACAAGAGATGAGGAGGGAAATGAGGTTAAAGCTTCGGGGCTTTTTGTTATTCCTACAGGTTTGCCTGATATTGTTAATACAACATTGGGTTTGTCTATGGTCTCTGATGACCATGGAACAATTTTTGCCAATAGAGAAGCACCTTCTGTGATAGCAGATAGTAGTGGTACTCCTGATGGTGCACCTATTATTACAACAGCTTTGGGTGGGTTTGCGACTTTACAACCTGATTATATTGGTTTTGGAGACTCTAATCGTCACTATCATCCATTTGTATTAAAAGACTCTTTGGCAAATGCCACAGTAGATTTTATTAAACAGGTTAAAGTTTTCTCTAAAGAAAACAATATTACACTAAATAATCAACTCTTTTTAACAGGTTACTCTGAGGGTGGCTATGCCTCTTTGGCAACATTGAAAAAGATTGAAGAGGAGCAGATAACTGAACTAAAAGTGACCATGACAGCTCCTATGGCAGGACCTTATGCACTTAAAGCGATGGCTGATGGGGTATTGAGTCAACCAAAACTTGGTGTTCCTTCATTTATGGCAAATGTTGGGTATGCTTATGCTAAAGCGAATGGTCAAGAGGTTAATTCAATTATTAATGAACCTTATGCCTCTAAGTTGCCAACACTCTTTAATGGGGATTTAGAGCGTACAGAGATAGACCCTCAATTAACTCAAGATACCACAGGTAAAAATGGGCTTTTTGTTCAATCTCTTGTTACAGATTATTTTAAAAATGATACCAATTGGTTTAAAGTGGCTGTTATAGAAAATAGTATTCATGGTTGGACTCCAATGACACCTGTTCGTTTGGTTCATTGTGAAGGAGATGATGTGATTCCTTATGCTATTTCAGAACTAACCGAAGGAACAATGAAGGCGATGGGTGCAACCAATGTGGCTCTTGTTCCTGTCGAGAAAGTATTGGGTTTAAATAGTAAACTTGGTCATGGCTCTTGTGGCTCTTTGGCATATAAGGTTGCAACAGGAATGTTTGCAGAAGTTAGAAAACAGACCATTGGATATTAGGAGTTAATGATGAAAAAAATTATATTATTAAGTGTAGTAACAAGTTCTTTTATGATGGCAGGTGCATATAAAATACCTGAGCAATCTGTTAACTCTATGGCATTGGGTGCAGCGTATGTTGCACATACTGATGGAGCAGATACAGCCTATTTTAATCCTGCCAATATGGCATTTATGGAGGATAAACAGTTTGCCGAATTGGGGCTTACTTGGGCGCATCTTCCCCGTAATAAGTTTGAGGGAATGCAAGGTTACTCTGCAACCGATATTCAAGTTGCTACCAATAAATCAGAGATAGAGAATCTTCAACTGCCTTTTATACATTATGTAGCTAAACCGATGGGTAGGTTAAGATGGGGAGCAAGTTTAACTGTTCCTGGGGGATTAACCAAACGTTGGGATAGTGGACATCAAAAAGTCTTTGCTGAGGAGTTTACTTTAAAAGTAGTAGAGGTTAATCCTGTTATCTCTTATAAAGTTTCAGATAATTTTGCTGTGGGTGGTGGTGTACGTTTTATCTACTCAGAGGGGAAAGTCTATAGTGATGGTGAAGATATTAAACCTCTGAAGCGTGAGATGGAGGGAGAGACTCTTGAATATGGATACAATCTTGCCATGAGTTACAGACCAACCACTGATATTAGTATGGCTGTAACCTATCGTTCAAATATTGATTTAGAAGAGGAGGGGGATGCTAATCTTTATCTTTTTGGTGTGGGTAAACAGTACTCTGCTGATGTTACTGTTCCCCTTCCTGCAATGTTAAATTTGGCGGTGAGTAAAACATGGCAAGATAAATATACCCTTGAGTTAAATTATGAAAGAACCTACTGGTCGTCATATAAAGAGTTGGATTTTAACTACGGTAGAGCCATTCGCCCTATACTTGTTTCTTCGTTTGATGATGCTAAAGTTAAAAAATGGAACGATACCAATACTTTTAGAGTTGGACTAACAGCCGAGGTGACACCCAGCATAACCGTAATGGCAGGATATGCCAAAGATGAAACCCCTATTGATAAAAAGTATATCTCTTATGAACTTCCTGATGCAGATGCAGATATTTACACGTTGGGTGTTCGTATTAAAGCCAATAAAAACCTCTCTTATGGTTTGGCATATCTACATGATGAGAAAGAGTCCTTCTCTTTAAAAGCAGGAGAGAATAAAAATGGAATTATTGGTAAATTTTCGGAGGGTGGGGCAGACTTGGTTAGTGTAGGTCTCTCATATAAATTCTAATGGAGTATCAATTTTCTAGAGAGCTAGAAGAGGTTATCGATTCATTTTATTAAATCATTACCTAAGAACGCTACAGGTAAGGTATTAAAAAGAGAACTGAAAGCTCAATTATAAGAGAAATAGTTACTATTTTCTCTTCTAAATTTTAGCTCTTTAGATTATAATTCGAAATAATTATTTATTATATTTTAAGAAACTACATAACTGTTTTTATGATATAATCAAATAAATTTTTATTTTAGAAGGAGGTAATTATGACATTACCAGCAATTAGTATCCCTGAGATACCAATCCCATTACAAATCCCTGAATTAATACACCCTGCAATTGTACACTTTATTATTGCTATTCCAGTTGTTATATTTTTATTAGAGCTATATAATCTAGGTGTTAAGCGTCGTTCAATTTCACTCTTTTCTCTTTTCTTACTGATTATTGTTGCAATTGCCATGTTTGGTGCTTACTTAACAGGTGGAGTGGATGGAAAAACAGCAATTGATGCAGGACTTAGTAGCGAGGGGATAAAAGAGTTAAAAGAGCATAAACTTCTTGGAATATATTTGGTTTATGCTTCTCTTGGTCTTCTTGTTTTTAAACTTCTCTTTATGCTAATTGGTAAAACCGTTGGTCGTATTATATTTATTCTTATTTTAGGTGGCTTTATTGCAGTGACACTGAATCAAGGTAAAGAGGGTGGAGAGCTTGTTTATAAATATGGTGCAAATATTGAAGCTGTTGCAGATGTAAAAAGTGACCTAGATGATGCTATTGAAGAGAGGGATGAACTTCAAGAGAGTTTAGATGAGGCAAAAGAGGCAGTAACTGCAACGCCAGTTAAGCCGAAAGAGGAAACAAAAGTAGAATCGGTTGAACCAAAAAAAGAGGCGAAAGTGGAATCTGTTGAGCCAAAAGAAGAACCAAAAGTGGAATCTGTTGAGAAACCAACATCGTCTACAGATACAAATGAGTCAAAAGAGTAATCTTTATATTTAAATTACTATTGATAAATATTTTAGTATACTAGATTTTGTTAATATATGGAAAGGTTAGTAACTGTTAGCTAACATAGGTTAAAAACTGATATACTGTCAAATCATTGTTTCTCAATGGTTGGTGACAGGTTCAGGCGACATTAAAACGATAGTGGAGAAGCCTTATTCGAGGCTCTGTGAAGCTATAACAAGTTTTTTACTAACTTTTACTAAGTTTGCATAAATTTTTATGGACGGTTTTTTATGATAGAGATTGAAGATATACCAATGTTTTGTAATCTTGATAAAAAATTTCATAAAGGGCTTCATGATAGTATCTATATTCGACACTTTTGTAAAAACGGGATTGTTTTTTATGAAGGAGATTGTAGTGACTATCTTCATATTTTACTAGAGGGGAAAGTTCGCCTCTATAAAACCTCTCCCAAAAACTCTACCATTCAGATTCATCGTCTTGTTGCTCCTGCTACTATTGGAGAGTATGCCTGTTTGGAACAAGCACCTTTTCCTGCTACTTGTGAGTTTATCTCTGAGCATGGTGTTATCGGTCTGTTACATTTTAGTAAAGTAATGGAGTATCTAAAAGAACCTGAATTTACTTTGGCACTTTTAAAGTCTATGACAAATAAGGTAATGTTACTATCTTCTTTGGTACATAAAGAGACTATTCTCTCTTCTGAAGCTAAAGTAGCAGATTTAATTTTAAATGATATAGAGAGCTTTTCACGTGTAAAAAACAATGAGATTGCTTCAATCTTAAATATAACGCCAGAGACACTCTCTCGAATATTAACAAAACTAAAAAAAGAGAAGATAATTTCGTTTGACAAGCATAATATGCAAATAATTAATTTAGAGGCATTGCATATTTTACTTGAAAAAAATACATTGAAAGCTTGTGTTGGCTGTTTTGAAAAAAACTAAGTAAACTATTTATTGGCTAAATCTTCATACATTTGTACAGCAATATCCATCTCTTTTAATAGAGGCATGTTTAATTTATCTAATCTCTTTAATGAATTTTCAGAAGTATTAACTACTTTTATAATGGTTCTATATTTAGACCATGTCTCTGTCACTATATAGAGCTGTTCTTTGATTTTTTGATCTTCTGTCTTCTCTATTAACTCTTTTAATGTTACTTCAAATTGAGTTCCTGTCTCTTGTGTATTTTTTCTATTTTCGTTAACCTCTATATTATTGGCAACCAAAAGCAACTCTTTTGTCATTTTCTGGGTGAGCATTCTTTGTCGTCCCGATAGATTAATCTGTTCTGCCAGTTTTGGATTTTCTTTATAAAAATTGGTTTTAATGGTATACATTTTAACCGCTTCATCCATGCTCTTGAGCAGTAATAGATTAATCTTTGCAATAGATTCTAGTGTTTTTTGATTTGATTTTTTCTCAATAACTCTATTTAAATCTAGTTTAAGGAGTGTCCATAGTGCAGAGGTTTTTGTAAGTTGTTCAATAATCTCTTGATCAGTTGTTTTTGGAATATTTAAATCTTCATCACCATTTATAAGACTTTGTAATCGTTTCTCAAAGAGTTCTATTGTCTCTTTGAGATTTTGAATATTTTTATCTGTATTAACGCCTTTTACAGCAAAGAGTGCCTCTTTTGTCATTTTCTGGGTGAGCATTCTCTCTCTTCCTGAAATATTTATAATGGTAGCACTTTGCTGTTTTGTCTGATTGATTTGTATATTTTCTGCCTTAGATACCTCTTTTGCATTTGCAGTCATGGTTAAACATACATTTAACAGTACAATTGAGAATATTTTTTTCATAAGAATCCTTTTTTTAATTAATATAGATATTTTAACTTTTATTCTTTTAAGAGAAGATATAGTTACTTGTAGGCTTTTTTAAGAGTGATATAAATTATAGAAAAATAAATTAATGTTCAGTTCATCTTGATACTATATGCTTTAATTTAAATAAGAATGGAGAGAATAGGAATGCACACTAAACTAGAAAATTTGATGGGTCGCTTTGGCTCATTTATTCACGATAATCCCTTTAAGGTGTTGTTGGTTTTATTGATACTCTTGGCATTTCCAATCTCACATGTTCCACAGATTAAAATGGACACTTCTACAGAAGGGTTTATGCACGATGATGATCCTGTTTTACTTACTTATAATAAGTTTCGTGAACAGTTTGGACGTGATGAGCGTATTGTTTTGGCGATTGAAGATAATAATATCTTTACCGTGGATTTTCTAACTAAGTTAAAACGATTACATAAAGAGATAGAGACCAAAGTTCCCTATATTAATGATGTTACTTCACTTTATAATGTACGAAACACACGAGGAGATGGAGATAAGTTAATTACAGATGATCTCTTAGAGCCATTTCCTACGACAGCAGAGCAGGTTGCTACTATTAAAGAGAGAGCTTTAGCTTCTCATTTCTATAAAGATTTGCTTATTAATCAAGAGGGTACAATGACCACCATGATTATTGAAACGGATGCCTACTCTCATGAAGGAGAGCAAAAAGTTTCAGTCGAAGATGATTTTGCAGATGGTTTTGAAGATACAGCAACTCAAAACAGTAAAGTAGAAAAGAAGTTTTTAACCGATCAAGAGAATCATGAACTTTTAGAGTCAATCAGTAAAATTGCTGATAAATATAGAGCAGAAGGGTTAACCATCTATATGGCTGGTTCACCTGCTGTGAACAATGCTCTTAAGGCTCAAATGAAAGCAGATATGCAGAAGTTTATGCGTATTACATTTCTAATTATTTTGGTATTTTTATTTGTTGTCTTTAGACGTTTATCGGCTGTGTTCTATCCATTAATAGTTATTATCTTCTCTCTTCTTACAACGGTTGGAACAATGGCATGGATGGGTGTTGCATTTAAACTTCCGACACAGATTGTTCCTTCTCTTCTTTTGGCTGTTTCGGTGGGGGCAACGGTGCATATTTTATCTATCTTTTTTGATAAATTTAACAGTAGTGGAGATAAAAAAGAGGCTCTCTCTTATACTTTGAGACATTCAGGTTTAGCAATTGCCATGACCTCTATTACTACAGCTATTGGTGTGGGTGCATTTGCAGGAAGTGAAGTTGCTCCAATTTCAGACTTGGGAACATTTGCCTCTTTGGGTGTTATGGTGTCATTGGTTTTAACATTAACACTTTTACCTGCTCTTTTAACCATTACAAAACTTAAACCTAAAGCCAGAACCAAAGCAGGAAAGATTGATACTCTTATGAAAAAAATGGCTCGGATTCCTGTAAATCATACAAAGGGTGTATTGATTGGTAGTTTTTTAGTGGTTTTAATCTCTTTAATTGCTTCAACCCAAGTTAGACTCTCTCATAATCCACTCAACTGGTTTCAACCAGATAATATAAATAGGGTCTCAACCGAAGTGATTGATGATAAGATGAATGGTACAGTCACCATTGAAGTGGTGGTTGATACAGGCAAAGAAAATGGTTGGATAAATCCTGAAAAGTTAGCAAAACTTAATGAGTTTTCGGCAAAAATGGAAGCCTATAGAGATGAGTATACCCATGTTGGGAAGGTGATTTCATTGGCAACCATTGTAAAAGAGACCAATCGTGCATTACATGAGAACCAAGAGGGTTACTACATGATTCCAAAAGATGCAAATTTGGTTTCACAAGAGCTTTTATTATTTGAAAATTCAGGTTCAGATGATTTGGAAGATGTGGTAGATAGTCAGTTTTCTAAAGCAAGAGTTACCATCAAGTTACCATGGACAGATACCATTGAGGCTGTAAATGTTCTAGATTATGTAAAATCTGAAGCAAAACATACATTTGAGGGTGATATAGTAGAGACAACAGGAATGATTCCTCTACTTATTAATACCTTTTCAAATGCTGTACACTCCTCTATAAGAAGCTACTTTATTGCAGGTATTGCTATCTCATTTATGAT
>Ga0256828_1002304_pt1 | contig 11433 bp, 10 predicted proteins | sample CV88metaG_FD_185993 | JGI IMG/M metagenome (GOLD analysis project Ga0256828, IMG submission 185993) | Hydrothermal vent microbial communities from East Pacific Rise, Pacific Ocean - CV88 | ecosystem: Environmental > Aquatic > Marine > Hydrothermal vents | place: Pacific Ocean: East Pacific Rise... | reverse complement strand
ACAAATGATGATATTAAAAAATATGTATTATTCAAAACATCAATGGACATTGAGAAAAGAAGAAAATACATAGTGGAAAAACTATTTAAGGAAAAATAATGATAAATCTTAAAGATATTTTGGGTACACTCAAAAAGCATGCAAAAAACATAATTATATTTTTGGTGCTAATCAATATTATAGCACTTAGTAGTTTTGGTGTTGTATTTAATGCTCATGTGCACCATATAGATAAACAGCTTGAAAATAATATTATGGAATATTCTGAAGTCGATAAAGAGCAATTGTGTAAAATAGTTGGTTGTACTGCTGTTATTGACCTTGAAAACCAACACTATTTGGTTACAAACAAAAAAGGACATCTTAAAGTAGTGAAATTCAACAAACCTGCGATAAGAAGAATTAATGAAAAATTATTTATAATAAATAATGAATCTTTGGCTGTTTATAATAAAGGTTCGCATTCATATTATATTATTAATACATCTGATATGTTATCAGATTACAAAGAAGTAGCACTATATTTCTTGCCAGTAATCTTTTTTGTTTATCTTATTCCTCTGTATTCCTCTATAAAAAGAGAGAAGGAAGAGGGATTGCTTCTTACAGCCGGTTCAGAAGCATTGTTAGCTAACAAAAGTATGATTAATATAACAGAAAATATACATCATGAATTAAATACACCACTTGAGGTTATTGATAATAAAGTTGAAAAGATTCATGGCATTTTAAGTAAATTTCTAGTTGAAGAATATGAAGCAATAGGTCATATAGACACTATTCCTGAAGATAGAATATTAAGAAATAAAAGACTTGTAAAATTGAATGAAGATTTTGAATTCATAAGAACAGCATCGGAGCAAATTTATGCTGTTCTTGAAAAAATGAAAGGATTTAAGCACCTTAGGTATAGTAATGGAAATAAATCTTTAAAAAATATTATTGATGGTGGTTTTAAAATTATAAATATGAGTAATACTAATTTTGAATATAAGGTAGACAAAGAATTGGCAAAGTTTGGTATAAATTCAAAAAATCTAGTGAATGCAGATTTTTTGAGTATCATATTAAATCATATTAAGAATTCACTTGAAGCAAATGCCTCAAAAATTTTTATTTTGTATACAAAATTTGATGGTAACTTTGTATATATAAGAATAATTGATAATGGAAACGGAATACCAGATAGCGCAAAGAAAAAAATATTTATGCCTAATTTCAGCACTAAAATTTCTGATACAGGTATCAGAGGTAATGGGATGTATTTGAATAAACATATTTTAAACGCTGCTGGTGGCGATATTAGGTTAATTTCTACTAGCAAAAAAGGCACAACAATTGAATTAAAGGTTCCGGCAAAACTTAAAAAAAGAGGTTAGACATGAAAAGATTTTTTATTATCATTATGATTATTTTTATGTTTAACGCTGCCGCAATACCTGAAGACACTATATATAATGATGATATTGTAATAAGTACAGACTTCAAAAAGATAGAAAGAGATTTTAATAATCTTTTAGAATCTATAGGCTATACAATTGACTCAAAATCATTAAAGGGGTGGATTAGGATATTTAATTCTAAAGAGAAACTTTATGATTATGAAATATATATACCAGAAGCTGATAGAAAATTATATATTATTTTTCTGAAAAATAAATTAAAGAAAGAAGAAAATAAATATAATAGAGGTCTTAAATGAAAAAAATAGTAAATATATTGATCATATTAGTGTTTAGTATATTACTAAATGCCAAAGAATTAAATTTTAGTGGCATTTTAAATACTGGATATGGTGGTAGTAATGCTGAAATAATAGGCGAATCAGAAAAAAACCAACATATCATATCAACAAATATGCAACTAAATGTAGATTATTCTTATAAAAAATTTAATTTTCAAGGAACTTTATTTGGTTATGTTTATGATATGCCAGGTGATGATAAAGCGCAAATAAAAAATTATTATGAGCCTTTTAAAGAAACAGATATATTTTTCAGAAGTTTATATATGAGCTATGAAGCTACTAATGAGCTAAGTATAGGAATAGGAATTTTGCCATTCAGTAACTCTACACCAACAAAATATAATAATGACTATATACAAGATGGCGAAGGAATTTATATGCTACATGATAATAATTTAGCATCAGTTTTCGGCCTATATAAGACAAATAACTCACGAACTATATTTGGATTAGGAACAATAGATGATATTTTGGCACCTAAAGGTAATTATATTGATGAAACATTAAGGCAAGGCGGTTCATATACAGCTTTTCTGATAAATACATATAAAGCAACAGACAAAATAACTATAACATCAGAGCTTCTTTATAATAGAATGACTTATGAAAAAATAAAAATAGCGGATGTTTATCTTGGCGGAATTGCTACTGTATATGATGATTCAGAAGTTTCTGGTTGGAGTTTTTATAATGTTATTGGTGCAAGTATATATAAAAATAATAATATAGCAGCAAAAGAAGAAATTTTTGAACACACATTAAAAGACAAGGCAGAATATGGTGATTACATAATGGCACAATATCCTAACAATTTTGCCATAGAGAAAGATACATATTATGGTGGTGCTATGTTATGGGGAGGAAGAAAAGATTTTTCAATAGCTAGAAATGACTTTTTCGTTTCTGCTGAGTGGTTCCATACATTTGGCGATTGGTCTTCTGGAAATCAAGGGAATATTTACTTATGTCAAGATAATCAGATATTTAATGTAAGGGATAATTCATACTATGCCGTTTTTGGGTGGATAATCAACTCAAGCTCATTGGTTAGGTTATCGTATACCTATCTTGAATTTGATGAAAGTGGTGTTATTGGTGCTCCTGCAAAAACAGTACCTACCGAAGATTATATTGGATGCCCTGTCAAGAATGTTCAAATAATTAGAGCAATATACAGCTATAAATTCTAGGATTATCCTAGAATCTCTCTTAGTTCATCAAACATATTATGAATCTCTTTTGGAGTTAATTTTTTAAACTCCTTTTCATCGCCTTCTTTTAAAGCGTTTCTCACTTTTGTTGCAGATATATCATCATCTGTTCTTTTGATTTCCCTAATTTTTACATCTGGCATCCTTTTAAGCTGAGACTCATATGATGATACTCTATCACTTCCGCAATAAATCCAGTTGATATTATCGTTAATTTTATTTAGCATAGTGATTATATTTCCTGTTGTTCCACTTAAAATATTAATATCAGGGAATACAGCCTTCAACATTTTCTCTTGTAAGTTTAAATCAAATGGATTTTTTTCTGTTTCTGATTTTTTGCCTTTCACTATATTAACATAAACATCATCACATTCGCTATAAGCAGTTTTAATCATTTTAACATGTCCTTTTGTTAAAGGTTGGAACCTACCCACTATCAATGCATTATTGTTACCTTTTAGTTTTCTCATTAAAATTTGTTTAGCTGTTAATTGAATATCATCTTCAATAATGGTTTTATCTCTTTTCGGATGACTAAAATTTATTTTATATTTATCAATCTTCTGAGATAATTCTCTTACCAAATCTTTTAGCTCTGACCTTGGCGTTACATTGATGCTATTTGTGATTTCTAGTGCTGCTAACCTAATATTATTCCAATATTGATTTTCAACTTCAGGATTTTCATCTTGATATTTTAACTTGATTTGTCTCCTTGCTTCTTGGTCTAGTTGATATTTCTGTTGAAATTTTAGTATGACGTCATTATATTTTATAACAACTCCTTCCTCTTTCCCCCCATATTTGCTTTCTACATCAAGAAAAAGTTCCCTAATATCATCAAGAAGTATCTCATTATTATCCCAATTCATTGCATTACTTCTCTCATCGAAAAGTTTTCTAAGTTTAACATTTTTTATGCCATTAGAAAAATCTTTTTTTGTACCCATAATTCCTGTAAATAATAAAGCTGGTGTATCTAATTTACACATTTTTGCATAATCATCTCTTTTAGAAATATCAAAGAAACCTGGATTTGTAATTAATCTTCCGTTTTTAACTTTAAATTTTGATTTTGTGTGTGCTATAAGTATCATTCCATGCTTTCGCTTATAGTTAGAACTAAGAGTTGGTTTATTCATTAAAAATTCAATAAATAACTCAGTACCATTAGGAATTGATTTTACTTCACCCGCTATTTTTTTGAAATGTTCAATAACGAAACTAAATTGGCTTGCGCCTATTGATTTCTTTTTTATGTTGGTTTTTGGTGCAAATTCAAACTCTCCATCATAAATAATATTTCCTTTGTATGCAATTATCCAATCATCTAATGTTCCATTTTGCGCTATTTTCATTGCTGTAATTTTTACGCCATCTGTTTTATGTTCCACTACTACATTAGAATTAAAAAATTCATTAATTCTTTTAATCGATGTTAGATATTTTCCTGCTGCTTGGATGCTAATATCCAATTTTGTTTTATTTGCAGCCTCAAATATTAAATCGCTAAATCTTTTCATACTTATTCTCCTATTTTAATTTTTAATGACTAATTTATAATCAACTACATCTAGCTTTTTTAAATTATTATAAGTTTCTCTTGCATTTTCATTGGTTTTCTGAACTTTCCATTCAGGTATTAAACCTTGTTTTCCTGCTTGGGCTCTTTCCTTATTCCTCTTAATAGCTTTTTTAACATCGGCATCAATTAAAATTAGTGCTGTTTTCATTGCATATGATTTTGCTTTAATCAATTTATTCTCGACACCTTTCTGATTACTACCAGTACTAACTTGGCCTACGCTTCTATGTTCTTGGAATGCTTTTTCCAATCTTTTATTTGCTATTGCTGTAGCTTTTGAAATTAATTTTCTAGCTTTTTCAAAATCTCCGCCTGAAAGCTCTTTAGTAATTTGGTCATTATCAATCAATTCTATATTTTTAAAGTTTTTCTCAAAAATATAATTTTTGCCTGATGCAGAGCCTCCTATAACTAAAACAAAAATACTTTCTTCTTTTAAAATATCTGCTATTTTATCATCTTCGTTCAAAAACCACTTTTCGACTAATTTTCTAAACATAATAATTACCTATTTTTATTAATAAGAAAATCTTTAAATGCATTACCAGTAAATGTCATAGATTCTGAAATCTTCTTATTATCGTAATTATCATAAAAAACTTTTGTCATATCTTCAATTTGTTTTTTATATTTTTTGAGTACAGGTATCTCTTTAATCATATAATTTACAGCATTAATTTTAATCTCATAATCAATTTCTTTATGGTCCCTTTCTAATTTTTGAGCAGCAGCTCCCCATTGAAGATCCAAGAATCTTTCAAATGTTCTAAAAATACTTTCTTTGTCTAAATATTTTTTCATCAGTTTTACTATACCAACAAATGACCACATACCTTTAATATCTTTTGAATCTTCTGAATTGAATAAGATTTTGAACATTTCATAAATTGATGTTTCATAAGAACTATCTTTGCTTGGTATTTCTTTATAGACCTCTTTTCCGTCAACAATCCACGGGTCGTTTGTGCCAGGTATATATTGTTTTTCATAAGCAACTCTTAAACCTTTAGATATAAAGAATTTTTGCATATTAAGTGTTGTTATTGGCTCGCCTTTCTTCTTTGTAAATCTAGGCTTATCATAAGTTCCAGCTTTAGTTAAAATTAAAACATTATCTCTTTTTGACGCTCCTCCAGCCAATGCTCTTAATATATACTTATGTGAAACACCTTTAAATCCATTTTGAGCATCAGATAAAGCAGAACTATGGCCAAATCTGCTAAATTCCATTGGAACTTCTTCTCCTTCTGAATTTTCTTCAAATTGAGTAAATTCGAAATCAACCTGAGATTGGGTAACAATCTCACCAAATCTAACTTCAAATACACTATTTATTTGGTCTCCAATAGCAGAAACAGATAATTTATTAGATCCTTTGTACTCTACATCTTTCATGAATTTTGGCTTATGTTCTAATTCATCAAGCAAAGTCCATAAGTCAGCTTTGTCGTTCTCCTTAACCATAATATCCAAATCACCAGATGTTGGTTTAAAAGGGATAACTTCATCATCATTTATTTCTGGGTTCATGATAAATGATGTACTGCCATTGAAAGCTAGGCCATTTTTAAGAATTTTCTTATTTTTCCACAAAGGCCTACTAAATTTTTCTTCAAATCTTCTATCTAACTCTTCAAAGATTTCAACAAATTTCTTGATAAAATTTTGTCTTCCAATTTCTTTGATAGGTATTTTTTGTGCTAATGTCTCTTGACCTGTAATTTTGTTAGTAGCTCTTGCATTTCCGCCCATTTATTTTGTCCTCTTTTATTTTTATTTATAAATGTTTTAATAAATTATCATATTCGACAGGTTTGAAATCTGTCAAATCAACCGAAAGATTTATACGTTTTCCTCCAAATTTTGTTAAGTGACTGTGACCGTGAAGAAGATATTTGCATCCAGATTCCCTAAATAATTTTCTTAATTCATTAAATATAGGTATCATTTTTTCTTTAGTATAATTATCTATAATAAGAGGGTAATGGCACAAAAAATATTCGCCATGAATATGGTAATCAGTGACAGCTTTAATATTTAGGTCATTTTTATATTGTTCATTTGTGTAATGGTCATGATTACCTTTAATTAATACAATATTTCCATTAAGTATATTCATAATTTTTTTTAATTTATTATAACCGTCTTGAACTTTTCCAATACCTGCCGCCAAATCTCCAAGATGAAATACAGTATCATTTTCACCAACCATTGAGTTCCAATTAGTGATGATTGTTTTATTGTAATCATCTTCTCTATTGCAATATTTTTTAATATTCTCATGCAAAAAATGAGTATCAGAAATAAACCAAGTTTTAGCCAATTATTATCCTTCTTTTAGTATATATACATATACTGGTGTTATATTATTTTTAGATAATTCAGGTAAGTTTGATGTTTTGATAATAAACGAAGTTACCCCCTTTTCTGAATATTCTAAATATTTTTTGTGATTTTTGTCACCTTCAATCATCAAGCCTAATTTTTCACCGTCTTTATATTTGATGTTGAAAAAAACTATACCATCTTGAGTCTTGTTAAGTTTTAATGTAACTTTATCTGGGCCATCAACGCCATATAATTTATCATAATTAATATATTTTTTCTTAATAATATTAATATTATTGATAAGCCAGTTAGCAACTTTATCAATTATGCCTTCATTTACCATATCTCTAAAACTTTTCATTTTAGTCGCCTTTATTTCCATTAAAAATTGATTTATGAGCAGCGATTAACTGATTTTTATATTTTGCCCATTTTGCACTTAATTTTTGAGTATATTTTGAAGAGTGATTAGATTTAAAATCAGGATAGTATGCTATACCAAACTGAGCATTCTCATAATCGTCATCTTCTAACAACCAAATTGAAATTTCAACTTTTTTGAAGTCATTTTTAAGATAAAGTGATACTATATTAGTAGGATGACTAGAATATTTTGAACTCATAGCTTCATAAACCACATTATTTATCATAAATTGTGCACCACAATTAGCTGGTTGCATACCATCAATAAGAGGTGCATCGCAACCTCCTTTATATAACATAACTGCCTTGCTTTCTGTTAAAGCTATTTCTCTAAAACTTTTCATATACCCACCTCTTTTTGATAGTATTTATATATTATAATTATATCATAAAAAAATTAATTTGAGCTTAAAATACTTTATAATGAATACTACTGAAGTCATTAATTTTTAATGAACTTAATAAACACTCTTTAAATATAATATTTTTATTCTCTCTTGCTATTAGATACAAAAAGAATGTTATTATTGTTCCTCTTTTTGTAATATATTCTGTATTTCCTTTTTTGTCTAAATCAGTTATATCAACATAATCATTACTCTTTAGTATAAAATCATATAAGTCGGCATCCGCAGTTCCTATAAATTCTTTTACTGTCATATCTTTAGCAGACATCTTATCAATTTTTTTCTCAAAATCTATTAGGTCACTTTTAAAGAATTTTTTATTTAACATATCTTTTGATACAGCTCCATCAAATGTTTTTCTTTCTGGTGGTTTTCCCTCCATATACACTTTCAATGAACCACTTTTGCCTTTAGGCCTAAACCTAAAAATATAGTTTTTGGTTTTCCCTGCTTCAGAATATTGAAAATTAATATCATAGTAAGAGTTTAGCGCTGACATACTTTGCTTTCTATTTATTCTTAAAAATTTAATAGATTTTACTAAATCTATATCTACTTCCATTTTCTTTATTGAGGCTTTGCTCGACGTCACTTGCTTCAATGATATTCCTATGAGTTTTCTGCTTTCAAAGTGTTCTTTGATTAAATTATTTAAAGCAACAAAAGTTTCATTTCCTGCTTTTATTTTTTTGCAAAGCGCTAAAATGTCCTTACCGTCATATCCTTTTTTTACCATCCAAATATCAGAAGGGTTCCAATTATCTTTTTTGTCAGGGAGTATAGCACTGTCTGTCATAGCATTTAAAAATTGAGGTTTTTTGGTATTACTGTCTCTATATGTAACATAGGATTTTATGTCAATTTTATCTTTTCCTGATAATTTTTTTATTGCAGTAAATGTTTTCTCAAAAGATTCATTCCATGTTTTGTCAAAATTAAATTTCAAATCTTCTCTTATTTTATCTTTGTCAAATTTATAATTATTCAAACACCAAACAACAGCATCTTCCTGCAAAGCAGTTGAAGGCTTTGAGGCTGTTTCAAGATTGCCGTCTTCATTTATAACATTTGTCAATCTTCCTCCAGAATTATATAGTCTTATTTTCGATGTTCCCACTATAATATCTATCTGAGCTCCTTCCTTAATAGAATATTCTTCGTATCCAAATGTTTTAAGCTTTGCTGAAACCTCGAGAACTGATTTCCAATCTCTGATTATTTTGAACGTAAAAACACTCCCTAGTTTGTTGTCTTTCACCATTAGGTATGCTTTACTCAGTTTTTTTATCTTAATCATGTTTGAATAATCTTTTTTCTGAATTAATTTTTTATCCAATAAATATTTTAAGCCTGCTTTTCCTTGATAATAACATGTACCCATAAATAACCTCTTTTAAGGTTATTTATATTCTTACCATTCGTCCTCATCAATTAAATCAGAGGCTGGTGTTAAATCCCAACCAATAGGGTCAGTAATTAATTTGATATTGCCCTCAAATTGTTTTTCAAACATTAACTCTCTATCAATATACTCATCTAATCCATATTCAAAAACTTTATCATTATTGAAAGCAAAAGCATTGCTACCTGTAATATTAGGCTCTTTCATATAAATAAAACCTATTTTATCACCAGGTTCTATTTCTTTGATACCTTCTATTTTTTTCTCATTAATATATTTATTATGTACCAATGATGCCCTTGAATTTACTGGAGCACTAAGCCATTTATTTTTTTCAGGAACCCATCTCTTAAATTTCTTAGACTGCTCTTGCCATTCATAATCCAAGCTAGAAACTCCCTGATTAATACAAATTTGAGAAGGCTTTTGCTCTCCTGTTCTTTGTTTTACATCTTCCATAAATTCTATAACCTTAGGGAGATTACCATCTATTAAAATATCCATAGCTGAACCAAGTTCTTTCCTAAAAAATTTAGGTGTTGTTGCTCTTACCATTGATAAACCAGTAACTTTTAATTTTGGTTTTGATAATGTTATTCCTTCATCCCACCATTTTCTGGCAAAATACATTTTTGGTGCAATTGAGATGAAGTTATCACAAATTACTTCAGGATCTTCAATAAGTTTTTCTGGCAGGTAAGCATTTATTGTGTCTGACTGCTTATTTAAACTAACATAAGTTAAAGGTAATGATATTTTTTCAATATAGTTTTTTGTAAAATCTACTAACCTTTCTTTTGAATTTTCCTTTTCATAATCAGCTCCCCACTTTTTAATCATTAATGGTTCAATAGAAAAATATCCTGAATCTGTATCTACCTGAGCGATATGCCTCCAATATGTTTTTATTCCATTAAATGTTTCCTTGTCATCTTCTCCTAATAATTTATCTATATGCTTACTATTAGCTTGAATAGCGTTAAGATTGGCATTCCTAGCACCAGAAGTTACAGCCCCAGAAAAATATTCAGCATGCCCGGCAAAAACTGTTGCTTGCATAGATAAAGCACCATAAGCACTATTAATAAGAATTTTCATTCCCATTTGATAAACATTCCATTTATCGGCTTCTTTCTGAATTTCACTTATTCTCGCTTTATCTTCGTCACTATAAATATCTTTCTTTTTAATTTCCTCAATTTCTTTAAGGCATCCTTGCATTAATTTTTTGTATTTTTTCCTCTTCACCATAATGTCTTCCATGGTTTGAGATAAAACACTCCTTACATCTTTTCTAAAGAACATACCATTAGGAGCCATTGACACATTATATTTTTTACAAACTCTCATAACTTCTGATGATACTTCATCATTATTAACAACATGTTTTTGAAACCAGAAGTCATATTGAATTAAATCTTTAGGTTTAACATTCCTTGGATAGAAAATAGCATATTTTGCTCTTAGTAAAAGAAGCTCATCAGGAAGGTCCTTAGGTTCAATTAATGTTTCAATTCCAATATTTAGCCATTGGATAACAGAAGGATATAGTGATGCAAAATCTAAAGAATAAACCCATCTCCAAAATTTTCCTGTTCCTTTTACGATACCGCCAGGGAATGTTTGAGATTTAAGTTTGGTTCCAGGATCTTGTTCATGCTCATTAATCAAATTCATATAAAAATCAACTCGTTCCTTAGGAACGAGGCTTCTAAATTTTTCATCCATTGATATTCTATCCAATAATACTGTATCAGTTTCGTCGAATTTCCCTTCTAATGGAAGAACATGTGATTTTTTGAAATGATTATTAAACATATAGCTGTTCCATTGTGCTAATGTCCCTCTAATCATATCCATAGTAACACCAGTTTCGTATGAAATCATTTTTGCAAGGTCAATTAATTTAAGTTTTCTGTCCAAACCAATAAGCAATTCAACATCCCTCACCCCATATTCAATAAAAGTGTTAAAATTATTAATATAGAATTCGGCAAAATCTGTATGTTCATCATGATTAACCTTATTTGAACCTAATTCATATCCTGCTACTGTATCTAAGCTATATGATGTGTGCGTAGTATATGTATACTTTTTATACATAACCATATAATCTTCCTGAATAATACCAACCCATAGGAATTCATCTTGAATGCCATAAGATGTTTGAACTTCTTTATGTTTTATCAAATTTGCATGTGGAGATAATTGCTTAACATATTCTCCATTTAAACAATCAGTATTAAACCTCCATCTTTGTTTTAACTCATCATAATAATATAAATCATCTCTTTTATCAAGGACTCTAATTATTCTATTTGTTAAAT
>Ga0256828_1002303_pt1 | contig 11439 bp, 9 predicted proteins | sample CV88metaG_FD_185993 | JGI IMG/M metagenome (GOLD analysis project Ga0256828, IMG submission 185993) | Hydrothermal vent microbial communities from East Pacific Rise, Pacific Ocean - CV88 | ecosystem: Environmental > Aquatic > Marine > Hydrothermal vents | place: Pacific Ocean: East Pacific Rise... | reverse complement strand
ACAGTAGGTATGGCAGTAGATGCTAATGTAATTATTAATGAAAGAATTAGAGAACTTATAAGAGAAGGTAAAAGTATAAAAAAAGCGATAGAAGGTGGATATGCAAATGCAATGAGTGCTATTGTTGATGCAAATATAACTACTTTAATAGCTGCTTTTGCTTTATTTGCTTATGGAACAGGGACAATTAAAGGATTTGCAATTACTATGGCAATAGGAATAATAGCAAGTATGCTTACAGCAATACTTGGAACTCATGGTATTTGGGAGTATTTAGAAAGAAAAATGAAATTAACTCCTAAAAGTTTTGGAATGAAGGGGTAATTATGGAAATATTTAATCAAAATAAAACTTATAATTTTATGTCAAAAAGAAATCTATTTATTTCGATTTCTTTATTTTTTATTATCTCTTCTTTGGTATTAATTTTTACAAAGGGATTTAATTGGGGTATTGACTTTAAAGGTGGTACGGTTGTTCAAATTAAATTTGAACAAAAAGCTCCTTTAACAAAAATTAGAGAACTTTTAAGTAAAAAGTATGAAGGTGTTAGTGTTACAAATTTTGGAAGTGATAAAGAAGTAGTAATTAAATTTCCTGTAAAAGTAAAAAATTCAGTTACTAATGATATGGGAGATACTATTTCTAAAATATTAAAACCTCTTGGTAAATTTGAAGTAAGAAGAGTTGATATTGTAGGAGCAAAAGTTGGAGGAGAGCTTACTGAAAAAGGGATAAAAGCTTTAACATTTGCAGTAATTGGTATTTTAATTTATGTAGCATTTAGATTTGAATGGACATTTGCAGTAGCATCAGTTTTTGCATTAGTTCATGATATTACAATCTCTTTGGGATTTGTAAGTTTATTTAATATAGATGTAAATTTAGATGTATTAGCAGCACTTCTTACAATTTTAGGATATTCCTTAAATGATACAATAGTTGTATTTGATAGAATTAGAGAAGAGATAGTTACTACTAAACAAAGAGATTTAGCAAGTTTGATTAATAGTTCTGTTTCAAAAACATTATCAAGAACAACTCTTACTTCACTTACAACATTTTTTGTTGTATTAACTTTATTTTTATTTGGTGGAGATATTATTAAACCATTTAGTTTTACACTTTTAGTAGGTGTTGTAGTTGGTACTTATTCTTCTATTTTCATTGCTTCGCCTCTTTTAATTTGGCTTGGATTTAAAATTGATGATTTTAGAAAAAATCTTGCAGATAAAGAGAAAAGAAAAAGGGAAAAAGAGAAACTTAGACAGCAATTTGAACAAGGAGTTATGTGATGGATTGGGGTAAAGTAGTTTATATATTTTTTTCTTTGATGTCGCTTACATCAATAGCAGGTTATTTATATGATTCATCAAGTAGTATGGGGCTTTTTATAGCTTTAAGTGTAAATTTAATCTCTACGGTGCTTAAAATAGGTGTAAAAAACTTACTTGCAGCAGAACTTTTTGCTGCAAGTTTAGTAGCAGATTTACATTTAATTCCCGCTACTTATTATGAAGTAGTAAAACATAATTCACATATTGCTTTATCTCTTGCAGTGGGTGCATTTTTAGCTAATATAGTTTCATTTATATTTGCAGCTATTGAACTTGCAAAAACAAGAGAAGAGTATTAAAAAAAGATAGAAAAATTTTTATATTATTTAGATAGTAAGGAGAAAAGATGACTTATAATCCACAAGAAATAGAGAAAAAATGGCAACAATTTTGGGATAAAAACAATTCATTTGAACCAAGTGAAGATAAAAGTAAAGAAAAAAAATATATTCTAAGTATGTTTCCTTATCCATCAGGAAGAATTCATATGGGACATGTTAGAAATTATTCAATAGGTGATGCATTAGCAAGATATTATAGACAAAGAGGTTTTAATGTTTTACATCCGATAGGTTGGGATAGTTTTGGTATGCCAGCAGAAAATGCAGCAATTAAAAATAAACTTCATCCAAAAAAATGGACTTATGAAAATATAGATTATATGAGAAATGAGCTTAAAAGCTTAGGACTTAGTTTTTCAAAAACAAGAGAATTTGCAACAAGTGATAAAGAATATACAAGATTTGAGCAAGAATTTTTAATTAAAATGTATGAAAAAGGTCTTTTATATCAAAAAAAACAAACAGTAAATTGGTGTGAGAGTTGTCATACAGTTTTAGCAAATGAACAAGTTATTGAAGGGTGTTGTTGGAGATGTGATAATCCTATTATTCAAAAAGAGATGCCAGGATATTATATTGCTATTACTAAATATGCAGATGAACTTTTAGATGATATGGAAGAATTAAAAAATGGATGGCCAAAAAGAGTTCTTACTATGCAAGAAAATTGGATAGGTAAAAGTAATGGACTTCAATTTAAATTTAGTTTAAGCGATGAAAGTAAAGAAAAATTAGGTAGTTGTTTTGATGGATATGAAGTTTTTACTACAAGACCTGATACTATTTATGGTGTTACTTATTCAGCACTTGCACCAGAACATGAAATTGTAAATTATATGATTCAAAATAATCTTTTAGAAGAAGATACAAAAGAAAAAATTTTAAAAATGCAAGCAATTTTACCAAAAGATAGAGCAGCAGAAGAAAAAGAGGGTGTATATTTAGGAATAGAAGTAATTCATCCATTAACAAAAGAAAAAATTCCAGTATGGGTTGCTAATTTTGTATTAGTTGAATATGGAAGTGGTGCAGTAATGGCTGTTCCTGCCCATGATGAGAGAGATTTTGAATTTGCTACAAAATATGATTTAGATATTAAACATGTAATAGAACCAGAAGATGAAAAACTTGTTCTTCCTTATATAAAACCTGGAATTTTGGTAAATAGTGATGAGTTTAGTGGAATGCCAAGTGATTTTGCAAGAGATGGTATTATTAAAAAGTTTGAAGAATTAAAAATTGGAAAAGAAACAATAAATTATAAATTAAGAGATTGGGGAATTTCAAGACAAAGATATTGGGGAGCACCTATTCCATTTATTCATTGTGAGAAATGTGGAATTGTTCCTGAAAAGATTGAAAATCTTCCTGTGACTTTACCAGATGATGTAGAAATTACAGGTGAAGGTAATCCACTTGAAACTCATCCAACTTGGAAATATTGCAAATGTCCAAAATGTGGTGCAGATGCAACAAGAGAAACAGATACAATGGATACATTTGTGCAATCAAGTTGGTATCAATTTAGATATGTTACAGATTTTCATAAACATACAGAAGTGCCATTCTTGGCAGAAGATGAAAAATATTGGATGAATGTAGACCAGTATGTTGGTGGAATTGAGCATGCTATTTTACACCTTTTATATGCAAGATTTTTTACAAAAGCTTTAAGAGATTTAGGATATGCAAGTGTAAATGAACCATTTAAAAATTTACTTACACAAGGTATGGTGCTTAAAGATGGTTCAAAAATGTCTAAATCAAAAGGAAATACAGTTGATCCTGATGAATTAATCAAAAAATATGGTGCAGATACAGCAAGATTATTTATTCTTTTTGCAGCACCACCTGAAAAAGAACTTGAATGGAATGATAATGCAGTAGAGGGTGCTTTTAGATTTTTAAGTAGATTATATTCTAATCAAGAAAAATGTATTAAAACAGAAACTAAACCAACTCCAAAAGCTGAAACTAAGGTTGAAAAAAGTGCAAGAAAAAAAATTTATGAAACTCTAAAAAAAGCAGATGAAGTTTATAACAGAACATTTGCATTTAATACATTAATAGCAAGTTGTATGGAAACATTAAATGAGTTAAATAAAATTGATAATAAAGAGATTTATACAGAAGGATATTGGATTATTACAAATGTTCTTGAACCGATAGTACCTCATTGTGCTAATGAAATAGCTGATAATCTATTTAATAGAGCTAATTTTGGAGATATTGAGATAGATAATGAAGCTTTAAAAGATGATGAAATTACTATGGCTGTAACTGTAAATGGTAAAAAAAGAGCTGAAATTAATGTAGCACCAAATACAGATAAAGAAGCATTAGTAGAACTTGCAAAAATTGCAGTTTCTAAACAAATAGAAGGAAAAACTATTATAAAAGAGATAGTAGTGCCAAATAAGCTTGTAAATATTGTAATAAAAGGATAATTTTGAAAAACTTTATCAATAAAGGTATTATTTTTAGTTTTTTAGTATTTGTAGGTTGTGGATATAAACCATCTACAACTTATACAACTCCTCTTTTAGGAGAAAAAATATCGACAGAAGTTGATATAGATATAAAAAATCCAACAGATTCTATTTTTTTAAAAGATGCTTTAAATGATGCTGTTTTATCAGTATTTAATGCGAAACAAACAACTACAAATAGCGATTCAAAAATAAAACTTTCTATAATATCTACTGATATTAGTCCTTTGGATTATGATAAAAATGGATATGCTATTTTATATAGAGCTTCTACAAAAATACAAGCAGAAATTACAGATAAAAATGATTCAGTATATACATATGAAGCAAAAGGGACTTATGATTTTTCTATAAGTAATGATTCTTTGTTGAGTGATAGTTTAAAACATAATGCTATAAAAGAGGCTTTTTTAAAAGCATTACAAATAATTGAATTTAAAATAGCAAATAGGGGTATCAATGACAATAAAAGAGATAAGTAAAAAAGCTTTAGCTAATTTTAAAAAAAGTGGGTATATTTTTACCCCAGATGAATATAAAGATGTTTTTTGTAAAGAAGCAAAAAAGGCAAATGTAATTTTTGAAGATTGTAATAAAGTTGCAACTTTAATTCAAAAATTAGATAAAAAATATCAAAAAGTTTTAAAAAGTTATAAAATTAATTCATTATCAGAACTAACACTATTTTTAATTAATAATTTAAATAGAGAAGATTCAAGCAAAGATAAAGATTTTACAAATGAATTATTAATGTATACAAAAAGAATTTTGCAAGTGATAGATATGTTACCTACAAAAGCAAAATATATAGCAAGTAAACATTTAGATTTTTTAAAACCTTATCTTAGTAATGAAGAGTTAGATAGACTTAGAGGTGAATGGCTTAGTTTTATGACTACTTATGATGATAGTATAGTAACTAAATATAAACAAAAATGTGGTATAAAAGGGGTAGATTTAGTAGAAATTTTACCTGAAATTGTGAAATGTTTTGAAAAAGATGATCCGGATTTTAGTGCACTTGTAGATTCTATTATTTTTTCATTAACACCAAGTTATGCAAATTTTATGGATGATGAAGTAGCTATTTTAAAAAAACATTTAAAAGAAGATAGTAGTTTAATTACATCGAAAAATTTTTCAGATGAATTAAAAATTCTTACAAATAAAAGAATAAAAAAAGATAAAGAAGAGCTTCGTAGAAAATTTGTAGATATTGATAAAATCACAGAAGCATTGTCAAGAAAAATAGTAAATTTATTAAAAACATCTAATGCTTCAAGTGAAGAAATTAAAATTATTTCAAAAGATTTAATGAGTGTAAATACAAATGATAATTTTGAAACAGTTAGAGAAAAATTAATTACAATTACTGTAAGTTTAGATAAAGAGATAAATAAATTTGGAGATGAAATACAAAAAGAACAAGGAGAAATAAATCTTCTAAAAAAAAGAATAGAAACATTAGAGAGTAAGTTAAAAGAAGTAAAAAAAGAAGCTAAAACTGATGAACTTACAAAAATGTTAAATAAAAGAGCTTTAAATGAAGCATTAAATAAACAAGAACAATTTTTTAGAAGGCATAATAGAAATTATAGTATTATATTTTTTGATATAGACCATTTTAAAAATGTAAATGATACTTATGGACATGATGCGGGTGATATAATACTAAAAAGTGTAGCACTTTTATTAAATAGATATAGTAGAGATATTGATATAGTTGGAAGATTTGGAGGAGAAGAATTTGTAATTATTGCACCTGAAACAGATAAAAATGGAGCAAAAGTATTTGCTGATAAAATTAGAAGTATTATTGCAAAAGCGAAATTTATGTATAAAAAAACAAGAATAGATATTACTATTAGTGCAGGTGTAGCAGATAGAACAGAAACAAATAGTATGCAAGAAACATTAAAATTAGCAGATAAAAGATTATATAAAGCAAAAACAAATGGGAGAAATCGAGTTGAAGCTGAATGAATTTTTAAACAATAAACCTCTTTTTTATAATGAGATTGATTATGATAGGATGCCAAATTGTTGGAATACAATAAAAAATAATTTTAAAATGCCTAAAAAGATAATTCATATAATAGGAACAAATGGAAAAGGAAGTACAGGAAGATTTCTTGCTCATTATTTAGATAAAATGGGATTTCGTGTAGGGCATTATACTTCACCACATATTTCTAAATTTAATGAAAGAATTTGGATAAATGGAAGAGATATTGATGATGAAAGACTTGAAAAAGCACATCAATTTCTACAAAATACAATTTCTAAAAAATATCTTCAAACACTTAGTTATTTTGAATATACAACTATTCTTGCTTTGCGTTGTTTTAGTGGGTTAGATTATGTAATACTTGAAGCTGGACTCGGTGGGGAAAAAGATGCTACAAGTGTATTTGAGAGGGATTTAACTTTGGTAACTACAATTGATTATGACCATCAATCATTTTTAGGAAATACAATAAAAGAGATAGCTACTACAAAACTAAATTCAATAAAAACAAAAGCAATTATTGGAAAGCAGATTCATGATGAAGTTTATCAAATAGCAAAAAAACACCCTTTTTATCTTGATTATTTTAATGGATATGAAATTTCAGAAATTAGAAAATTTATTAAAAATAATAATTTTGCTTCTTATTTAGCGGATAATTTAGCATTAGCTTTAAGTGCAATAATAGAAGAAGGATTAGAGTTTAATTTAAAATATTTAAAAGGTGTTAAACTTTTTGGAAGAATGCAAAAATTAAATAAAAATTTATATATTGATGTAGGGCATAATCCATTAGCAGCAAGAGTGATAGTAAATGAATTTGATGAAAAAATAGATATAGTTTATAATACTTATGAAGATAAAAATTATAAAGAAATTTTGGAAATTTTAAAACCTATTATAGATAAACTTTATATAATAGATGTAAAAAATCCAAGAATAGCAAACAAAGATGATGTTATAAATACTGCGAAATCATTAAATATTGAAGTAGAAGAATTTAAATCATTAAGAGATAAAAAAACACTTGTTTTTGGTAGTTTTAGTGTAATTGAGGAGTTTTTGAGTGAAAAATAGTATGTTAGTTACTATTACGACTTTACAAGGAAGTAAACAATACACTATTACTGAACTTATAAAAAAATTCATTATTATTTTTATAACATTTTTGATAGTTATATTTATTTCTACTTTTTTATTTATAAAATATTTAAATAATGTAATAGATGAAAAAAACACTCAGCTTTTAAAATCAAAAAAAGATATTACATATATTATAAATCAAAAATCAAATCTTCAAACTAAGTTAAATATTTTAAGACAAAATATCTCTTCATTAGAAGAAACTATCTCTCAAAAAGAGCAATTAATTAATGAAGTAAATGATAAATTAGAAGATATTCAAAGAATTATTCAATTTGAGCCACCTACAAATATAACATTACCTCAAAAAATAGATTTAACAAAAATAGATGTAGTAGATAAGAAATTTGTATTACAAAATATACCAAATGGCTCACCAATAGAGTTTAAAGGCATTTCTTCTCCTTTTGGATGGAGAATACATCCTATTTTACATAAAAAAGAGTTTCATCCTGGTATTGATTTAAAAGCCAAATTAAATACACCTGTAAAAGCTACGGCTGATGGTTTAGTAGAATATGCAGGATATCACAAAAGAAGTGGATATGGAAATTTACTTATAATTGATAATAATTTTGGATTTAAAACTTTATTTGGTCATCTAAATAAAATAGTAGTAAAAAATGGTGATTTTGTAAAAAAAGGTCAAATTGTAGCTTATACAGGAAATACAGGACTTAGTAATGGACCACATTTACATTATGAAATAAGATATATTGGTATGGTTTTAAATCCATATAATTTTATTAAATGGAATTTAAAAGATTATAATTTAATTTTTGAAAAAGAGAAAAAAGTAAATTGGCAATCTTTAATTCAAGGAATTCAATCTCAAAAACAGTTATTATCAAAATAAAGGAGAATCAAATGTCAATTTTTAAAAAAGGTGAAACTATGGCAAAAAGTACCGATGCAACAACTATTATATCAACAGGAAGTAAAATCAAAGGGGATTTAGAGTTAACAGCAAAACTTCATATAGAAGGTGAAATAGAGGGGAAAATAAATTCTATAAATTCTATTAGTATAGGAAAAACAGGTATAATTAATGGAGAAATTATAGCAAATAAGCTATTAGTTGATGGTATGTTTAATGGAAAAGTAGAAGTTGATGTATTAGAGATTACAAAAAGTGGGAAAGTAAAAGGGGACATTATTATTAAAGATTTAATAATAGAACAAGGTGGAATTTTTGAGGGAACATCAATTTTAAAGAAAAAAGATGCAAGCAAAAAGTCTTAAATTTTTACAAACAAATCCTACAAATATAATTACTTTAAATTATTTTGAAGCTAAAAAAATAGCTGAGGTAGCTAAATATTTAAAAATACCTTATTCTATTTTACCAGATTTTAGACCTAATATAGGAGATGATTTAAGAAGTTACAAAAATGAACTTTTTGAATTAAATACAGCTCTTTTTGAGCATTATACAAAAAACACTATTTTAATATCTCCTATAAATACTATTTTAAGACCTCTACCAGATAAAAAATATTATAAATCTTTTACATTAGAATTTGCTCAAACAGTAGATTTAAAAAATTTAAAAGAAAAATTGATTTTTTGGGGGTATGAAGTTGTAAGTATAATTCAAGAAAAAGGAGAAGTTAGTTTTAGAGGAGATATTATTGATATTTTTCCTATAAATGCTCAAACTCCTTTTAGAATTTCTCTTTTTGATACAGAAATAGAAAATATAAGAAGTTTTGATGAATATACACAAAAAAGTATAGAAGAAGTAGATAAAATAGAGATTATTCCAGCAATAGCAGGAGTTAGTGAAGATGAATATATTAAAATCAATAATAAAATAGATGAGAGCAAATTTGATACTTTTTATAAAGATTTTTATTCTTTGGGATATTGGTTTTTAGATAAAAATTTAATTAGTAAAAAGTTTAATCTTTTATATGATATGACAAAAGAGATTGAGGAATATAAAAGTTTTAATGAATTAGATAAATTTGAATTTAATATAATTGAAAACAGTGAATGTGAAGAGTTTAAACCTCAAAATATAAAACAATTTTTAGAATTTAATAAAGACAAACAAATAACTATATTAGCTAAAAATGAAGTTCTTTTACAAGAAAAAGGGATAAATTTACCTTTTGAAAAAACAGATGCAGTTGTTAATATTAAATGTGGTGATAAATTTATAATTTCACTTAATGAATTTAGTAATAAAAAAAGAAAAAATCCTTTAATTTTATTAGATGATTTAAAAAAAGGTGATTTTGTAGTTCATCAAACTCATGGAATAGGTAAATTTAATGGATTAAAACAGATAGAAGTACTTGGTAAAACAGGAGAATTTGCAGAGATTTTATATCAAAATGATGATAAACTTTTATTGCCTATTGAAAATTTAGATTTAGTAGATAGATATATTGCCCCAGGTGGAGTAATACCAACTCTTGATAAAATGGGTAAAAGTAGTTTTTCTAAAAATAAAGAAAAAATAAAAGAGAAAATTTTTGCAATAGCAGCAGATATTATTAAAATAGCAGCTAAAAGAGAAACTATTAAACCTAAAAAAATGAAATTTGATGGAGTAGAAGAGTTTATAAATAAAGCAGGATTTAAATATACACCAGACCAACAAAAAGCAGTAGATGATATGATAGAAGAGATGAAAACTCGTGTAATGGATAGGCTTTTGAGTGGTGATGTTGGATTTGGTAAGACAGAGATAGCAATGGTAGGAAGTTTTATAGCAGTAAATAGTGGTTATCAAGTAGCAATAGTTGCTCCTACTACAATTCTTGTATCACAGCATTATGATAGTTTTATTAAAAGATTTGAAAGTTATAATATAAATATAGCAAAAATTGATAGATTTACAACTACTAAACAAAAAAAAGAGATAGAAAATAGATTAAAAGAGGGGAATATAGATATTATAATTGCTACTCATTTGGCATTTAATCTTGAATATAAAAATTTAGGATTAGTTGTAATTGATGAAGAGCATAAGTTTGGAGTAAAACAAAAAGAAAAATTAAAGAATATGGTAGAAAATACTCATTTACTTAGTATGAGTGCTACTCCAATTCCAAGAAGTTTAAATTTAGCTCTTTCAAAAATAAAAGGATTTTCTGCACTTAATACTCCTCCAAAAAACAAACAAGAAACAAGAACTTTTGTAAAAGAATATTCTGATGAATTAATAAAAGAGGTAATATTAAGAGAAGTTAGAAGAGGAGGGCAGGTTTTTTATATCTATAATAATATAGCTTCAATAGAATTAAAAAAAGACAAATTACAAAAACTTATACCAAATTTAAGGATTTTAACACTTCATGCAAAACTTACTCCAAATCAAATAGAAAAATCAATGATAGATTTTGTAGATAAAAAATATGATTTAATAATAGCTACAACAATTATAGAAAGTGGAATTCATATTCCTAATGTAAATACTATTCTTGTAGAAAATGCAGATAGATTTGGAATAGCTGATTTACATCAAATTAGGGGAAGAGTAGGAAGAGGTGTAAATGAAGGGTATGCTTATTTTATAGTAAAAGATAAAGAAAAATTATCAGATAATGCAAAAAAAAGATTAATTGCTCTTGAAGAGAATTCATTTTTAGGAAGTGGTGCAGTTTTAGCAATGCATGATTTAGAAATTAGAGGTGGAGGAAATATTATAGGGACTGCTCAATCTGGACAAATAAAAAATGTAGGTTATTCAATGTATATAAAAATGCTTGAAGATACTTTAAAAGAATTAAGTGGTGAGAAAATTGAAAATAAAGATACAGAAATAAAATTAAATATAAATGCTTATATTTCTCCTGAAATTATTGAAGATGATAGAATAAGAATAGAAATTTATAGAAGATTATCAAAAGCAAATAGTTTAGATGAGGTTTATGATATACAAAAAGAGGTTATTGATAGATTTGGAAAAATAGATAAAGTAACAAAAAATTTCTTTGAAAAAATCAAAATTAAAATAATTGCCTCAAAAAAAGGTATAATTTCTATATCAAATTATTCTGAAAATATTACAATTATTACTCAAAATGATAAAAAATTTATTAAAGCAGCAGCAAAAGATGATGAAATTATACTTGAAGAGATTATAAAGGAAATTAAATGAAATTGCCAAA
>Ga0256828_1002302_pt1 | contig 11439 bp, 11 predicted proteins | sample CV88metaG_FD_185993 | JGI IMG/M metagenome (GOLD analysis project Ga0256828, IMG submission 185993) | Hydrothermal vent microbial communities from East Pacific Rise, Pacific Ocean - CV88 | ecosystem: Environmental > Aquatic > Marine > Hydrothermal vents | place: Pacific Ocean: East Pacific Rise... | reverse complement strand
ATGGATATGAAATTATCGCCATCCATTTTAATTATGGACAACGAACTCAACAAAAAGAGTTAGAAGCTTTTAGAAAAATTTGTGATGATTTGGAAGTTCATAATAAATATGAGATTAATCTTCCATTTTTTAGTGATATAGGGGCATCAGCTTTAACAGATAGTTCTATTGATGTACCTACAAATGGGATCGAAGATGGAGTGCCTATTACTTATGTTCCATTTAGAAATGGGATATTTTTATCTATTGCAACAGCTATTGCAGAAAAAGAAAATGCAACGGCACTTTTTATAGGAGTAGTTCAAGAGGATAGTAGTGGTTACCCAGATTGTACAGATACTTTTATATCAAAAATGCAAAATGCTATGAATCAAGGTACAAAAGAGGCAACCAAACTTATAATTCACACACCACTTGTACATTTGACAAAAGCACAAATAGTACAACAATCACTTAACCTAAATGTTCCACTTGAACATACTTGGAGTTGCTACCAAAATAGCGATAAAGCTTGTGGTGTATGTGATAGTTGCAGACTTAGACTAAAAGGTTTTAAAGAAGCCAACTCAGAAGATAAAATACCTTATATGTAGATTTGTATGGAACAATTAAGAGCAACATTATTAGAAATTTATAATAAAAATATATCATACCTACAAAAAAATTATATCAATTTATATCATCAAATAAAACAATTTGAACAATTAAATATTGAAAATTATTTTATAGATTTCAAAGATAACCACTTTGAACTTTTAGATAGTGGTAACCTGGCATATTATAATTGTGATCCTTTTGCAAATGCAAACTATAAAGCTAATAATTTACAACAAGAACAAATTATTGAACTACTAAGTTACACACCAATAAAAGGAACCCACTACCAAAACAGTATCAATGCCTATGAAAATGTTAATGAATATATTACAAACAATACACTAAACTGCCATATTGAAAAATTTATTTTTATAGGAACTTTACTTGGAGTTCATATCAACGATATAGATAAATTGCATAATTTTAAAGCTTATTTAATCGTAGAACCAAGCATTGAAGTTTTTAGATTATCTTTATTTTTAACAGATTATGAAGAGGTTGGGAAAAAAAGCAAACTTTTTTTTAGTATAAATAGTGATAAAAATAGTTTAAATCACACTATCAAAAGATTTTTGGATTATAACTATCAATATAATACTAAAATACAATTTGATTTGGCACACCCTAAATATATTGATTTAGTAGAAGATATATCTGTTTCTATCGCTCAAAATTCACAGATGACATATCCATATTCAGAATATATTGTGAGTATGAAAAGGGGTTATAATTATTTCAAAACTTCAAAAAATGGTATTTTAAATATAAACAACCTATCAAATCTAATCAATAAGCCTGTGTTGTATTTAGGAGCAAGTTCGTATGTAGCTTCCAAACTTGAATGGATCTATTTGTATCAGGATTATTTTATTATCGTTGCTTCAAGTGCTATTTTAAAAAGACTTGAAATCATCAATATTATCCCAGATATCATCATCGCAATAGATGGGCAAAAAGATGTTATGTTGGAACAATTTAAAGTAGATCAATCTATCTATAAAGATTCGATTATTTTTGCATCTATTAAAACAGATGAAGAGTTATTTGCTAAAATAGATAATGAAAAATTGTTTTTAATACAAGATTCTTTTGAGTTATTTGAAGATTATGGAATACTCACAGGGGTAACAGTTGGAGATATAGGGATAAATCTTCTTATCAAACTGGGAGTAAAAGAGCTTTATTTGCTCGGATTTGATGCTTGTATCAATCCAAACAATGGACTTACACACGATACACTTCATAGATCATCTAAAAAAATAAATTTAGATACTAAAAGTTCAAACTATAGTAAAAAAATCATATATGTAAAAGGGAACTTTGAAGAAACTGTGCCAACTTTTGTATTTTATACAGGTATGATAGATAATATTTCTGCTATAAATAAACAAGATACAACGATATACAACCTATCAAATGGAGCATATTTCCAAGGAACAACACCTTTGAAAACTACTGATGTTGTTTTTAAAGAGATGATAAATAAAACTGATTTTGAAGCTGCTACAATAGAGGTATTAAAAAACAACTGCAAAACAACACTAAACAATAAAGATATAGCTTACTTAAAAAAAGAGAAAAAAGTATTGTTAAGATTAAAACAATTTAAAATAGATAAATTTAACAAATCTTTTGATACTTTGTTGCAAAAATATCCAAATTCATCTTTTTTACAAATCATACAAAAATATTTATACCTAATAGAGCCTTATGCCTCTTGTAGCAATAACTACAAACCAAAACAACAACACTTAAATAAAATCTTTGATATATTTGAACAAATACTAAAAGGGCTTATATGAAACAAATAGCTATCATAGCCCCAACAGCATCTGGTAAAACTGCACTTTCTATCAAACTTGCACATAAAATAGATGCTGTTATTTTATCTTTGGATTCATTGAGCATCTACAAACAAATAGATATAGCTTCTGCAAAACCAACTTTAAAAGAGAGAGATGGTATTATCCATTTTGGTATAGATGAGATATATCCAAATGAAAAATTTGATGTTATGAAATTTATTGAGCTATATCATCAAGCAAAACAATATGCAACACAACACAATAAAAACCTAATCATAGTAGGGGGAACATCATTTTATCTAAAATCTTTAATTGATGGGATTTCTATTTTACCAACTATTACTCAAGGGATTCAAAAAATCATAGATACAAAACTACAAACTTTTTCAAATCAAGAGTTATACGAATATCTATATAGGATAGATCCAACTTATATGGAAAATATCAAACCTAATGACTCATACAGGATAGAAAAGGCTTTGAGTATCTATCTTCAAACAAAACAAAAACCAAGTGAGTATTTTATACAAAATCCCCCTAAACCTATTATTGAAGATATTCAGATTTATGAAATAGTATGGGAAGTTGAAGCTTTAAGGCAAAGGATTGCTTTGCGAACAAAACAGATGATTGCTCAAGGGCTTATAGATGAAGTGATATTTTTAGAACAAAACTACACAAGAGATTTCCCACCTATGAAAGCTATAGGTATCAAAGAAACTTTGGATTATCTTGATAGTAAAATCACAAAAAAAGAACTTGAAGAAAAAATCACAATCGCCACTGCCCAACTTGCCAAACGGCAACGAACTTTTAATAAAGGGCAATTTCAAAATGTGATAAGGGGTAGTTTGGAAGAGTTAGGGAAGATTATTTAATCATTTTGGAGCTTAGGCTTCAGCCTGGACTGAAGTCCAGGTTCCAAAACTATATCCAAAATTCTAAATTTGGAACCCCGACTTTAGTCGGGGCAGATATCGTAGTAATATTATAATTTCTTAAAAGAAGATTTGAACTTATTTTAGTTCCAAGCTGTAATTTTGAATTGAAAAAGAATATTGTATTTATGACTTGAATATAGGTATCTTACATACTTCTAATGTTGATGTTGAAAGTGAGTTATTAAGAGTCCTTTTATTGTAATCTATTAGATAGTCAAGTCTTGCTTTTTCAAATGTTGTTAATTGATTCTTATTTTTCTTTTGTAGTAATTTCTCTATTTCACTTTCTTGTTTATTATCAATATTATGTTTTTGCACTAATGGGCTTGTAACTTTTTTTATTATATGTTTTTTACATTCATCAACTCTTAAATTTATATATAAAGCTTTAGCTTTATTTTCATCACCTTGAGATTGTGCAAAAGCTTTAGCCCAAGTTGATTTTATTTTTTTATCCTCTTCTATTTCAAGCATTACTTTTTCATAAACTTCATCTTCATTTATTTCTAAATTTTCATTATATTTAAAACAGTCTTGTTGTGAATGTTTTTCAATATATTTATTAACTTTTGGTTTAATATCACATGCTATATCTTTGGTATGATTTATCACTGCTTTTGTTAATGATGTTTTTTGTTCTTCTTCTTTTTGTTCAGTTTTACTTGGAATAAAGCCAACTATTTTAGATGTAAATATCTGTGAATTTTTTAAAGATGTAAAATAAATATATAAGATTTATATTTTTTATATCTATACTTAGTTGTAACATTAGCTTCAGCCTGGACTGAAGTCCAGGTTCCAAAACTATATCCAAAATTCTTAATTTTTAATTCTTCATTTTTAATTCTAAATTTGGAACCCCGACTTTAGTCGGGGCAAATATCATAGAAAAATTCAAATTCCATATTGCCTGGACTGAAGTCCAGGTTCCGAAACTATATCCAAAATTCTAAATTTGGAATCCAGGCTTTAGCCTGGACTAATATTACAGCAATATCCAAATTCTTATTTATGAATAATAATTGTTTTGCATAATCTTAATGGTTCATTTTTTGCTTTTATAGTTATATAATATAAAAAATTTGTAGAATTATAATCTTCCTCTTGAATATCTAAAAGAAATTTATCATCATTTAATATATAATTTTTTATATCATTACTATTTTGAATATTATATAAATAAATTTTTGCTTGAATTTCCAAATACTTTAATTTATTGATATTAGATGAAAAAGTTTTATTTTGTATAATAAAAATAGAAGTATAAGAAAATACAACTAATAAAACCAAAACACTAATAAGCCCAAAAGCCTTATATGATAACAATCTCTTCTTCAAGGGTTATATTAAACTCTTTTTTTACTTTATCTTTAGCTAATTTTATAAGTTTTAGAGCTTCATCATAAGTTCCCCCACCTAAATTAACCAAAAAATTTGCATGAATAGAACTAAATGCCATACCACCTATAGTATAACCTTTTAATCCAACTGATTCTATTAAATATCCCGCACTATGTGTTTTTGGATTTTTAAAACAACTACCTGCACTTGGTAGATTTGGTTGATTGTTTCTCATAGATACAAACATCTTTTGTTTATCTTGTGAAAAACCTGTTTCTATATCAAAAGTTACTTCAAAAACTATATCTTTTATATCTGTATATCTATAAGAATAATTTATATCTTTTTTTAAAATATCACCTTTATATGTTTTGATACTATGCAGATTATCAAATACACTGTATTGTTTCAGTCCTGCATTCATTTTAACTAATCCACCTAAATTACCAGGTAATTTTGCAAGAAATTCCATATTGGCAATATTATGCTTTTTACAATAAGTTAGTAACTTACCACTTGAAGTGGCAGCCCCTACAATAAGCTTACCATTTTTTTGTAAAATATAATCAAATTCTTCACCTAAAATAGCAAATTTAGGTGGATTAGATGATACTAATAAATTATTTGCCCTACCAATAATATAATATAATGGATAATTATCAATCTCATTGATAACTTTTACTTTTACCTTAGGTCCTATATGTATTGATGAATATTTTTTAAAATCTATAATTTTCATAAATCGTATATTACCAAATTCTAACTTTTATTGTGGTATAATGTAGCTATACTAGATTTTAAGGAATTTTAATGAGTTTTATTGAAACAAGAGGAAATGATGGAATTAAACCAAAAGAAGTTGAATTTTCAGATGCTATTTTAAATCCAAGTGCTTCTTATGGTGGATTATATGTTCCAAAAAATATACCTACTTTACCAAAAAATTTTATACAAAACAGTTTAAATAAAAGTTATAAAGAGATTTCAAAAGAAATTTTGGAACTTTTTAAAATAGATATTAGTGACGAAGATATATCAAAAGCTTTGGATTTATATGATAATTTTGATGATAGTACAAATCCAGCTCCTGTTGTAAAAATTGCAAATGATCTATTTGTAAATGAACAATATCATGGTCCAACAAGAGCTTTTAAAGATATGGCTTTGCAACCTTTTGGTTCAGTTTTGAGTTCTATTGCTAAACAAAGGGGAGAAAATTATCTTATTTTAGCTGCAACATCAGGAGATACAGGTCCAGCTGCACTAAATACTTTTACAAATAAAGATGGGATCAAAGTTGTATGTCTATATCCACATGGGGGTACAAGTGATGTTCAAAGATTACAAATGGTTACCCAAGAAGGTAAAAATCTTAAAGTTTTAGGAATAAATGGTAACTTTGATGATGCTCAAACAGCACTAAAATCTTTACTTGCAAGTCCTACATTTAAAACAAAACTTGAAGAACAAAATATAAAACTAAGTGCTGCAAATAGTGTAAATTTTGGAAGAATTATTTTTCAGATAGTATATCATATTTGGTCATATATCCAACTTGTAAAACAAAATGAAATTAAACTTGGAGAAAAAATTTATCTTACTGTCCCAAGTGGTAATTTTGGAAATGCACTTGGTGGATATTATGCTTGGAAAATGGGCTTAGATATTGAAAAAATCTTAATTGCTTCAAATCAAAACAATATCTTAACAGATTGGATCAATACAGGAGTTTATGATATAAGTCACAGAAAGCTTATCTTAACTTCATCTCCTGCAATGGATATCTTAAAATCATCAAATATAGAAAGAGTGATGTTTGATCTATATGGTGCAAAAAGAACAAAAGAATTATTTGATGAATTAGACAAAAATAAATGTTTTAAAATGACAAAAGAAGAAACAGCACAACTACAAAACTTTTTTAGTGCAACTTTTAGTGATGATACTTATGCAAAAGCAACTATCAAAAAATATCTTGACAATGGATACCTAATGGATCCACATACTGCAACTTGTATAAAAGCTAATGAAACACTAAAAGAAAAACCTCTTAAAAATGTGATATATTCAACAGCTCAATGGACAAAATTTTCCCCTACAGTATTAAATGCACTAAATGAAGATGATATTAAATACTCAGATAAAGAAGCACTAGAAACTATAAGTACAAAATTTAATACAACTATACCAAAAAGTATTGCAAATCTTTTTGATGCTAAAATATTGCATGATAAGATTATAGATATAGAAGATATTGAAAATAATATTATAGAATTTTTAAAGGATTAAAATGTCAATTTCAGATGATTATAACAATATTGACATATTATATGTAGAAGATGATAAAGATACAAGAGAAATTACTCATACTATATTAAGTGATTTTTTTCAAAATATTGTTGTAGCTATTGATGGAGAAGATGGACTTAACAAATTTAAAGAAAAATATAAAAAAGAAAATAAACCATTTGATTTAGTTATTACAGATATTAATATGCCAAAATTATCAGGTATAGATATGTTAGAGCAAATAAAACAAATCCATACAAATATTTATTCTATTGTAATAACTGCTAATTTAGACCATACAAATTTTATAAAAACTGTTCAACTTGGTATTCGTGGTTATATTGTAAAACCTGTTTGTTTAGAACAACTTACAGATGTACTAGATGAAGCTGTTAAGAATATTAATGCTGCTAAAAATATAAATATTTTAAAACAATACAAAGATATAGTTGATCAAAGTTCAATTGTTTCTAAAACAGATTTGAAAGGTAGAATAACTTTTGCAAATGAAAAATTTTGTAAAATTTCAGGATATTCACAAGAAGAATTATTGGGTAAAAATCATAATCTAATTAGAGATAAAGATATGCCTCAATCTGTTTTTAAAGAATTATGGGACACTATAACTCAACAAAAAATATGGACAGGACAAGTTAAAAATAGAAAAAAAGATGGTGGTAGTTATTATGTAGATGCTACTATATGTCCTATTTTAGATGAAAATGGTAATACATTGGAATATATTGCACTTAGAAATGATATTACAGATATTATCAATCCAAAAAAACAGCTACTTGATAATATTAAAACTTTACAAAGACCTATGCTTATTTTAATGCAAATTGATAATTATAAAACACTAGAATATTTATATGATGAGCAAGTTTTAGAAAATATGCTTAAAGTTTTTGAACAAAAAATTGTTACATATTTGCCAAGTGGTTTTTATTTTCATAAAATTATTAATCTTGGAGATGGAGAATTTGCTATTTTACAAGAGATGAAAGAAAATGATACAAGTGCTACACAAAAAGAGATACAAATAAAACAACTTCAACAAAATATAAATGAAGCTGTTATTCAATTTGATAAATACAATTTTTATATATCAGTTATTATTAGTTTTTCAACAATCAAAACAAATATTTATGAAAATGTAAAAAGTGGATTAAATAAAGCTATAGAAACAAATACAGATATTATTTTTTCAAATAATTTAATAGAAAAAGAGCGAAAAATAGCATTAGCAAATAGTAAAATTATCCAAACTGTCAAAACTGCATTAGAAAGTCATAAAATGGTTTCTTATTTTCAACCTATTATCAATAATGATACAATGCAAATAGAAAAATATGAATCATTAGTAAGATTAATTGATGAGAATAACAATATTATTTCACCTTTTGCTTTTTTAGATGTATCTAAAAAAAGTAGATATTATAATATTATTACAACTACAATTTTACATAATTCATTTGAAGCACTAAATAATACAGATAAAGAGATCTCTATGAATCTATCTGCAATTGATATAGAAAATGACCATACAAGAAATCATATTATAAATCTTATCACACAAAATATTCATAATGCAAATAGAATGGTATTTGAGCTGCTAGAAGATGAGAAAGTAAATAATTTTGAAATAGTAAAAGATTTTATTGCATTAATTAAAACATTTGGTTGTCAAATAGCCATTGATGATTTTGGTGCGGGAGTATCAAATTATGAAAGACTACTTGATTATCAACCAGATATACTAAAAATAGATGCTTGTTTAATAAAACATATTGATACAGACAAATATAGTCGAGATGTTGTTGAAACTATTCAACTTTTTGCTTCAAAACAAAAAATCAAAACAGTAGCTGAATTTGTTTCAACTCCTGAAATTTTAAAAATCATAAAAGAGATAGGGATTAATTATTCTCAAGGTTTTTTACTTGGAAAACCTGAACCAATATTTTTAGATAAAATCTAAAATCTATATATTTCTTGTTGTTTATTTCTAAAAATAGTACATTTTGTATATCCGATATTTTGTGCTATTTTTTTTACTTGATCATATTTGTATCCAATCTTATCAATACTATGAGCATCACTTCCAAAAGTTATAGGAATATCTAATTCAAAAGCAAGTTCCAATAAACTTATACTAGGATATTGTTCCCCTATAGGTTTTGCAAATCCTGCGGAATTAATTTCTATTACCATATTTGATTTTTTAATCTGTTTTAGTGCTTTGGAAGCTATAAGTTTAATATCTTTTTTTGGCAAAAATTTAAACACTTTTATCAAATCCAAATGCCCAACTATATTAAAATAATTTGTTTTTGCCATATTTGTTATAGCTTCAAAATAATCTTCCCAGATTTTATCAATATCTTTATTTTGATATTGTTGCAAAAATTCTGGATTATCAAATCCCCAAGAATCTAAAAAATGAACAGAACCAATCAAATAATCTACATTTGCATTTAAAATATCTTTTTCTAAAAAAGCTGGATTACTCATATAATCAACTTCATACCCTAGTAAAATATCAATTTGATCTTTGTATTGTTCTTTTAAATTTAAAATATCTTGTTCATATATTTTGCTTTGGGATAAATTCATTCTATATTTTGTATCAAATTGCATAGGTGCATGATCACTAAAACCAAAGATATCTATACCAACTTTTATAGCTTGTTGGATATATTTTTGTGGTTCCCCTTTGGCATGATTACAAAGTGGAGTATGGTTATGTAAATCTACTCTCAACTTAAAATTCCTGCACCTTTTATAGCTGTACTTCTATCTTTCGCATAAACTCTTTTGCCATCTATTAGATCATATTTCCAAATAGGAGCAGAAGCTTTAAAATCTTCTACAAATTGATCAATCAATTCTAAAGAAACTCTTCTTTTAGGGCTACAAACAGCTGAAATATAACTACTTGTATGATTTAAGACATCTCCACGACTATGTGCCATTAAAACAATTGCATTTTGTTCTTTTGCTTTTTTTGCCCAGTTATCAAACCAAGTATTTAAAATAGGTTCATAAATATCAAAGCTTAATCCATCTATATTATTTTCATCTCTTACAATACCAACAAAAGTTATCATAGCACCATAATTTAATTCTTTAAATTCATTATACCATCTATTTGTGATAGTTTCTACTTCCAAAGCACCATCATATAATTCTAACTTTGACATATCATCCCCCACAAACAGGTGGTAAAAGTGAGATTTTATCTCCATCTTTTAACTCTATATTTAAGTCTTGGATTATTGTATCATTAACTGCTACTGCACTATTTTGCAACCAATTTGATAATTGCTCATCTTCTTGTAGTATCACTTGTAATTGCTTTAGATTTGTAATATCTACTTGCATAGGTTCTTTCCCAATTGGTCCTAAAAATTCAACTTTTACCATCTATTAACCTTTTTTTATATTAATTGTAGTATTATACCAAAGAAACTTTAATAGAGGTATATCTTAAATGATTTTTGGCAAAATTGATTTTATAAATTTATTACCATTTTATATATTTTTTAAAAAATATATCCGTTCATCTCAAATTAAACAAATTATAAATTATAAAAAATCATATCCAGCAAAGATCAATAAACAATTTAAAAAAAGAACAATAGATGCAGCTTTTATCTCATCTGTAAAATCAAAAAGATGTAATTGTTTAGATATAGGTATAGTTGCAAAAAAAGATGTTTTATCTGTTTTACTAAAAAAAGGGGAAAATAAAAAAGATTACCAATCTGATACTTCAAATGCACTAGCACAAGTTTTAAATCTACAAGGGGAAGTTATCATAGGGGATAAAGCACTTTATTATTATTACAATGAAAATTTAGATGATGTGGTAGATTTAGCACAACTTTGGTATGAAAAATATCATTTACCATTTGTTTTTGCAAGATTATGTGTAAATAATCATAAAAAATATTTAGAAAAATTATCTAAACGATTTTTGGCTTCAAATATAAAAATACCTCAATATATACTAAAACAATATGCAAAAAAAACAAATATCTCTACCAATGAAATAAAATATTATCTAACTAAAATCTCTTATAAATTATCCCATAAAGAGAAACAGTCACTAAAATTATTTTTAAAACTACAAGGTAAATTATGAAATTATATACATTACAATTTAAAACATTAGATGATTTTAAACAAAATTTAGAAAAATTGATTGCTTTGATTAATCAAACAACAACAGACAGCTTAGTTTTAGCCCCTGAGTTATGCTTAAATGGATATGCTTATGATAGGCTTGATGATGCTGTTTCTATTACACAAAAAGCGATACCACTACTAAAAGAATTATCAACTAAAAGAATTATATCTTTAACAATGACAACAAAATTTAATGAAGAGTATTTTAATACTTTGCATATTTTTTATCAAGGTAAAATCGTACATACTCAATCAAAAGTTCAACTTTTTACTTT
>Ga0256828_1002301_pt1 | contig 11446 bp, 12 predicted proteins | sample CV88metaG_FD_185993 | JGI IMG/M metagenome (GOLD analysis project Ga0256828, IMG submission 185993) | Hydrothermal vent microbial communities from East Pacific Rise, Pacific Ocean - CV88 | ecosystem: Environmental > Aquatic > Marine > Hydrothermal vents | place: Pacific Ocean: East Pacific Rise... | reverse complement strand
AAATAATACATATAAAATAGAAGACCTTAAACAATATAAAAAAGAACTTATTAAAAACAATAAAGTAGTTGGTAATATTTTTATTGATACTATAAAAGAATTAAATAGTAAAGAAGAAAAAATGTTGAATATTTTATTAGATAAAATATCAATACCTGTAGCTATTTCTTTAGAAAAAGAATTGATTTTAAAAGATTTAGAAGAAAATAATAAGTTATTATATAAAAGAGCTATAACTGATCAATTAACAGAATTATACAATAGAGCATATATGAAAGATTATTTAGATGCTAAAATAATAGAGGCTAATAGATATCATTTTCCTTTAACTATAGCAATGATAGATATAGATTTTTTTAAAAATATAAATGATACATATGGGCATTTAATGGGAGATTGTGTTTTGAAAGAATTAGCTCATTTATTAACTCAAAATTTTAGAAATACAGATGTTATTATTAGATATGGTGGGGAAGAATTTTTTATTATTATGCCATTTATTACGAAAGATGATGCTTGTTTAAAAATGGAAGAATTTAGAAAATTAGTTGAAAATTATATTTTTTGTAATAAAAAACATATAAAATTAACTATTAGTATAGGTGTTACTCAATTTGAAAATGAAAAAGTAGATGGAATAATACAGAAAGTTGATATGAATTTATATGAAGCTAAAAGAAAAGGAAGAAATAGAGTTATTTGTAAATAATTATAATATATATAATATCTCTGGATGATTTTTTAATCTATCATATAACTCATTTCTTTCATCTTCACTTGTTACATGTACTTGTACTTTATGAGAATGGAAGCTTTTATGTGATTTTGAATCTTTACTTGATAATTTATTTGGAATGCATTCATCTACAGCATCTTTTAGTTTATCTTTATTTTTACCAAAAACACAGAATTCCCAAGTTCTTGGATATTCTATTCGATTATTTTTTTCTTCCATTGAAACACTCCTTTAACATAGTATTAAATAATTTATACATACCACCATCTAAATTTATAACATTTTTATATCCATTTTTATAAATTAATTCTATAGCCATTTTTGTTCTATGACCAGTTCTACATATAACAGCAAATTTTGAATTTTTATTTATATGGTGTTTTTTTAGAATTTTATAAAAATTTGGATTTATAGATCCATTAATTGTAAAAAAAGTATCTTGTATACTATTAGGTATTGTTCCTGTACTTTTCCATTCATTAGGAAGTCTTATATCTATAATAGGTATATTTTGATTTTGTAGTTTTTTTATATTTTGATTAGTAGCTTCAATATTTGTATAAGCAAAAAGTTGCCCTATAAATAGGGCTATAAAAAGTATTTTTTTCATTTTTTATCCTTATTGAAAGAAAATAGTTGGTACAATAGTTGGATATTTTTTCATATTTCTAAATATATGTTTTCTAACTACCCCTCTTAATTCATTTTCAAATACTCTATTTTTTTCAAATACATAAGGTTTTGCATGTTTGATATAGTTTAATAAAACATCTTCCATTTCTTTTGCAAAAGCATGATCTTCTTTATCACTTACAAGACCATAAGTAGTTACTTTTGGTCTACCTATAAGTTTTTTATTTTTACTATCTATTTGTGCTATAATAATCACAATACCATCATTTGCAAGTTTTTGTCTATCTACAACTATATCATCAGTAATTTCTTTATTTATTTGATTGTCAATATAAACTTTACCTACTTTTACATTTTTAACTTTTCTTACACGGTTTTTTGTAATTTCCCATTGTTCACCATCTTGCATAATAAAACAATTTCTATCACTCATTCCTACACTTTCAGCCGTTTTTTTATGTCTTAGTAAATGATTATATTCACCATGAACTGGTAAAAAGAATTTTGGTTGAGTAAGTCTAAGCATTAGTTTTTGTTCTTCTTGTGCTGCATGTCCTGATACATGAATTTCACTAAAGTCTTGATATGCTACTTTAGCACCTTTTTTCATTAAATAGTTGATAAGTTCACTTACTCCTGGCTCATTTCCTGGAATAGCTTTTGCACTAAGGATAATTTGATCACCTTCTTTTAGTTTTACATGTCTATGTTCATCTATAGCCATTCTATAAAGGGCAGACATACTTTCACCCTGACTTCCTGTAGTTACAATTAATATTTCATTATCTGGATATCTTCCTATCTCATGAGCATCAATAAAGGCATCTTTTGGTATTTTTATATACCCTAAATCCATTGCTACATCAAGATTTTTTTCCATACTTCTACCAATAATACATATTTTTCTATTATATTTTAGACCATGTTGTATTGCTTGATAAACTCTATGAATATTTGAAGAGAAAGTACTCATAATAACTCTTCCTTCACTTTCTTTAAAAAGTCTATCAAATGTAGGACCTACTACACTTTCACTTGGAGTATATCCTGGTTTATAAGAGTTAGTTGAGTCACTAAATAATGCTAATACACCTTTTTCACCATAATAAGCAAGTCTTTGAAGATCCGCTGGATATCCATCTACTGGTGAATGATCTATTTTAAAATCAGCTGTATGTATGATTGTACCTGCTGGTGTTTGAATAGCAATTGAGCTTGCATCAATAATAGAGTGAGTCATATGAATCCATTCTATATAAAAATCACCAATTTTAATAGGTCTTCTTTTTTTAACAGCTCTAAAATAGCTTGTATATTCTCTCATTTTATGTTCGTTAAATTTATTTTCAATCATTGCTAGAGGTAATGCAGTACCATAAATAGGGATTTGCATCTCTTTAAATAAATAAGGAACTGCACCAATATGATCTTCATGTCCGTGTGTAATAATTAATGCTTTTATTTTATGTCTTATTTCTCTAAGGTAGCTAAAATCTGGAATTAAAATATCAACTCCATGCATATCTTCAGTAGGAAAACTCATTCCACAGTCAAAAATAATAGCACTATCTTCTGTTTCAAATACAGCACAGTTTCCACCAATTTCATCAAGTCCTCCAAGAGGAGTAAATCTTACCCATCCTTTTTTTTCTTTATCAAGTTTATTGTCAGTATTTAATCTATTTGCTTGAATTTTTTCATTTTCAAGAAATCCTTTTTTTAAATCTTTAAACCATACAAAATTTTTAGGATTTACTTGTCTTTGATTATTATTCCCATTGTTATTATTATGATTTTGTGTTTGATTGTTTTGAGGTGTCGTTGTCATTTTTTGTTTCTCCTTTCAATTCAGAAAAAACTTCAAAAAACAACTCTTTGCTTATTTGATGTGGTCTAATGTTTTTTTGTATATTAAATTTATCAAAAATTATTTCTAATTCTTTTTTATTATATTTTGAAGATAAATTTTTTAGGAGAGTTTTTCTTGGTTGGCTAAATGCAACTTTTAAAAACTTTGCAAAATTCTCATCATATTTTGGTTTAAATTTTTTAAACAAAATAACTGATGACATCACTTTTGGTGCTGGATTAAATGCTGTTGGGGGTATATCAAATTTAATTTCAACATTTGATATTGTTTGTGCAATTATTGCTAAACTTGAATAGTTTTTATCCCCTACATTTGCACTAAATTTTTCAGCTACCTCTTTTTGGATTAAAACCAAAATATTTTTGCAGTTTTCATCATTTAATGCTTTTAAAATTATTTTAGTTGCTACATAATAAGGTAAATTAGCGATTAAGTTATAATTTTCTTCCCTTAATCTCCCCGTTTGCCAACTATCTAATACATCTCCGCAAACTAATTCTAAATTATTAAATTTATCTTTTAATATTTTACATAAATCATCATCTATCTCATAAGCTACTAAGCTATTTTTTTGAAGTAACTTTTCTGTTAAATCACCCAATCCAGGACCAATCTCTACGATTAAATTATCGTCATTGGGCATCGATTCGATGATTTTATCTACATACATTTTTTCTTGTAAAAAGTTTTGTCCGAATTTCTTTTTGGCTTGTATTATAGCATATCCTTTTAGTTTTTTGATAGAATTATAATATATTTTTAAAAAAAGTGGGAATTTGTGAAAAAAGGAAAAAAATTGAATTATTTAGCAAAAAGAATAATCCCGTGTTTAGATGTAAAAGATGGAAGAGTAGTAAAAGGTGTAAACTTTGTAGGTCTTCGTGATGCAGGTGACCCAGTTGAGGCCGCTATTCGCTATAATGAAGAAGGTGCAGATGAACTTACATTTTTAGATATTACAGCCACTCATGAAGAAAGAGATACTATTGTAGATATTGTAAAAGAAGTAGCTCGTGAAGTATTTATCCCACTTACAGTTGGTGGAGGGATTAGAGAACTTAATGATATTTATAAATTATTAAATGTAGGATGTGATAAAGTAAGTATAAATTCAGCAGCAGTAAAAAGACCTGAATTTATAGATGAAGGTGCTAAAAGATTTGGAAGCCAATGTATAGTAGTAGCTATTGATGTGAAGTTAGTAGCACCTAATAAATGGAATGTATTTGTAGCAGGTGGTAGAAAAGATACTGGAATTGATGCAGTGGCTTGGGCTAAAGAAGTTGTAGATAGAGGTGCAGGTGAAATACTTCTTACATCAATGGATAGTGATGGGACAAAAGCTGGATTTGATATACCTATTACAAAGACAATATCTGAAATGGTAAATGTACCAGTAATTGCAAGTGGTGGTGCTGGTAAGATGGAGCATTTTACAGAAGTTTTTGAAAATAGTGCTGATGCAGCTTTAGCAGCAAGTATTTTTCATTTTAGAGAAATAGATATAATTGATTTAAAAAAACACCTTCAAAATGAAGGGATAAATGTGAGATTATGAAATATTTAATCCTTTTTATAGCAAGTTTTTTACTTGCTTTTGAAGTTGAATTTACAAAAGAATATAAAACTACTATTTTTCCTAAAACTAAAGCTATACTTTTAGAAACAAAGCAACCAATTCAAATAAATTATTCTCCAAAAATTTATACACAAAAAGGAATTATTTTATTAAATTATGCTAATGCAGATCAATTTGTAAGAAATGATTTATATTTTAATGGGAAAATTAAAGATATCAAAATAGCTACTATTAATATAGATAAAATTAGAAATAAAATGATTTTAGATATAAATAGATACTATAAAAATTGTAAATTAAAAAAAATTATATTTAAAGATTCCATAATAAAAAATATCTATTTTAAACCTACAAATATAGAAATAAAGGCAAATGTTATTTTAAATTGCCATTAATTATTTCTATAAAATTTTTAAATTTTGATAATAATGTCTCAATCTGAATAATATCAAATATTTTGATAGCATCATTTAATTTTTTTGTATATTTTTGTAATGATACAATATTATACTTTTTAGATATTTGTTCTAAATTTTTTATAAAAGTTTTAATAGCTGAAATATTGTTACTTTTTTCTATTTTTTTATAAATTGGCATAATAGTTTTATCTATCTCTTTAGCCAAATTATCAACTATCGATTTATCTATTTGTTCTAATGAAAAATTGATATCTTCTTCAATATTAATATCTTTTTTATCTTTAATTTTATGAGATAAAAATCTACTAATAAGTATAAAAAGACTCTCTTTTGTAAAAGGCTTTTTTAAATATCCATTAAAAATTTTATCTTCATTATTTAATGTTGAAGCTGTTAAAGCTATAATAGGAACATCTGATATTTTTTTTATCTCTTTTGCAGCAGTATATCCATCCATAATAGGCATTTTAATATTCATTAAAATAAGATCTACTTTATTAGATTTAAATTTTTCTATCGCTTCTATACCATTACTTGCTGTTACAATTGTAATATTTGTATCTTTAAAATAATTTATAATAAGTTTATTATTATCTTCAATATCATCTACAGCAAGTATTGTAGCTTTATCAAAAACAATCTCTTTATTTAATATATTAGTAGTTTTTTTAGATAAATCAGTAGAAATTTCTACATCAAATAATGTTAATGTAAATATACTCCCTTTTCCTTCTTGTGATTCTACATTTAATTGTCCATTCATCATTTTTGCTAATTTTGAAGAGATAGAAAGCCCTAGTCCTGTACCTCCAAACTGTTTAATATCTTGATCTTTTACTTGTTCAAATGCTTCAAAAATAACAGATATTTGATCTTTTGGTATCCCTTTTCCTGTATCTTCTACACTAAATATTAAATTTACTTTATTTGTCTTGTTTTCAATTTTTTGAGTATAAACTGAAATTTTAATATAACCTTTTTTTGTAAATTTAATAGCATTTCCTACTAGATTCAATAATATCTGTCTTACTCTAACTGTATCTATCACTAAACTATTTGGTAAATCTTTTTGAATATCTATAAGAATATCCAATCCTTTTTTACTAGCTTCTATAGAAAAAATAGTTTTTATTTCCGTAATAATTGATTCAATATCTGCACTACTTTTTTGAATTTTTAATTTTCCTGCTTCTATTTTTGATAAATCTAAAATATCATTTATAAGTATCAAAAGAGCATTTGAAGCATTTTGAATAGTTTTTATATGTGCTAATTGTGTAGGTTCTTTTATATCTTTTGCCAATATTTCTGTAAATCCTATAATAGCATTCATTGGAGTTCTAATTTCATGTGACATATTAGAAATAAATTCACTTTTTGCTTTAGCTGCAATTTGTGCTTTTAGAGTCATTTTTTTAAGTTCTGCTTGTTGGGCTTTTAGTTTTCTATTCCAATATAAAACAATACTTAATATTATAAAACTAATAATAGAAATTTTCCATATTATTGTATAATCTACTCTTTTATTAAAAGTGATTCCAACCCATTTGTTATAAATCATCTTTTTTTCTTGTTCAGTAATATTACTTAAAACTTTATTTATTATATCTATTCCTGTTTGACCTAATTCTTTTTTTAAAGCTATACTTATTGCAAAAGCATCTTTTGCTTTTCCTGCAATTTTTAAATTAAAAAAATTATATTTATTTATATTATAACTAGCTATAGGTAATAAAGATACAAAAGAATATGCTTTTTTTGAAGCCACACTCTCTAAAGCTTCTTTAATAGTATCAACATAAAAAAGCTTTATTTGAGGATAATTAGATAAAAATTCAGAAATAATATCTCCTTTTATAGCTACTACTTTTTTACCATATAATGCTTTAATATTATCTAAAAAAGGTTTATCAAGAGTTGTAACCATTACTATAGAATAATTAAGATACGGATTTGAAAAGTTTAAATATTTTTCTTGAGAAGGAGTTTTTGTAGCATAAGTTATCATATCTGCTTTATTTTGTTTTATTTGTGTTAATCTATCATTTTTATCGATTTTTATCGGTTTAAAAATTATACCAGTTTTTTTTGAAATGATATCTAAATAACTTTTTGAAATTCCAGCATAATTTCCTTTTTTATCTATAAATTCAATAGGTGAGTATTTAGAATTTAATACAAATTTAATAACATGATGATCTTTAATCCACTGTATCTCTTTTTGTGTAAAACAAAGTGCTTTTAATTTTTCATCTGCATAAATAATAACTTTACCTATAACATTTGAATTATAAATGATATTATCTTTTATTATATATAATTTTTCAAATTCTTTAGGTAATTTTTGATTTTGAATCAATTTTCCTTTTTGTCTAAATACAGAATAAAAAGGTACATTATTTATTGTGTCATATATAACTATTGCTTTAATTTTAGAGTTTTGATTTATATATTGATTTACTATTTTTGAAAGAGATTCTTCATCATAATTATATAAAGCCACAGAAGAGATATTTGCAATATCTTTTAGAGTTGAATGTAAATTAGCAAATAATGTGCTTACAAATAAAATTAAAAAAATTATTTTTTTTATCATTATTTATCTTTTATAGAGAGATATTTATTTAATATTTTATCATATGTACCATCTTTTTTCATCTCTTTTAATACTTTATTAAATTTAGGAATTATATTTACATATTTAGAATCTTTTCTTATAAGTAAAGAAAATTTTAACTTTACAAATACATGAGGACATATTATAAGTTTTTGTAAATTTTTTTTATATTGAGGATATTTTTTTATTAATTTTTTTATAGTACTTACCCCTATAAACTCATCTGAAAGATATATATCTGCTCTTTTATTTGCTACCATAAGTAAAGAATTTGTATTTTTAGGTACCCATATTACATTTTTTAAATTTTTATAATGATCTTTTGCCCACCCTGCACCTATATAATCAACAACTACATAGTTATTAAATTCTTTAAGTGTTTTAATATTCATAATCTGTTTAATCCTTGGATTATCTTTTCTAGCAAAAATTCTTTCTTTTGCTACAATAATAGTATCAGTTGGCTTTAAAAACTTTAATCTTTCTTTTGTAGGTGTTGTAATCATTCCATCTGCTTTTTTATCTTTTATGTATTGTTGAGTTCTTTTCCATGCATATAAGTTACACTTTAAAGGGATATTCATTCTTTTAAATGCTTCAAACATAATATCCTTAAATATACCTTTAGGAGTTCCATTTTGATCTTTATATATAAAAGGTTTATAATCTTCATCATCATTCCAAATAAAAGCTTCTTGTGCATTTAAACTAAAAAATAAAAACATTATAAATAATATATTTTTCATCTTTTTCCTTTTAAGATTGAACTAAAACTAAAAATTCATCTAAATGTTCTTGAAATATTTCAACTATAAAAGGATCAAAATCTTTACCTTTTCTTTCAATTATATAATTTACAGCTTTTTCAATTTCCCATGCATCTTTATATGATCTTTTATGTGTTAAAGCATCTAATACATCTACTAATGAAACTATTCTAGCATAAATATGAATTTCTTCCCCTTTTAAACCTCTTGGATATCCACTACCATCCCATTTTTCATGATGTTCATGTGCTATAACAGTAGATGCTTTAATAAATTTTCTACTAGCAACTGAATGTATTTTTTCATTTTCAAAAAATTGATATGCTTTTGTTGTATGTGTTTTCATAATTTCAAATTCTTCTTTTGTAAGCCTACCTGGTTTATGAAGTATTTCATTTGGTATAAAAATTTTACCTATATCATGCATAGCACTTGTATGATATATAATCTCAACATCATCAGAATTTAAAGATGGATGGTAATATGCAAGTAACCTTGATAATTCAGCTACACGATGAATATGTCTTCCTGTTTCATCAGAAATAGATTCAATTATTTCACTTAACATAAATAACATCTCTTTTTGATTCATTTCAAGTTCTGTATATAATCTTTTTTGCGCTTTTTCTAATTTTATTTGCATAGAAATATTATGTTTTTGAAGAAGTTTTTTTGCTACATATAATTCAATATGTGTTTGAACTCTTGCTAATAATTCTTCTGGATGAAAAGGTTTTGTAATATAATCAACTCCACCTACTTCAAAACCTTTTTTTAAAGAATCTATATCTGCTTTTGCTGTCAAAAAAATTACTGGTATATCCATTAGTCTAGGATCTTCTTTGATTATTTTACACACTTCATAACCATCAATTCCTGGCATCATAATATCTAATAAAATAAGAGTAAAAGTATTACTTTTTAATATTTTTAAGGCTTCTTCTCCACTTTTTGCATAAGCAAAGTCATAATTATTTTCTTCTAATATATTCATAGCTACTTGAATATTTTCTAATACATCATCAACAATTAGAATACTATAATTTTTAGATTCACCCATATTTATTCCTCTTTATTCATTATATTTAATGAATTATATCAAAAAAACATTATAATCGTTTAAATCAAAATAAATTATTCAACAATTATTTTCCTTATAAAAAGGAAAAAACCTCCTATTTCTTTATTGCAAAATCATATAAAATTTATTATAATTTCAGTCCCAAATACAGGTTGGGAAAACCAACGAGATCTTTTAAAAGGAAATTTATGGAAAGAATTAGACTTAAACTACAAGCTTACGAGCACAGAGTATTAGACAAATCAGTAGCAATCATTATTGATGCTATTAAGAGAACTGGAGCTGAAATTAAAGGTCCAATTCCATTACCTACAAAAATCAAAAGATATACAGTATTAAGATCGCCTCACGTTAACAAAGATTCTAGAGAACAATTCGAAATTAGAATTCATAGAAGAATGATTGACGTAGTTGCAGCAAGTGGAGACACTGTTGATCAACTTATGAAACTTGAACTTGCACCAGAGGTGGATGTTGAAGTTAGGGCTTTAAACAAGTAAGGAGAGATGAATGGAATTTATAGTTGAAAAAGTTGGAATGAGCAGAACAGTTTCAGTTCCAAGCACACCAGTTACTCTATTAAAAGTGAAAGACGCTAAAGTAGTAGAAGTAAAAGATGGTAAAGCATTAGTTGCATATAGCGATGGTAAAAAATTTAATAAAGCTATCGAAGGTATGCAAAAAAAATACAATTTAAGTAAAGAATTTAATAGATTTGCTGAAATTGAAGTAGCAAATACTGAAGCTGGAGATTTAGATGTATCAGCTCTTGATGCAGGAGTAAAAGTAAAAGTTACATTTAAATCAAAAGGTAGAGGATTCAGTGGTGTTATTAAAAGACACGGATTTGCTGGAGGTCCAGGAGCACATGGTTCTAGATTCCATAGAGCACCAGGTTCTATCGGTAACTGTGAATGGCCAGGTAGAGTTCAACCAGGACAAAAAATGCCAGGACATTATGGAAATGAAACTAAAACAGTTAAAAATGAAATTTTAAGTTTTGATGCAGAAACTGGAATTATCGTAGTAAAAGGAAGTGTTCCAGGTGCTAATGGAGCATTAGGAAGAGTAAGGATAGCGAAATGAGTATCGAAAAAGTAACAACATTACCAGAAGAATTTCAAGGAATTAATCCTCACAACCTTTATTTATATACAAAAGCTTATTTAGCGAATTTAAGAGCAGGAACAGCTCACACAAAAAGCAGAAGCGATGTAAAAGGTGGTGGTAAAAAACCTTGGAGACAAAAAGGTACAGGTAGAGCAAGAGCAGGAAGCATCACTTCACCAGTATTCGTAGGTGGGGGTGTAGCACATGGTCCAAAAAATACAAGAAATTGGTCTCAAAAAATCAATAAAAAACAAAAAACAGCTGCTTTAAGATTTGCTTTAAATGAAAAAGCACAAGGTGAAGCTCTTTTTGTAGTAGATTCAGTAAAAATTGAATCAGGAAAAACAAAAGATGCAGTAGCATTTTTAAATCAAGTTAATGCAAGAGATTACTTAGTAGTAGTTGATACATTAGATGAAAAAACATTTTTAGCATTCAGAAATGTAAAAAATGCTTATGTTATTGAAGTGGATGAATTAAACGCTTATGATGCAGCAAGTTTTTATGCAATCGTAATCGAAAAATCAGCTTTTGAAAAAGTTATAAAAGGCTAAAAAATGGCAGATATTACAGATATCAAATCAATCGTATATACAGAAAAAGCTCTAAATTTACAAGAGCAAGGTGTTTTAGT
>Ga0256828_1002299_pt1 | contig 11448 bp, 9 predicted proteins | sample CV88metaG_FD_185993 | JGI IMG/M metagenome (GOLD analysis project Ga0256828, IMG submission 185993) | Hydrothermal vent microbial communities from East Pacific Rise, Pacific Ocean - CV88 | ecosystem: Environmental > Aquatic > Marine > Hydrothermal vents | place: Pacific Ocean: East Pacific Rise... | reverse complement strand
TAAAGGAGCTTAGAGAGGAGAGCCAAAGGACTCTTCTATTATTTAAAAAACTTTCATCTTTTTCTCTTATCCCCCCCTTTACTATTGACAAATATATTCTTTTATGCTATAATACATCATATCAAAACAAAAAAGGATAACAAGATGAACATTACAAAAGTTGAATTGGGGAATAGAATAAAATTCTTACCAAAACACTTCCCTGCTCCATTGTACCTAAACGTAGAACAAGCTATTTACACTTATGCTAGTCATTTTATAGATGGTTATTGTGGTGGATATTGGGAGTTCTATGAGTTGGGAAAGAGAAAAGCCCCTCTTATGCTATTCAAGAAGATTGATGAGCCAATCATTCTTATATCAGATTTTGGAACAGTATATAAGACTAATACGCAAACGGCATCTATCGCTATTAATTTAATGGTTATTAATCATTTGGTTTTTGAATTTTATGCAACCAATAAGAAGAACATAGCTGAACACTTACAGCGTGTGTATGAAAATCTAGACAATTGGGTATTTGGTGCAGAAACAGCTGAGGAGGTAGAGGCGTTCAATATTGATAGAAGAGTGATTTCTAGATTTCTTGATTAAAGAAGCTTAGAGAGAGAGGAGATGCTCTACGCTCTCCCACTCCCCCTACTCCTACCCCCCCCCTCTTATTTTTACTTATTTATCTCACCTTTACCTTTGTCTATTATGTTATTATGTATTTAATCGTCTACTTATATGTAGTAATTGTCTATTACTCCCCTACTTTTTGTAATATTTTTGTCTATTATTGGTTACTTCTTGTGTTTTATTGTCTTATTGTGTCTTTTGATGTTTTATCTTGTATTAAGAATAAACTTGATATATTTCCACTCAGGAGTATATCGTATGACTTCAATTTTAAATAAAAGGAGGGGTGCATGGGTTTATCCAATGAAGAGAAGAGCCGTATTGATAGCTGGATTAAGAGTAATCAAGAAACTCTAGTATCAAGCAGAAAAGCCCAAAAAAAGCTTTCATTAGATAAGCATAAAGAAGAAATTAAATATCTTCTTTATGAGAAGAGGCTTGGTAATAAAGATATTGTTTCCTATCTTCAAGAGCAAGGTGTTGATGTCGATGATAGTTATTTCTCTACTTATCGGAGACGCTATCTTAATATCAACAAGAGCAAGAAGAGGGTCACACACAATAACAAGGTTGAAAAGAGCCAACAACACGAGGCTCACAAAGAAGATGAAGAGAAGGAAGATACGGATTTTGCCAAATCAACCATCTTTAAATCTCTTCAAACAATGAAGTAAAAATAAAAGGAAAAACAATGAAATTAAATACAAATGCAATTATCGTAGCAAACACCAAAGGTGGGACAGGGAAGAGTACATTATCAACAATGGTTTTACCAGTTGTTTTCGGTGACAATAAAGAGATAACTATCTATGAGGTGGATTCGAGCAAGAATAAAAATATTTTTAAAAACTCTAAGCTGAACTTCCAAGTTATCAATACATCAATCGGTGCTGAAGAAACACTGGATAATGTATACTTTGATGCTCTTGCAGAAGATGAGAACAGATTAAACATTGTTGACTGTGGGGCAGGGGAAGATACTGTTAAGGTATTAAACCATATCAAGCAGTCATCTTTTGATGGTCTAACATACTTCATTCCATTCCAAGACGACTCAGACCAAACACAAAATGTGTTCAATACTATCAATATGATTAAAGAGAGTGACCCTAGAGGTCAAATCTATTTTGTGTTCAACGAAGCAGTAAGTCTAAAACAGGATGAGGTGGAGCAACAGTTCCATAATCTTTTTAAAGAGTACGAATCAGGTGAGCGTAGTGGAAAGGGTAAAATTGCTGAACTTATTAGTCAGGTTGACGGCTTTTTCTTTGTTAGAAAAACGACTATTTTTACACCATTGAAAAACATAGACCAGACAACACTCTATGACAGATACCCTTTAGCACTTCATATTGACAACAATATCGCTCAATATCGTGCTGAGTGGATGAAGGAAATTAAAGAGATGAATTTGTCCAGAGCAGAGGGGCAGAAGAAGCTCTCTCAAAAACTTGAGGTGCATAGATTAGCTAAGAAGATGATTGACTTCAGAAATGAACTCAGAGAAATGTTTTTAGGTGAAGATAATTGTGAGTATGAGTATGAACTTGAAGAGATTGATGAATTAGAAGAGCTTTCTACTTATCTTGAGGCAGAAGAAGAAGAAAAGTAGAAGAGCCGTAGAGGGTGGGGTTTTGTGTATACCACTCTCTGCTCCTATCGTAAGCATAAGCCCCAAACCTCAACCTCAACATAAATATAAATATAAAACACCTCTTGAAATAGACAATCCAAAGGTCAAAAAATATGGGTAAAGAACAAAAAAACAGTAATGATGATAATCGTGTTGTTTCCGACTATACGATTATCAATAGGAAAAATATAGAAGAACTTTTAGAGGAGCTTCAATATATGGATAGTTTTCTCATTAATAAGCTTCAAGAAACTCAAAGAGAGGTAGCTAAAACCCTTTCAGATATAAAAAGTGAAGCAGAACTCTATCAGAAGACCTCAAGGGGATTAGAGTTTACGCTCTATGAACTTAGAAATATCAAGAATGAAATTAAGGAAGTGAGTGCTGATTTTAAAAATGACTCTATGTTGTTAGAAGAACATTTTAAAAAACTCCTATCCTCTTTGACTCTTAAAGAGAAAGAAAAGCAAATCAGCAAGAGCATAAGTAGCATATCACTTAAGTACGATATGTTAGGTAGAGAGGTTTCTGATATGCTAGAGGCTCTATATAGAGAGAAGAGATACGTTAAGCCCCCTCTTCTTTTTATTCTTGCAATCTTCTCTTTTCTTCTGGGGTTTGCATTGGCTATCTATTTAGCGACAACACAAAGTGATTTTATTGCACCACTTGTGAATTTCTTTTCTTGATGTGGAGAGGAGCTTTGTATAGCTCTTCTTTGTCTTGTCGTCATATTTGTATATCAACTGTCTTATTGTGCCTTCTCTTGTATTTTAGTGTCAAATTGGTGTCTTTAATTAAAAATCTCTTTTAAAAAATCATTGTCTTTTCCTGTCTGAATGGTGTCTTATTTTGTTTCATTTTGTATTTTAGTGATACTTTACTGTTACAAAGCGTCTATTATTGTTGATTTTATCTCTTGCTTTGCGTTATCTTGTGTCTTTATTTTTAGAGTAGGGTTTATCTCAAGGGGTAGGGTAGGGGAGTGTGTTGATATGCTCCAACCTAAAAGGCTAGAACATATTTGTAGATTTAATTTTAATTAATTCTCTGTGGTTGTGAGGAGAGATGAGGTTTACTTGCATTTGTGTGACTTAAATTATTGGTATGACTTAAATCTTGATGGTTAATAGCAACATCGTTAACAGCAACCACAATAAGGATATTGTTAGACTTTGCATACCATCTTAGCGACTCAAGAGCAATATCTGCACCTGCTCCATACTGGGTTAAATCGAAAGCATCAATAATACAAATACCATGGGTGTATCCCATTGCATCTAATCGTTCTCTAAACTGAACCATACTTTGGCATATCACGTCCATTAAGGCTTTCTCTTTCTCTAGTGAAACACCTCTGAAATTCTCTACTGTCAAGAACTTCGTACGCTGTGTACTTTTTAATGAATAAGGTATCTTTATATGGACTGTTTGCATATAACGCTTAACCTCATCTTTTGTTTTAAATGGTGAGATAAAGAGGAGTTGTGTGCTTAATGGAGCAACCCCTATAACGTGGGTTAGAACATAAGGTGTGTATAGGGTATCTTCTGTCTTGTAAAGCAGTAAATCACCCCATTTTGTGTTGTTATTCATAATGAGTGTGTCTAGCTTAATTGTACCACTCAATGGGGTTGACTCTTTAGTGGTCATCGTATCATCATCAAAGAGATTAATGCTCTCTTCTTTATTGGACTCTACTTGATGGTTGATGAGGTTGCTTAACTCTACTTTACTCTCCCCTATAACTTCATTTTTACTATGATATATCTTTCCACCTTGTGGGTTATTGTTCGCTTTAAAAAGTGGCGTTACGTCCTTGGAAGAAGAGCTTAAGAGGTGAAACACCTTGTTCTCAATAATGGCATTACCCTCCTCTTCTTGTTTGAAGTTTTGGAAGCAAATCCACTCTAAGAACGATTGGCGTTTTTGGTATTTTCTCTCTTGTGTATCTGTGTGTGAAATGAAGAGGAGATTGTCAATATCATCAATGATGATGTGCTTATAGTTCTCTGATAGCTTTTGGAGGAGAGAAGCACTCTTTTGGATAATCTTGAGGTTGTTGTCAAAGAGGTAATCTATCTCTTCTTCTGCGATGAGTGTTGAAGGGGTGTAGGTTGTTTTTAATCTACCAATATGTAATCGGTGTGAGTCTATGTATAGTACCTCATCACTACTGTTTTTTTCTTTGATTTTCTTGGCTATACATTCAGCAATGGTGAGTGCTTCTTCCTTTGAAGATAGGTTTTCGTATAAGTGTAGAAAAATCCTCTCATTAACTGATGGTGTTTCTTGGTTTTCTTCGTTCATTTTTTATATCTCCTTGTTCTGTTTAGGTTTGTGGTTGAACTGGTTGAACTATTTGCGTATTGTTGATTTATTTCTGCTTTTTGAATAGGCTCTTGGATAGGCTTATTTTTAGCTTTAAAATACCTCTATACTTCTCGTTATAGCATAGCCTATCTTTACTTTTTTTTAGCTTTTTTATTTCCCTTTTAATGGGGTAGTTGTTCACATTTAGTAAAGAAGATTTTTGTGAATAACAACATGGCTATCATTTGGTGTTTTAGATACTCCTTTTATGAGCTTAAACCCACTTTGATGAATATCAAAATTATCATAACTAGGAAGTGTTTCGTAGGGTATAATCTTCGGTTTCTTATCCTCCTTGAATGCGATTTTTGGGGTTGACTTAGAGGCTCTTTTTTTCTTCTGTTTTCTTGAGCGTTTCTTGGAGTTTGTTGCTTTTGATTTCTTCCTTTTTTTAAAATGGTGTGTAGCATATTTCCCTTTTTTAGTAGAAGCTTTTTGGATAATGCTTTTAATCTCCAATGGAGATAAGCTTTTTGCGTTTACACACGAAGAGAAGAGCAGTATGCTCAAAAATAATTTCATTGCTGTTCGATATATTTTTTTACTATTTTGTTGCATTTTAATATAGCCTTTTTAAAAGTTTTATAAAAGAGATTTTATCAAAAAACCAAGTGCTTCCAAGAAGTTACTATTTTTAAGAGATTTATTTGTTATAGTTAATAAAAAAAGGTAGTAATAATGAATTGTGAACAAACGGAAATTAAAGATATTTGTATCTCTTTTTTATATTTAGAGTCACTTGAAAAAAGAGGTTTACTTCAAGATGTTCCAGTAGAGATGAAGCATAGTATGATTGAGAATGCACTTTCAACACTCTATGATTTAAAAAGAACTAGAGAGAAAATTTATAAGCATAGAGAAAAACTAGATGGCTTTCCTGCTGTCAATCTTATATCAAAAGACTATGCTGTTCATTTGGATTTTAATATTCCTCTCTCTTCACCTCAACAAAAAGGGGAGTCAGTTTTTTCTCAATATGATATAAAAAGTAAAATGATTAAAAATTTTAAAGATAAAGAAGAGGGTGTTTCTATTAACACAGAGAATATTCTCAACAACAACATTGTTCCTTCGTATGATAGAGAAAATGAAATTATCTCATTTAAAAATGATATTGGTATTCTCTCAATGGTATTCCAAAAAGGTTTTGAAATTGTAGATGGGACAGATAGAGCATATCCAGATTATCTGCTTCCAAAAAAAATTAAAGAGAAACTTGTAGAGTATGAGCTAGATGAGAATAAACTGCATGAAGTTATTTATGATGCACACAATACACTCTTAGTGACACTATCTCATTCTTTAGAAGACGAAGAGGGGAGTTTAAACCTTTCTAGTGAGAAATATGCACCTTTGCGTATTAATCAAAAAGCAATCATTGCAAATAGTTTTGAAAAAGAGAAGTTACTAAATCATTATAAAAATAGCTTGGTTTCGGAGATTGAAAAAGAAGCAAAAAAAGAAGCACTACCATTGAGCCGTGAAGATTTATTGATGATTTTTGAAGAGGAGAGTAATATAGATTTACTATCTATGGCAATTAATCAAACACAAAATGAAAGTGATATGCTCTTTTCAGAAATACCTAAATTGGTTGCCGAAGGAAGTATTGTTGACACCAAAAAAGCGATTGTAAATTTTATGAATTACAATAAAAACTCAAAAGAGCAACTCATATCTAGCGTAAAGAGTGACGCGTTATATGAGATGGATTGTAAAATGCTAAATGAAGATGCAAATCAACGTGTTAAACTTTTCCCTGTGGCAAATAATAAAATGTTGATTGAGAGAGAGGCTGAACTCTTTGTGATGCAACCTCATCAAGATGACCCTGCACTATTCAAAGAGTATCGTATTGCTCCAAAGGATTTTACGTTATCTGTAAAACTTGGAACTAAAGGTATGAACTCATCTGAACTTCACGTTAAGAATATTTTTGAAAATGATGAGGTCAAAGTGTCATTAAATAAAAAAAGAAATACTTCCAAAGCCAAAAAGTATAAGGTGAATGCAAATTATATTCAAGATTTCTACGATAGGGTTTTAGATAAAAAAGAGAGTGTTCAGCACAAGGTAACAATTACAGTTGATGAAGCAGATTATCATTCAGCAGGGGAGATGAGTAATGCCGTAGCTGATGTTATTCGTAACTTTGGTGGCAAAGTCAATATTGCTACGGGTACACCTATTAATGGAAAACCTGAAAGTGCTGTTAATATTCTTAAGTTTACAGGTATGCCTCTTGAGGCTGTTGAGAAGAATAGAGTAGAGTTCCAAAAACTTTATGGGGTTAATAGTATCAAGTCACAACTTATCACTATGATTATACAAGGCTTAGAGAGCCATGCCAAAGAGTTCTCTCCATTCTTAAATAAACTTTATAGTGAAATTAAAATCAAAGAAAAAAATAGAGGTGTGAATGCAAAAACACTTTACACTGAAGCAACGAAAGATATTATCTCTAAATTAGTATCTTTTGAGATTTTAGACCAAGAGTCTGGTCTAAACATGAACATCAATCAAGAGAGTATCTCTATTAACCAACTCTTTAAAGCGATAGAGACTTTTTACAAAAAAAATAAAACCCTCAATTTTGATGACACCGTTAAAAAAGCAGTAATGACACATCAAGATTTAAGTAAAACGATTCCAAAAATCTCTTCACTTCAAGGGTTTGCAGGGAGCTTTGTTACCATTGCAGGAAAAGAGAGTATCTCATCAACGGATGCTGGTGTTCGTAAAGAGTTGATTTTTAAAGGAGCAAACAATAATATTTTAAATTTTCAAAAAGATAGTGATGAGAGAATGGGCTATGAAACATTCATTCAAAACAATCGTTCAGGTGTGCGTATTGCACAAGCCATTCTAGGGCAATACAATAGAATGCGATTTACAAGTGATATTTTTGATTTGCTCAACGCAAACTATAAATTCTTTTATGAAAAGATTATGAGCCACAATGCCCAAGGAAAGAGAATTCGTAATATAATGCTCGGAGTGCTTCAGCAAAAAGGGATTGAGGGTGCTAATGATTTAACAGCAAATAAGCTCTTTACGCTTATGGGGAAAAGTACCACAAGTTCAAAAGATGATTTAAGCGATTTTTATAAAAAATATCTTAGAACCAATGGAGATTTAACGGCAATCCAAAAAAACAATCAAACGCAAAGAGATACTTTAAAGCAAGAGGTCTTTAAATATACATTAGAGTTATTTGATAATTTCCTAAAGCAACTTCCTTCTTTAAATATTGCTTCTGAAAATATAGAGAAAAAAGGGGGTGGGCAAAATAATAAGCTTGTTGTTAATATCGTAGATAAAGATGGTGTTGAGTATAACTTCTCTAATATGAACTTTAAATTTACGGAAAGTTTTATGAAAGGCGACCTCTCTTATCCTGTTGAGGAGTTACTGCTTGATAGCATTCAATATGGCTATCCTGTTAATACTGTCTTTAGCGTTAATATTGATATTTGCCCATCAGACTTAATGGAATATATCAATCCTGATGAAAACGGAAAGCGTATTCCATACCGTTATGAACTTATTAACCCTGATGAAAATCAGATATTTGATATTATCGGAAGCCTTGGTATTAAAAATGAGTTTAAAAATCAAATTTTAGAGGGGGCAAATAGTGTAAACTTCTCTCAACGTATCGTCACTAATGGTATCTCTACATTGAACTATATTTCAGCTCTTAGTGATGTAATGGAAGAGTATAGAAATAACTCACTTTCTCCTGAGCAGAGAAAAATTGTTGAAATAAGAAGCAAGGATAATGCAAGAATTATCATCAATAGAACAAGTGATGGGGGAGATAGATTTAATCTCAAAAAGGTTTTTGAATCTATTAGAGAGCAAGATGGTGTTGAAATTCTACCAACAAAGAGAAATATTTTAGATACAACACTTAAAAGAAGTGCTGTATATGATAATAAGAGTATTGCTCTCTTTTCTCATTATGGTTCAATCGCAAGAGGTTTTACGGCAGGGTTTTTACATACAAAATTTGCTATTCATCATGAAGATGGAACGAAAGAGAAGAGATTTGCACGCTCTACGCTCAACTTTAGTGACCCTGTTGGTGGTGGTGATGGTATTCAAGCATTGTCAAGACTAGAGAGTCCTGATAATGATATTAATATTGTAGACCTTTTCAATGGGGGTAACGATGGTCGTTTAAAATTCTTTGGAGAAAAGGCGATTGAAGTGACATCAGGTATTATCCCAAGCGTTTTAGATTTTAACACGCCATGCCAATCTCTAGAAGATGAGTTATCTCTTGTTATTAATTCGTTTATCCGAATGGATAAGAGTGAGGCTGACGCTTTAACCAAAAATATAGTTATAGAATTATTTGAAGATGAAAATCAAGCATTTGGGATTACACAAACCTCCCTTAATGCTAGAACGGCAATGATTGCTACAAATACCTATAACAAGGTGATGAACGGTGAAGCTGAGGTGCTACATAAAGATGATATGGAAAAACTTTATTTAGAAAAAGAGGTTATTGATTTAGCTAAAGTGGAGATGATTGAAGATAATTACAAAGAGGAGGAGGTTGTTAAAGAGCAAGAACAACAAGAACAAGCACAAGAACAAGCACAAACCTCAACGCAAAAAAATAAACCAAAAATGTAAAAGTCTTTATATTCTATTCCACAAACAAGGAGGAAGGAGACACCAAAGAGAGGATAGACCATACACTTCTCCTCTCTCTCCTCTGTTATGTTATGATACGCATTCATCCAAATGGCTAAAGACCATTGGTATGAATTCTAGAGTGATTAAAAGGAGATAGATAACTATGAGTAGTTTAAATAATATAAAAAGGGCATTATCAAAAATACAAGTTGCCTATACACAAGGAGCTATTAGTTACCCACGTGTAGCAAATAACTATATAACCGATGACGAATTGAAGTTTTATGAGTATCCTCATAGACCACTTGTTTCTTTTGATGAATACTCTAACCCCTTCCCTGAGAAAAACTATCCATTCTCTAAAGAGATGCTACTTATTGAGCTTACAAATCTCTCAATAGCGACCCCTGCAACCCTCTTTAAAGAGTTATCCTTCATTGACGAAACTTTTGATGACAATATGGATTTTAGAAAGGGAAGAGAGGATATAGATGAGTCCTTAGATGAAGTAATCTCTCTTATGCGAGAGTTGGCTGTTTTCCTGTATGAGGAAGAGGAGGTGTTAGGTATTAATAACGGAGAGAGGGATTACTCCATAGAAGAGAATGAGGAAGTGCTTCATTTTTTAAGTAAAGACGGAACGCTATCCTCTTCTTTTAAGATGAATATAAGACCGTACAGTATTCTTCTTAGCCCCACACCATACAATCAACCTCTCACTAAAGAGCAAGAGAGATGGGCAGAGGTAGAAGAGGATACAGATACGGATACAATAGAAAATAAAGAGGAGCAAAGCCAAGAAGAGAGGAGAGCTAAAAGGATATTGAAAAATATGCTAAAACCTATTCCTAAATATAAGCCAAGTTGCTTTAAATCATTTGTTAGCCCATCACGAAACCTTAATATAGATACCATTATTTCACCTATCTTCGTTAAAAACTTTGATGAGGTGATTAAGATAGAGAATACGCAAATAGAGAAAGACCAAAGAACCCAAAAGCGAGAAGAGATTAAACAGTATGTTCAAAATAAGGCACAACAAGCAACCATTTTTAAACAATCGCCATCAAAAGGGGTACTGTAATGTCAACTTCTTTTTTTGATAAAGTAAAAAAAACCCTTAGTCAAAAAATAGGTCATCTCAAAGAGGAAAAAAATGGTATTTTTAGAGCTTCACCCATTGATGTTTCAACACTTAAAAATCAATCAAGAGAAGATACAAAAACCCCACCCAATCAAAAAGTAGATGAGGTCACAAATAAAGAAGAAGAGAAAGAACTCTCTGTTTATATAAAAGATATTATTCTTGATGAACTTGAAGATACAAAAAGTCTTTTAGAGAAAGAGAGTCAAGTTATCTCTATCTATACGAAAAACTTTTTTTTACTTTGTGATGTAGCTAATGCAAAAACTGAAAAAGGTTCTATTGTTGAAATTGCTTCAGAGATATTGGGCAGTCAAATAGATACTTCTGTTCAAAAAATGAACCACGCCTTTTTGTTAAAAAGCAAAATAGAGCTAAACAAAAATAAAAAGAAAAATATGGAGATAGAAGAACTTTATAATTTTTATATTAAAAAAGTTATCGCCTCTAATATTATTAAACATAAAGTTTCTGCTTTTGGTGGTAGTTACGCACAAAGTGATACGAATGAATTAGGAGAGTTTCACATACTACCTCTAGATAAGCTAAAACTTCAATTCTTTGCTGAACCACTAGCCACAAAAATACCTATCTCATTTTATAGGGATATTGCTAAAGAGGTAGAAAGCACACCTTTTATCAACGAAGAAAATAAGCACCTAAAATCAAACATACACCTTTTTGATAAATTTTTAGATGATTTCTCTATTTACAATTTTTTTAAAGAAGATTTTTTTGAGGCGTAAAATAATAGTTACTTTTTAAAAAACCCATTTTAGATAGAATGCTTTATGTAGTAGAGTGTAGTGTACCATATACGCTTACTTATAATTTTTAACATGAAGGATATAAAATGAGTAATGATACGGCAAACAAAGAAAACAAAGAGAAAGTATTGGTATTTGGGGCAGGTAATAAAGGAGGGGTTTCATGGCTCTATCCATCAGCTTCAAGTGACCCATTGCCACAAGTTACAAACGGAAACAAGAGAGTAACTATCTCTTCTGATGAGGGAGGGATTAATGGT
>Ga0256828_1002298_pt1 | contig 11449 bp, 11 predicted proteins | sample CV88metaG_FD_185993 | JGI IMG/M metagenome (GOLD analysis project Ga0256828, IMG submission 185993) | Hydrothermal vent microbial communities from East Pacific Rise, Pacific Ocean - CV88 | ecosystem: Environmental > Aquatic > Marine > Hydrothermal vents | place: Pacific Ocean: East Pacific Rise... | reverse complement strand
ACTCATTGTTGCCAAAGGGTAATATTTTCCAGCCAAATCACCAGTTAGTGAGCTTAGAGTTTGAGATACTATCTTTTGCACTTCATCTCTCTGCTCATCAGATATGGCGGGACCAAGTGGCAAGTTGTCTAGGTTTCTGCCAACTCTGATTCTTGTTGAGAGGATATATTCCCCTTTTGGATCTGGATTTGGTGCTTTTAGGTCATCTGGGTTTAGGTTGCTTTGATGTTTGTCACTCTTTTTAAAACCGTGATATTCCTCTATAATAGGGTCAAAAAGCTCTGCAAAAAGCATGTATGATTCTTCATCTCCTGCATAAGCACCTATGCCGCTGTCTGGGTTTTGCACACCAGAGTTTATCACATCTAAAATAGTAAATCCATTTGATGTTTTTTTATCTTTTAGATTTTCAAACACCTCTTTTGTCAGGTATTTTGCCATCAATGATTTGTGCTCTTTTGTAAAATTCGGATATTGCATTTTCAACCTTTTATAACCGTTCCAATACCCTCGCTGGTAAGTATCTCCAGCAAAAGTGAGTGTTCAACTCTGCCATCTATGATGTGGGCTTTTTCCACTCCACCATCTACGGCTTCAAGACAGGCATCAACCTTTGGTATCATCCCGCCGTGTATTGTTTCATCTTTTTTGTAGCCCTCTATCTCCTCTTTTGTAAGTGTATCTAGCAGATTTTTATCTTTATCCAAAACACCGATAATATCTGTCATAAATATCACTTTTTTTGCACCAACTGCAGCGGCTACCTTACTTGCTGCCAAGTCTGCATTGATATTAAATCCGGGATGTCCTATCTCGTTTGCAGAGCCTATGGGAGCTATAACAGGGATAAAACCGTCTTTTACAAGGTTTGTAATAACTTTGCCGTCAATGTTTACAATCTCCCCAACCAAGCCATATTTACCATTGGCTTTTGGCATTGCACTTATGAAGTTTGCATCCTTTCCACTTATACCCAAAGCTTTTGCACCGTGAGTATTCAAAAGAGTGGTTATCTCACTGTTTATATTGCCACTAAGCACCATCTCTACAACTTCCATAGCTTTTTCGTCTGTAACTCTCATCCCATCAACAAACTCACTCTCTATTTTGAGTTTGTCCAACATTTCGTTTATCTTTTTACCGCCACCATGTACTATGACAGGTTTGATCCCTACAAGATAAAGCAACACGATATCTTGTGCAAATTTCTCTTTTAGTGATGGATTGAGTTGTGCTGAGCCACCATATTTTATTACAAAAACTTCATCTTTGTACATCTTGATATAAGGCAATGCCTCGAGGAGTGTCTGTGCTGTTTCAATTTTCTTCTTCATTTTCGTTATCCCTGTTGAATTCTACAATATCTTCTTTGCTTTGTTTTTTGTTTTTTAGGTTGTCAAATGCTTTTTTTGCTTCTTTTTCATTGTAGTCTTTGCACTCTTTTGGTATTGTAGAGTTTGGCTCAGAAGCCAACTGCTCACACATTGCTGCATTTATTTTCCAGTTTGAACATCCACACAACAGCAGTAAAAGAGGTACAAGAAAATATTTTAGCAAGATTCAACCTGTTTGTTTTTTATTATCAGTTCAAGATATTTTGACGGTGTTACTCTCATCATCTCCTGAGCCAACCATCTTATCTGAAAATATGCAGCACCGCTGTCTCTGAGTGTAAGATAGTTTTTTAGGCTTCTAAGGTTAAAAGTAACAACCATATCTACTTTTACATTATCGGTGATAATGTGCTTGAAGGCATCCCCTACATTTCTTTTTTTCTTCCCATTCTCAAGAGCTTCATAAAGTGCCTCACTCTCCCCGCTAAACTCATCTATAAAACCCAAAGAGCTTTTTGCCACAGCAAGTGAATAAAAATTATCAACATTTTTTGACTGATAATCAAGTTTGTCATACATTGAGCCTATCTCAAGTTTGTTGTATTGTTCATCACTTGTTACAAACATATCAAACTCCAATACTTTTGAGATAAAAAACTCTCTGCCCCCACCAGAGTGTGAAGCTACAAATGCATTGATAATTGAACTCATGGTATATCTTGTACTTCTTACACTTATCGCCTGTATGCGATGTCTTGCATGTTCTTGAAGCACCCCTCTGCTTGTACCTCTGATTAGATAGCTCAGGTTTGCATGTTCGAGTATCGAATGGTGAAAATATGTCCATGCCAAATCATCAAGGAGGCAAGAGTGTGCAATTTGATTGATATCTATACACTCTTGTTTTTGAGGTGTTTTGTTTTTTAGATCTTTTATCACTTCATTTTCACTGTTTTGAAAAGAGTCATAACATGTTCTTGCAGCGACTTCACTGACACCTATGCCTGTATCTTGCAATAACACAACTTCTGGTTTGGTATATTTTATACCGTAGATATTTTCCATTCAATCAGCCTCAAAAATTAGTTTTACCATTTTACAACAAAGATATATAAACTCAGCTAAAATACAGAGGGCAAGATCATTTTTTTATAAGCAGATATATAAAAAACGGTACACCTATTAGAGATGTTATTATCCCTATCGGGAGTTCGCTTTGGGTGTTTAGAGTTCTGCTGAGAGTATCACAGGCTATCAAAAACATCCCTCCAAAGAGTGCTGTTTTGATGATAAGGTGGTTAATGCTTTGAGCATAAAGCCTAGATACCATATGTGGGATAACAAGCCCAACAAAGCCTATGGGACCACTCATACTTACAAGTACACCGATGGTAAAAGAGCTTACAACCAACAATATGGTTGTTGTTTTTTTGATATTTACACCCTTTAGTGTTGCATGTTGTGATGATATGGCAAAGAGTTGCAAATCAAATCTGTACATATATATTACTATGCTTAAAAAAGTGGCACAAAAGCCCAGTATCACAGGCTTTTGCCACGATATTACACCAAGGCTTCCCATTGTAAATCTTATGAGTGTATCGTTTTGTATGGCACTGCCGAGATAAAATACAACCATCAGTGCAGAGGTATAAAAAAATGACAAAGCTATACCAAGCAACAAAAGTGAATTTTGCCCAAGCCCTTTTAGAAAATATGAGAGATACAACAACAAAAGAACACTAAATAATGCCCCGCCAAAACCAAAAATCTCAATAGCACCAAAACCAAAAAGCAAAGTACCAAGACCAAGTTTTATTGCTATACCGGCTCCAAGCACTGCACCGCTTGAGATACCCAGTGTGTATGGTGTCATTAAAGAGTTGCGAAAAAGTGTCTGAAAGAGCAAACCGCCAAGAGCAAGGATTGCACCGGCAAAAAAGGCAAAAACAACCCTTGGTAAACGAATGAAAAAAAATATTTTGTATCCAAGTGAATCGGGGTTTGAGAGATCGTGTAAGTTTATATCAACTGCACCAAAAAAAGCGGAAAATATACTTATAAGTACAAGTGATATCCAGATAAAATATCTAACCATATTTTATATCCATCCCATCAAACTCAACACCAAAGAGTTCAGATAGATTTTTTGGCTCAAAAAAATTATCACTTTGTTTAAAATGTTGCAGTTTTTTATCTTTTAGAAACAAAATCTCACTCCCTATATAGTTGGCAAGATGAAGATCGTGAGTGATGAGTATGACAAAATATCTGTTTTTTAACTCTTTTATATGTTTTGCTATTTTTTTTGAGTTTTTTGGATCAAGATTTGCAGTTGGTTCATCAAATATAATGATTTTGCTTTGTTGTGTAAGTGAGGAGGCTATCTGTACAAGCTGTTGTTCACCTGAGCTAAGAGAGTTTAGAGTGTGTTTGCCAAGATGTTCTATGCCGAGAAGTTTTATCATACTTTTTGCCATATCTTTGTCTGTTTGCGAATAGGTGGAAAATCCCCCTTTGTGGGCAAATCTTCCAAGCAAAACAAACTCTTCTACGGTGATAAACCTGTCATATACATCAAGTTTGGCAGGGATGTACGATATCAGTTTTGCCCTTTGCACAAAGGTGAGATTTTTTATATCTGTAGCATCAACAAGTATCTCTCCTTTATAATCCAAAAGACCACATATAGCTTTTGCAAGTGTGCTTTTTCCACTTCCGTTTATACCAAGTATGGTTATATCATCCTCTATCACTGCATCTGTGCTTTGCAAAATTATATTTTTGTCATAACTGCATGTGAGATTTTTAATTTTTATCAAAATACATCTCCGTGCAAAGCCTTTTTATGGTGAGTGCAACTCTTTGTGAAGGGATATGCAGATAATCTTCATCAACTATACTGATATGGTTGTGTTTTGAGGCACTTGTTGGGATACTCATCCATGCTTTTAGAGCTTTTTTTACATCTACATTGGGTTCGGTTGCATGGGAGTGAAGTATTATTATCTGTTGGGGGTTTAATGCTATGATATTCTCATAGCTCAAAGATGGCTGGTCTGTCATCTTTGAGGTATAAGCATTTGTATTGCCACACTCTTTGATAATATCTTCAAAAAATATATTGTGTCCCGCAATATATATGCCACTTCTGAGATCCTCTCTGAGACCATACACAATCATAACAGAGTGTGGTGTTTTGTTCTTTTTTGCATCATTAATCGCTTTGTTTATATCTGATATAAGCTTGTCAGGATTTTTATTTAGTTTAAGAGCCAGTTTTTTTATACTTTGTTTTATGGTTTTTAATCTTTTTAGGTTTAGTTGCAGTGTTTTTATACCAAAATGCTCAAGTTTTTGCAAAGTTTTTTGGTTGAATTCCTGCCCAACAACAAGATCTGGTTTAAAAGATAGTATTTTTTCAAAATTTGGGTTTTCATACCCTCCAACGACGGGAAGAGTTTTTGCTTCTTTTGGATAAAGTGAATAGGTGCTTGTAGCTACAAGATTGCCCCCGCTCCCAAGAGCATAGATAATCTCTGTGATAGAGGGGCTAAGAGAGATGATTCTCTCGTTGGCATTTAGGCTGAGTATAAAAAGGAGAATGAAAAAAAGAGTTTTTATACCCATGCCAAACACCTAGTATTTTAGTTTAAATCCGACATATGCCGTTGTTGTGAAGTTTACAGGGTAGATTGCATCATCTTTTATCCACAAACCGTTCTTTTGGTTAAAGAGGTTGTTTACTTTTGCAAATACTTCCCATTTTGTTTCTGCATAGGTTATGGATATATCTGTTGAGCTGTACTCCTCTTGTTTTTGGTCAAAATCGTTGTTAAAGTCATTTGCCGCATATGCTTCACTTCTGTAAACCTCGCTAAGAGATATAGTTGTGTGTGAAGTTGGCAGATAGTTGATAGATGCTTTTATATTGTGGTCACTTACACCCGGAAGTTTGTTACCACTGTAATCATCACTGCCCTCTTTTTCATCATCTATAATAGCTTGAACATAGCTATAATTTAACATAACATTAAATTGTTTGTTGATGATATATTTGTCATACAAATCAAGTCCGTATTTGTGTGACTTGTCTATATTTGTATTTTTGTAAGTATAACCATGTTTGTAAAGGTATATCTCATCTTTGAGATCTGTATAGTAGATTGAGACTTTGAGTTTGTTTTGCTTTGTGATATAGTTGTAACCAATAGTATAGTTATTGGCTTTTGATGGTTCTATAAAACCGTTAAATTGGGTAGGTTGTCCCCATGGTGTTGTAAAAAACCTGTCGATATCCGGAGATTGATAACTTTTTGAATAATTTACAAATAAACTCATCTCTTTGTCAAAGGCATAATTATACCCCAACTCTATACCATCTAAATGATCATCATCTTTGAGGCTTGAACCTGTGCTTGGTTTGTTGTCATAAGTGATTTGTTCATATCTGTATCCGGCTTTAAAACTGTTTGCCCCAATAACATAACGAGCCATGATATATGCTGCATCGTTGTATTTTGATGTATCGTTGTCTTTTGAATCTCTTTTGCCTCTAAAACCGTCAATACCCAATTTCATATTGAAACTGCCCTCTTCATAAAGCAGGTTCAGGTCGTATGAGTTATAAACATATGTAGATTCAGACTCATATATATACGGATATGCTCCGTTGGTTTTGTAGGTATATTGTGATTTTTTAAATTCATGAGAAAAATCACCATTTAGTGAAAGTGCATCATTGATAAAAAAACTTGCCCCTGCACCAATTACATCACTTTCGTATATCTGTTCATTTGAATTGTCACCCTTTTGGTATGGATTGTCTTTGTATTGATCTTTTGTAAGGCTTCCACCATAAGTAACCTCTGTCTTGCTAACCAATGCATTGGCTCTTAGCTCCAACCGTTGTGTAGGTGTGTATGTTGCTTCAATTCCAAAGTTTGCCAGTTTGTTTTTGTTTTTGTTTCCGTCGTTATCTACTTCCCTTATCCCGTCACTGCTTTTGGCTTCACCATTTACACTAAATGACAGTTTGTCATCTTTGTGTCCAACATAGAAATTGCCATCAAAAGTTTTGTATATTCCCGCATAAAAACCAACCTCTTTGTTGTTTGATTTTTTGGTAACGATATTGATAACACCGGCATTGGCACCATCACCACCCTCAACAACTCCGCTGGATTTTATAATCTCAATCCTCTGTATCTGGTTTGGTGATATAGAAGAGAGCAGTTGAGGTATCATGTCTATATTGTTAAGTTTTCTGCCGTTTACTTTTATAACTATGTTTTGATAACCATCACCGATGCCATATCCTCTCATATCTAGTTTTTGTGTAAAAGGGTTTCCGTAACTTGGCATAGATATAACAGAAGTTTCTTTGTTTAAAAACTCATAAACATCTTTTGAATGAGATTCCTGTATATCTTTTTGGGTATAAACCTCAACTGCATCAGTTGATTTTAATTCATCTGTTTTTATAGCTGTTGAAGTCACTTCAAGTGGTTGTAACTCTATTTGTTTTGTTTCATTTGCATGAAGTGATGTAAAGAGAGTTACACACACCAATGAGAGTTTTATTTTATTTTGCATTTTTCCCCCTGTATGTTTATTTTTTTTGAATATATTTGTAAAAAGTTCCAAAAAATTTGGAATTTATGATTGCAACGACGGAGGGGGTGAATTGATAGTTATACGAAGCGGTTTTGTGTATAGAGTAAAAACAGAGGCAATAATGGCAATAATTTTTTGCATAGATACATATGCCTGTATAGCTGCAAGTGAAAAATATGTTTTGCCAAAACCTTTTGGAAACCTCATTTGTCCTCTTTTTGTTTTAATGCCAAATTATACAATTTTAGTTATAATTTTGGCTAAAAAATAAACATTTTGGATAAAAATATTGAAATATCTACTCATAATTTTACTTTTGTCATTGGGTATTGTCTTGGCTGATGAAACAAACGGGCATGATATGGAGATACTAAAAGATGATGAACCTGTAAAGATAGAGGACAAATCTGGACTCAGTGATGAGGAGATTCGAAAAATTGCAAATCAAAAAGACAAAAAAGAGCAACAAAAAGATGTAAATACAACAGATGTGATAAACACCATAATTGAGAGCGATTCCAAAAACAAAGTAGATATATCCAAACTTCAAAAATCGTGGGAAGAACTCTCACCCACACCAAAAAGCTATGACTGGGTACAAACAAAATCGGGAGAATGGTTTAAAGGCTATATAAAAGCTCTTTACAAAGATACCTTGGAGTTTGACAGTGATGAGGTTGGGCTTTATAATTTTGATTTTGATGATGTTGTGCAGATAAAAAGCTATCAGATACTGAGTGTAAATATAGAAAATGTAGCAATTATAAAAGGGATAATAAGGTTTAAAGACAACAAAATTACCATAATTCAGGGTGAAGACAAGTATGAGTTTGAAAAAAATCAGATAATCTCTATCGCTTCTGAGGGCAGTAGAGAAAAAGATGTATGGAGCGGTAAAATAACCATAAGCATAGACAAGAGGGAAGGAAATATAAAAAACTTCAACTACAGTGCAAAAGCAAATATAAAAAGAAGGACAGCAAAAACAAAACTTGAGTTTGATTATCTTGGTCGTATAGCGGGTAAAAACAATGTAGAAACAGCAAACGACCACCTTGTCAATGAGAAATTTGATGTATATATAACAAGGCATCTTTTTTATACACCACTTGCCAGTGAGTATTATAACAATACATACAAAAATATTCAGGGCAGATACAGAGTTGGTGCAGGGGTTGGGTATATGTTTGTAGATACTCCAAAAGCATCTTGGGATATCTCTGGCGGACCTGCATATATGTACACCGAGCATGTGAGTGTGCCTCAGGATTCAAACAAGGTATCATCATCATTTACTCTTGAGATAAGCACAAACCTTGACCTTGAATTAAATTCAAGGATGGATCTGCAATATTCATATCTCTTTACCCTCTCCAACAGTGATACGGGAAGATATTCCCACCATATGATGCTGACACTTGAAAATGAGATAACAAGTTGGCTGGATTTTGATATATCTGGTATATGGGACTATACACTCAACCCTCAGGAAAAATCTGATGGCACAACACCGCTGCAAGATGATTTTCAAATCCTTATCGGACTTGGAGTAGAATTTTAAGAGTGACGAAGAAATTCATGCTTTAATGTAGTTTTAACATCAATTAATGTAATATTTCTTATAAAATTTGCTTATAAGGGTAAAAAATGAAAAAGAAAATACTTATATTGGGTGGTGGTTTTGCCGGTGTGGAGGCTGCTATATTTTTGAGAAAAGAGAAATTTAATGTTACTTTGATATCTAATCGTGATTATTTTTATATATACCCTACATCTATCTGGGTACCAACAGGTGAGAGTAAATTTGAAGATGTGTGTGTACCTTTGAAAGATTTGCAAAAAGCACACGGATTTGAACTCATCATAGATGATGTCAAATCTATAAAATCAAAAGAGGGCAAAGTATATTGCCAAAACAACACATATGAGTATGAATACCTCATTGTTGCTATGGGAAGCGGAAAGATGAAGCATGAGGGGAGCGAAAATTTCCTCTCTATATGTGGTGCTCCTGAAGATTCTGTAAAAATCAAAGAGAAGATAGATCAGCTCATAGAAAAAGGGAGCGGTAAGATTGCCATGGGGTTTGGCGGAAACCCGAAAGATCCTTCAAATGTAAGGGGTGGTCCGGCTTTTGAAGTGCTGTTTAATGTTCATAACCAACTGAAAAAACTTGGTATAAGAGATAATTTTGAGTTGACTTTTTTTGCTCCTATGGCAGAACCGGGTGCAAGGATGGGTAAAAAAGCATTGAAGATGATGGATATGTTTTTTGAGAGACTGGATATAAACAAACATTTTGGTAAAAAAATAACAAAATTTGAAAAAGACGGGATAGTGTTTGAAGACGGAAGTAAACTTGATTCAGATTTTACTATGTTTATTCCGGCAGGAAACGGACATGATGTATTTGCCAACAGTGATTTGCCTCTAAACGAAGCCGGACTTATCAGGATAAATGATTATTGTGAAGTAAAACATGACTTTGATGAGTCAAGAGAAGCAGAAGATGGTATATACAGAGTGTTTGCAATTGGTGATTCTGCTGCAATGCAGGGACCTGACTGGAGAGCAAAACAGGGGCATATTGCAGAGGTTATGGCAAGAAATGTAGCTTTTAACATAGATATGATGGTAAAAGGCAGTGATGAGAGAAAAGGGTATGAAGAACATATAAATATCCTTTGTGTAATGGATAGCGGAGATGGTGCCGCTTTTGTTTACAGAGACCACAAAGGGGGCAGAATGATCCCTATGCCCGTCGTTGGACACTGGCTCAAAAAAGGGTGGGGCTGGTATTGTAAAAACTCAAAACTTGGTCGTATTCCAAGAATTCCGGGGATGTAATCCCCAACCCTCTGTTTTAGCAGTTTTTTGCTATAAAAAATAACTAAATTGTGACTATTTTCAATCTTATCTTGTATGTTTTTATATGTTATCAATAATTTATAACTACTTAAGCTGTATGCAAAAAAATTATAGTTATACTCTATATACAAAATATATTTTAAGGGGAGTCACATGGCAACAAAAGCACTTTCTAAATTTGATGCTCCAAAAAACATCACAAACAATGAAAAAAAACTTGGCGATAATGATTTTATAGTATCCAAAACAGATACGGCAGGAAAAATAATATATTGTAATGAAATTTTTGCACAGATGGCTGGTTATCCACCTGCTGATCTTATCGGAGCAAATCACAATCTTATAAGACACCCCGATATGCCACGGGTTGCATTCAAGCTTGTGTGGGACAAAATAAAAAACAAAGAGGAGTTTTTTGGTTTTGTAAAAAACTTGTCTGCTGATGGGGGGTATTATTGGGTACTTGCATATATCACCGCAGATTTGGATTCTTCGGGTAGAATTGTAAGCTATACATCTGTAAGGAGAAAACCTCCACAAAGTGCGATAGATGCAATAACACCTATATACAAACTTCTAAAAGATGCAGAGCAGACAGGCGGTATGGATGCTTCGGCAAAAATCTTGCAGGATTTTTTGGCACAACACAAACTAGAATATGACGAGTTTGTTATTAATCTTCAAAAAGGAGCCAGAATATGAGCTTTTTTGGTAAATCACAAAGACAAAACGAACCGGAATTGATGAAAAAGATATCTGATGTTTTGGATGATGTAAAAAACGGTAAACTTTCCAATCGCATAGTTTTGGATAAAAACGAAACACCATTGGAAAAAATCGCATGGGATATAAACAATTCACTTGACCAGATGGAAGTGATACTAAGAGAAACAAGATACACAATAGCCGCTGTAAGTCAGGGTAAAATGTACAGAAGTATGTTTCCTGCCGGTCTTCATGGTGAGTTTAAAGAAACTGCAGATGCTATTCAAAAAGCGGTTGCCTCTATGAAAGCAAATGAAAGATACAAAATAATGGGGCAGCTCTCTACTGCTTTTAGTCAGTTTAACGGTGGTATGAAAGGCAACCTTGACCTTATCACAAACGATATAAATAAAACTGAAGAAGCATTTGCCGAGGTTACGGAGCTTACATCAAATGCTTCTGCATCTGCTGAGGAGACATACAATGCGGTAGCGGCAACAGCTGAAGAGATATCAAGCCTCAGTCTGCTTGTCTCAGACACTGTTGAAGCTATTGAGCAGATGGATACAAATGTAAACGATATCACAACTGTTATAAACCTCATAAAAGATATAGCAGACCAGACAAACCTTTTGGCACTAAATGCAGCTATAGAAGCGGCAAGAGCGGGTGAGCATGGGCGAGGGTTTGCCGTCGTTGCAGATGAGGTAAGAAAACTGGCCGAGAGAACAGGCAAAGCAACCGGAGAGATAAGTATAACTATACAAAATCTTCAACAACAATCCAGCGGTATCTCTGAAAATGCTGCAAATATGAGCAGCATCGCAAGTAGTGCAAACGATACTATGAATAAATTTTCAGATACTATGGGTACTTTGACAGCAGATATGAAATCAACCTCAAAAAGATCAAATCAGAGTAGTTTT
>Ga0256828_1002296_pt1 | contig 11458 bp, 12 predicted proteins | sample CV88metaG_FD_185993 | JGI IMG/M metagenome (GOLD analysis project Ga0256828, IMG submission 185993) | Hydrothermal vent microbial communities from East Pacific Rise, Pacific Ocean - CV88 | ecosystem: Environmental > Aquatic > Marine > Hydrothermal vents | place: Pacific Ocean: East Pacific Rise... | reverse complement strand
TAATCTCATCCAAAAACTCTTCATACTCACCCTCAAAATCCAAATCTATACTTCTCATTTTCAATACTATCATTGTATCATTTTTCCCTAACTCCAGATCTTCACAGACATTTTCTTTATGCTTTGGATAGAGTAACATTGTCTCTATCTGTTGAAAATTTGTTCCATACACAAACATCTGATACTTATCTGCAACACGGAGTTCCTCCCTGCTACTCACTTTTTTATACTTGGTATCTATGATCATACGATCTGTAATAATGTCAGGTTTTAAGACAAGGCTTCCATAATTTCCCTGCTTTTGTAGTTTTGTAGTAGTATCAATATCTTTGTAAATCTTCCCTATAAAGTTCTCAAAAAGCTCATTCATATCAAACAAAAAAGCAAAACTCTTTTTGCCATTTTCAAACAGAGGAATGAGCCTTTGTAACAACATAATCGCCAACGCATAACTTTTATAAAAGCGACTGTTTAATCTATCAAAATGCAGTGTTACAGAGAATGGATCAAACTGCCTCTCGCTCACCTCATCGAGTACAAGTATAGACTCTTTGAGTAACTTTTTACTCTGAACAAAAGGAAGTAATGATTTAAGGGCAAAAAGAAAAAACTGATTGAGTTCATTATCTACACTCAACTCATCAAACTCACAATAGATCCTGTTTTTACTGAAATTGTGCCGTATATTTTGAGTAATGAGATATTTACCTCGCAGTGTTCTTAGATTCTCCTCTTTTGTAATGTAACTTTTATACACCCCTTTGGTAAACTCACGTAAAAGCCCTTTTACAAAATGCTGCACTAAAACTTCCAATAAAAAACGACTTTTTTGATTTTTTGCCTTTGCGAAATCCTCTTGATGGAGTTTTATATCATAGGCATAGAGTAACATATAGGTAAAGATATTTAAGTTCGCAGTATCACTTGCAGAAGTAATCTTTGGCAAAATAAAAACATCACGACCCTCAATATTTAAAATACCACAATATTGCAAAGGCTTCACCCTGCCCCACTCCTCTTTAAAAAAGGGATGAAGAGCTACTTTGTTTTTAATATACTCGACTATCTCTATATCATTAATAGTCTCATACTCATAAAGAAAATTTTTAGACATCTCTTTTTAATTCTTTTAAAAAATTCACAATAAATATAAGATGTTGGTTCTCTTCTATCAGTTTATCAATAAGAGTACTTTTACTGTCAATCTTTTGAATAATTAGGTTTTGGTATTCATCTAAAAAATTTGTAGAGATATCCCATACTTCTTCTTCACTAATTCCAAAATACTCATGAATTAAAACATTTCTAAAATCTACTATCGCTCTTTGTTGTGTATCTAAAATATTATGTTTGATAAGATTGTTTGTAGCTTCACCAATAATCTCATACTCTCGTATAACACTGTCCCAGTGAATAAAATCATGTTTTAATGCATCAGCACTTTGAAATTTTGCAATAATATATTTAATTTTTAAAATTGAGATCACAATATCAAATAAAAAGAGTTCTGTCTCTCTTTTAGACATAGATAAAATCCTTTTTTATCTCATCTTGTATGATTTTTCGCATAGTGTCAAAATAACCTATATCCACTCTTCTGTTTAGTTTTTCTTCTAAAAAATATTTAGCTTCTACTCTTTTAAAATAGTTTTTCTCTTTTATATCCAAAATTGCTATATCTATATCACTCTCTTGTGTTGCTTCATTACGGGCAACACTTCCAAAAACTGCAATTTTTTTAATGCCAAATTTTTCATCAAGATTTTTTTTAAGACTCTGTAATATTTCTATCTCTCTCATCCCTCAACCCTTTTATAAAACAACGTAGGCTATTATACCAAACTACAAAACTTTCACTTCAACATCTTCAATCATCTGTTTGGCTACATCATGGGTACGATAGGCTAGGAGTTTTTTACTTTTTGTCTCAAGGTCGGGCTTGTCCAAAACACTCAGCAGTGCACTTTTGAGATCTTCTCCCTCTCGCTCACACCATCCCATCTCATGATCGACTATAAACTTTGCATTGTAGTACTGATGATCTCCTGCGGCATAAGGGTATGGAACATAAAAAGCAGGGCAACCGTTTGTTGTTAGCTCCCAGAGTGTTGAGGCTCCGCTTCGTGAGACGGCCATATCGGCTCTTTCAATGAGCTTTGGCAACTCTTTTGTAAAAGCGTAGAGTTCTACCTCTATATCAGCTTTTTCATACGCCTCTTTGACTCGCTCAAAGTCCGCTTCCCCTGCTTGATGGATAATCTTTATGCCTCTGTTTTGTAACTCATTAGCAACACTCAAAGCAAGGTCATTAATGGCTCTTGCACCGTGACTGCCACCTAAAAATATAATGGTTTTGAGTTCACTTCGCAAATGAGCAGAGCTGTAAAAGATCTCTTTTACAGGGTAACCTTGAATCGGGGAGTCTGGATCATACGCTGATATAAAACTTTTGGCATACTTTTTCAAGAGTCCGTTTAATCTTCCCGTTACTGCATTTTGTTCATGAATAAAGAGCGGTTTTTTTAAAGAGAGAGCAGCAAAAGAAGCCGGTGCAGCAGAAAATCCCCCAACACTGTAAACAGCATCAACATTATGCTCTTGTAAAATTTTACGTGAATGCAAAAAAGCTTTGAAAATCTTGTAAAGAGCTTTGAGTTTACCAAAGCCTTTTTGATTAACAACACCCGTTGTCTCTAAAAAATAGACATCCTCAAAAAGGGAATCTTTTTCAAAGTATTTTCTGTCTTGTCCCTTTGTAGAACCGATAAAAATCGACTCATGTCCTCTACTCTTTGAAGCCTCTACAATCGCTTCGGCTATCATCAAATGTCCGCCTGTTCCACCACCTGTTACACATAATTTCATAGAGCATTCCTTCTTAACGCATATCTGCTTTTTTACTTGCCATTAACACCATACCTACACCAAAAGCAGCGCCCAGCATTGCCGAACCACCATACGAGAGAAAAGGCACAGAAAGCCCTTTAATAGGAGTGATCCCACTGATCCCATAAGCATTGACCAAAAATGAAAAAGCCAATGTCAATCCTATTCCTATACTAAAGAGATAGAGTGTCGTATCTTCCACTCTGTTAGCAATTTTAAAAATACGTTGCAACATCCATAAAAAGATCACAACAACAATAACAAGTCCTACAAAACCAAACTCTTCAGAGAGTCCAGCTAAAATAAAGTCCGTATGCACCTCTGACAAAAAACCGAGTTTAAACGTACCATCACCAAGTCCCGTACCAAAAAATCCGCCGTTATGAATAGCATTGAGAGAGTTGCCGATCTGATAAGGCTCTACCTCAACGGGTACACGAAGTTTATCAGCAATAGAATCAGGTAAGAGTCCCAAAACAGAGTTTTGAGCGATCGACCACCATGACTTAATACGTAAGATCCTGTGCTGCGCTGTCAAAATAAAGATTACAATAGCCGTAAAGATTCCACCAAGAATTGTAAGGAAGAAACGAAAGCTGCTCCCCGCAAAAATCAACATAAAAAGCAGTGTTGCACCAAGAACAACAACCTGCCCGAGATCTTTTTGCAAAAATGCAATAATAAACATCGCTCCCACAAAAATAACCCCATATGGTAAGAAGCGCTTAAACTCATTTGAGAGTCCCATACCGTCATGGTGACCAAGTTTACGCGAAAAACTCCATGCTAAAAAGTATATAAATCCAACTTTAAAAAACTCAACAGGAGCAAGAGAAAAGCCGGCGACTTTGATCCAACGCTTCGCCCCACCAACCGCAGAAACAATACTCTCCGGTAAAAAAGGCATAGCAATCATTAAGAGTAAAGAGACAAAAAAAAGTGTAAAGCCTATAGGCTTCAACCATTTGTCAGGATCAAGTTGTGAAAGTGTAAAAATAATAATTAAACTCACAAATCCAAAGGCGACCTGACGGACAACAAAGTGAAACTGATTGACACCAAACAGCAAAACAGTATAAGAAGTTAAAGTATATGAAAGCACTATGCTTATTGCAATAAGTGTTGCTACAAGTGTAAAAAGTTTTCTATCTGCGCTCATATAGACTTACTTTATCTTGTTGATTTTTAGAACAAACTCAACTTCAGGTTTTGAGATATGTAACTCTTTAGAGATAGTCTCAACTGCCACACCCTGCTGATAGAGAGCAATAATTTTCTCATCATCATTGCCATGAATAGAAGAAGGAATGGAGATCTGCTTAACACCACTCTCTAACTGTGCAATACGAGACTCAATTTCCAATTCTATAGATTCAATGTTATTTTGTATCTGTTTCAATGCCAATGAAAGAGGCTGTACCATATCATAAACACTCCGTTCAATCTCTTGATAGATCTCATCATCACTCATCCGTGTTGGTACTTGTGCAATATTTGCTTCTGTCTCTTTAAGCTCTTTTTTTAAATAGAACATCTCTCTGTTGAGATCCTCTACAACCGAGGCAATTGAACGAATATTTCTTGCATAATCGGCATCTTTCGTATAGACATAATAGAGTAAATAGAGTATTACCCCTGCCATTGCAATAATAATATATTCAATATTAAAAGTTATATGTTCAAAATTCACTGTTTTTTCTCTCTTGCTTCACGAATCAATATTCTCTCACGAGCCGTCATATAAGCTGCCCACTCTTTTTCATCTCTCTCATGCATACGAACTATAGTGGCAAGCTGAGAATTAAGTGCTTTAAAAAAAATAGCAACATCTCGTTTTGGATGCACCGGCATCATGACTCTACCGTAATACAGTTTTCCCTCTTCCAAAAGCGGCTCTTTTAACTTAAAATGCTCAAAACCTATCGCTTCTATCTCTGCTTCAACTGTTAAAGAGAGCCGTTTTGGTGTCTCATTTTTAATATAAGCCTCAAGTGCATCCAACTTTCTATGCAACTCAACAACAAGATTCAATAAAACCGGATCAGTCTCAGCCGTTTCACCTCTTGCTTTTGCCAATTTAAGCCATTGGCTAATTGGATCATCATCGCTCTCACTCAACTGTTGAAATTCACGGTCATAGGCTTCTTTGTCCAAAGAAGCTTCTGCAAACTGTATGCTAATAGGGGCAGGAACTAAACGAGGTTCGTTCATGAAACTATCCTATCAAGAATAATAAGTACGAAAAAAGCAATACCAAGATAACCGTTTACCGTAAAAAACGCCCTATCTATTTTTGTAAAATCTTTTCGTACTAACAACTGTTCATAGTAGAGCACAAAACCGCTTCCAATCGCTGCAACAAAGGCAAAAAAGCCAACTCCTGCAGCCCAGACGAACAAGATCCAAAACAATACAGCCAAAGCATGAAAGAGTGCCGAAATAAAAAGTGTTGCTTCAGAACCATAACGAGATGGTATTGAGTGCAGACCCTTCTCTTTGTCAAAATCCATATCCTGCAAAGAGTACAGCAGATCAAACCCTGCAACCCAGAAGATAACCCCCAAAGCCAAAAGAACAGACCATAAAGGAATAGAAGCACTCACCGCAACAACTCCCGCTATAGGAGCAAGCCCAAGTGAGACACCCAAGATCACATGCGCCAAAGAACTAAAACGTTTAAAGTAGGAGTAGGATGCCAAAACGGCCAAAATAGGAAAACTCAGCCAAAAAGCCAAAGTGTTGATCAAAAAAGCCACAACAATAAAAGCAAGCGCATTTAACGCTATAAAAAATTGCATACTCTTAACACTAATACGACCATCTACATTTGGTCGTGACGCTGTTCTTGGATTTTGTGCATCAATATCACGATCCGCGTAACGATTAACTGCCATTGCAAAATTTCTTGCACTAACTGCTGCTAAAGCACCTAAAAATAAAAGACGCCAACCGAACCAACCATCTGCGGCAACAACCATAGCAATAAATATAAAAGGTAAAGAGAAGATAGAGTGCTCAAACATTACCAATTCATTAAAATCTTTTAATTTTTTCTTCAACTCTTGCACATCCAACTCCATTTTACGCTCATTTTCTCTTTATGTTATATTTTATCGAAATCTAATTTAAATTTTGGATAATTCTGCGAAATAATATCTATCAAATAAAAATTTTAGTAAAATATTTTTATGAAACAACTTGCAATCATAGGTCCTACTGCTTCAGGAAAAAGTGATCTCGGCATTCAAATTGCCAAAAAGATCGATGCTTATATTCTTTCCATTGACTCACTCAGTATCTACAAAGAGATAAATATTGTTGCTGCAAAGCCTTCAAAAAGAGAACTTGCAAGCATCCAACATTTTGGCATTGATACGATCTATCCTAACGAACATTTCAGTGTGGAGATCTTTATTCAGCTCTATCAAGATGTTATAGAAAAATGTCAAAAAAACAATAAAAACCTCATCATTGTCGGAGGTACATCTTTTTACCTCAAATCACTTCTTGAAGGGCTTTCCCCTTTACCAAAATTTACAGACGAAGTAAAAGAACGTGCCAAGAAACAACTTCAAGATCTCCCTCTCCTTTATAAAAAACTTTTAGCCAAAGATCACGACTATATGTCTAAAATTACACCCAATGACCGTTACCGAATAGAAAAAGCAATACTCATTTATGAAGCAACACAACAAACACCGACAGCATGGTTCTCTCAACATCCTCCAAAGCCAATTATTCAAAATCTTCCCATTTTCAATATTGATGTTGAGCGACAAATCTTACGAGATCGAATTAAAAAAAGAACGCAACAGATGTATGCAATGGGACTTTTAGATGAAGTAGCCTACTTAGAACAAAAATATACTCGTGCACCCAATTCTATGAAAGCAATTGGTATTGTAGAAGTTTTAGATTATTTTGATGCAAAAACGGACAAAGATCAAATGCTAGAACTGATCACTACCCATACTGCCCAACTTGCAAAACGGCAACAGACCTTTAACCGTTCCCAGTTTCACAATATTACCCATGCGAAACTTGAAGATTTAGAAGAGATCATCTTAAAAAGCATCTAAAATATGGCAAATCGTCATATTTTTTTTATTTCTGAGAAAAATATTCTATAGTATCTTTAAAAAAAGGATCACACTTTGAATGGAACAATAATGGTCAGCTATACAATACTCTGCAAATCCGATCTCAACAAAACCCTCACACTCACAGAACTCTTAGCCAATGAAAAAGTTGCCAAAGTTATTAAAAGCGAATTTGCAAAAGGTATTCGTAACATTGAGCTGGTAACCAACAATGAAGATGCACGACTCAAACTACAGACACAAAAAGAGCTCCATCAGTTTGAAGTAAACAAAGATGATTTTGCAGATATTTTAGTGCTGGCAGAGGAGCATGCGAGTAAAAACAAGCTCTTTAAAAAAGATTGTGATCGCGTTGAACTTATTGATATTGAAACCCGTTAAGGCTTTGTCAAAACAGTATAAGCTTCAGGATGTCTGTCACGAAGCAAGCCCCAATATTCACGTGCTTTTGCATTTGCTTCAAGATCAAATTCACCATAGAGAATTGTCTCTTGATCACGAGAAGCCTCTGCAATCTTTGCTCCGGTATAGTCTGTAATAAAAGAGGAACCGTAAAAAGTAAGCTCACAACTCTCCCCGACTTCTCTGCCATATCGATTTGCAACAACAACCGGAACGGTATTGGCAGCGGCATGCCCCATCTGTACACGCTGCCAGTGTTCTTTTGAATCTAGCTGGATCTCAGGCTCACTGCCGATGGCTGTCGGATAAAAAATTATCTCAGCGCCCATCAGTGTTAAAGCCCGTGCCGTCTCACAAAACCATTGATCCCAGCAGATCCCCACACCAATCTTTGCAAATTTTGTATCATAGACTATAAAGCCGCTGTCTCCCGGTTGAAAATAGAACTTCTCTTCATAACCCGGACCGTCAGGAATATGTGTTTTACGATAATTTTGCATTACAGTGCCATCTGCATCGATCACGACAAGAGAGTTAAAGTACCCCTCCTCTGCCTTCTCAAAATAGGAGACAAGTAAAACAACTCCAAACTCTTCTGCGAGGCTTTGGAACTCTTTTATCAGTCTGTTCTCTTTTCTGGGGGCAGCCCATGAGAAGTACTTTTCATCTTTATCTTTGCAGAAGTAGAGCCCCTCAAAGAGCTCCGGTAAAAGTATGATATTTGCACCATTTTGTGCAGCCTCACAAACAAGTCTTTTTGCTGTGGCAACATTTGCCGACTTATCTTCGCTCATACGCATCTGAATAGCTGCTACTTTTACCATGACTGCTTCCTAACCTCTGCCTGTTACTTCTAAAAGGTGGTAACCAAACTGTGTCTGGATTGGTCCGTAAACCACACCGACATCACCGTTAAATACAGCTTTGTCAAATTCAGGAACCATCTGTCCCGGTCCAAACTGTCCAAGATCGCCACCGTTTCTTGAAGATGGACATGTTGAGTACTGCTTTGCAATCTCACCAAAATCCGCACCATTTTGAATCTCTTGTTTTAACTCATTACATTTTGCTTCACTATCTACTAAAATATGTCTTGCTGTTGCCCATGCCATAATTTTCTCCTTTGAAATATGTTGAGCAGATTTTACAATAATTACTTTAAAAACTATTAAAGGCATTAAGTAAATATAATTCGTATTATAATCTCAACAAGAGTTTTGTACACTTGCAAAACAACTCAAATCTATGGAGACAAAATCATGAAAAAAATCATCGCCGCATTGGCAATAGCACTTCTGTTTTTAGGATGTAGCTCAAACTCTCAAGAGAATAAAAATGTTGAAGCAAAACTTGCCGTAGGTAAAAGCTTAGCATCATTTCAACTCAATGATCAAAATGGAAAAACAGAACATCTCAAACCAGATACAAAAATTGTTTTTTTCTCATTTTCAAAACCTATCGGGCATACTTGTAATGCGTTCCTTGAAGCACACCCTGCCGATTTCTTAGCAAAACACAATGCTGTATATGTTGCAGATGTATCCCCTGCACCAACACTCATTAAAAAGATGTTTATTCTTCCTGACCTCAAAAAATTGAAATTCCCTATTTTACTCATTAATAATGATAAATTATCAGCAGAATACTCAAAAGGTATGAATAAAGACACTATTGTTGTTGTCCATCTTGATAATTTAAAAATTACAAAAATTGACAACCTTAAAGATAAAAAAGAGCTTGAAGCACTTTTAAAATAAACATTTTTAGAGCTTATGCAAGTTCTAAAAGAACTGTATCTCGCTGTGTCGTCTCCAAACGGCGACACGCATTTTCAAACGCCCCACTCTCTCCTATAACAATACAACGATGTTTTGCCCGTGTAACAGCAGTATAGATAAGCTTGGTATTGTGCATAATAAAATGGGTAAAACTCATAGGAATAACTACAATATCATACTCCATTCCCTGCACTTTATGAATGGTAAGGGCATAGGAGAGCATCAGATAAGATGCAAGTTCCTCATATTCATAACGCACGACCACATCCTCATTGGGGTAAAAGACATAGGCCTGCTCCTCATCCTCATCGATCTTAAAAAGCAGCCCGCTCATTCCGTTAAATATACGTCGTTCATTTGAATCTTCACCCTCTTTAAAAGCAGCACCGCTCCATGAGATCATATTTTCATTTTTGGTATGAACTACCTTGTCCATCAGACGAAACTCCAACTCTCCTCGTTTAATGCACTTTTTGGGATTGGGGTTAAAGTACTCCTGTAAAACACGGTTAAGATTATTACTTCCAAGTGTTCCGCCTTTCATAGGGGTTATTACCTGAAAATAGTTAAGATACTCTTTGATGAGCTTGTTACTCAAACGATAGCGAGCCTTCTCTATACTTGCAACAACACGCTGCAGTATCTCTGCAATAATATCTTGTGAGTTTTGCTCACGCAGTGCTTTTAACTCCTCTTGGCTGAGTTGATTTTTCAGTGCATAGTAGTTGGCAATAGTGACATCCACAAACTCAAAATCCTCATACTCTCCTCTGTACTGCGGTACATTTCCCTGACGGATCTCATTGGCAATGAGGGTAATAGCCTGATCCTCACTCTGTCTATAGATCTGTGTCAGCTTGACAATGGGAGCAAGCTGAAGTGTCAAGACATCACTTAAGACATTCCCCGCCCCAATAGGTGGCAGCTGTGCATCATCCCCCACAATAATAACAATGGCTTTGTTAGAGATCTTACCCATCAAGCGGGCAAAGAGTGTGGAGTTTATCATAGAGGCTTCATCTATCAGTACAACTGAGTAGGGAAACTTGTCTGCCTCTTCGTGTTTGACAAGCAGTGACTGAATCGTTGCCGATTCAAAGCCGGTCGTATCGCTGATGCGCTGTGCAGCAATTCCGCTGAGTGCACAGGTGATGATCTCTTTGTTGTCATAGCGGGTATTTAAAAGCTCTAAAATGGTCTTTGATGTTGTACTCTTACCCGTACCGGCATACCCAACTAAAAAGAGCAGTGATGCGCCATTGTTTATAAGCTCTACCGCCTTTTTTTGCTGTTCTCCGAGTTTGAGATCCGAGTCTGCCAAAAAGCTCTCAAGATCTTTTACAAAACCACCACTGTCAAGTTTTGCACGCTTTGTAAAGGTATCATACAAAAACTTCTCTGCATCATAGAGGCGTGCAGGAGAAAGTCTGTCATTTTTCATCATCACAATGCTTCCCTCACCCACACGCTCAACCAAAGCCGCCTCATAAAGATACGCTTTTTCATAAAAGCCCAGAAGCTCATCAAGCCCACTAAAGAGCAGAGATTTGGCGATGCAGGAGTTACCGTTTGCCTCACAATAGTCCAAAAGCAGATAATCCATCGCCGCACTGATACGGTTTTCATCCTCTTGGTCAATGCCCATCTTGAGTGCCAACTCATCGGCACGTTTAAATCCAATGCCATTTATGGCAGTAAGTACGTAAGGGTTTTCTTTGATCTTGGTGCAGGGCTCATCAACATCTTTCATAGCCGTTGCGATGGTGGTTAAGAGTGTAGGTGAGACATTGTAAGGACTTAAAAACTCCCCAAGATTTCGCATAGATCGAAACTTCTTCCAAGAGTCCTGAATCTTTTTAAGGCGTTTTTCTTTGATCCCCTTAAACTCCAAAAGCTTCTCTATGTCATTGTCTAAGATATTGACAAGCTCCTCTGCTCCAAAGTGCTCAATAAGATCGGCAGAGAGTTTTTTGGTAAAGCCTTTGATGATTTTGTTTAAAAAGAAAAAGAGTTCGTTTTGATTTACCTTGATGGAGTCAAACTTAAAAGTACGTCCATACTTCTTATGCTCGTGCCACTCCCCCTCTAAGGTAATAGCCGAACCTTTGATGTTCTCAATGGCACTCTCATAGTAGATCCCACTGATCTTCTCACCTGTCTTTAAAACAGCAATGAAAAAACCATCATCCCCCTCAAAAAGAACTCTGTCAATCTGCCCTATAAGTGTCTGTGCCATTACCCTACCGTTTTTGTGTAATTGTAGCTTTTTTATACTATATATCTTGTTAAAAG
>Ga0256828_1002295_pt1 | contig 11464 bp, 10 predicted proteins | sample CV88metaG_FD_185993 | JGI IMG/M metagenome (GOLD analysis project Ga0256828, IMG submission 185993) | Hydrothermal vent microbial communities from East Pacific Rise, Pacific Ocean - CV88 | ecosystem: Environmental > Aquatic > Marine > Hydrothermal vents | place: Pacific Ocean: East Pacific Rise... | reverse complement strand
ATATTGATGAAAACATAGCAGATAAACGTCTTGATAAACTCAAAGATGGCAAAGAAAAACTAATAGCAGCAGAAGAAGTTTTTAAAGAGTTAGGTATATAGAGTTGATTTATCAATTAGTTTTTTTAACAAGTGCTCAAAAAGAGTTTAAGAGATTAGATAGTATTGCACAAAAACTAATTAAAGAAAAATTATTACTATTGGCAAAAGATCCAGAGATAGTAAAAAATAATCTTAAATCATTACAAGGTAATCATAAAAGAAAGTTCAGACTCAGGGTTGGTAATTATAGAGTTGTTATCAAAAAAGAGGATGATAAGCTTATTATAACTGTTATTTCAGTGGGACATAGAAAGGATATTTACAAATAGTTGTGCAAAAATATATTAGATTATTTAATACTATTAAGTATTTAAAAATAAAACAGATTTATTTTAGACTTTTTTATTTTTTAAGAGCAAAATATAGAAAGCTTACACGTTTTGAGTATATGTTTTCAAAAGCATCAATGGTTACTCCTTTAATGTTGCGTGAATCTATTGAAAATAAATATAGTAACTTTACAGATACTACATTGAGTGTATTAAATCTTTCTAAAAACTTTGAAGATAAAATAGATTGGAATTATGTAGAACATGGAAAACTTTGGACATATAACCTTACATATTTTGAGTATTTAAAAAAGAAAGAAGATATTTGGCTTATCTACGATTTTATTGAAAATATACAACAGCTTAGAGATGCTTTAGAGCCTTTTCCTATAAGTTTGCGTGGGATGAGTTGGATAAAATTTTTAACAAAATATCAAATTCAAGATAAAACTATAGATGATAGCTTATATGCTCAGTACTATATTTTACTAGGTAATTTAGAGTATCATCTCTTAGGTAATCATCTTTTAGAAAATGGCTTTTCTTTGCTTGTTGGAGCATACTACTTTCAAGATGAAAAGCTTTATACTAAAGCAAAGAAGATTTTACAGCAAGAATTACAAGAGCAAATTTTAGAAGATGGTGGACATTTTGAGTTGAGTCCGATGTACCATCAACTTATGCTTTTTCGTTTGTTAGATTGTATCAATTTAGTACAAAACAATAGCTGGAAGAAGAGAGAACTTTTAGAATTTTTGACCTTAAAAGCTCAAATAATGTTAAGTTGGTTACAAAATATAACTTATAAAGATGGAACTATTCCACTTCTTAATGATAGTGCAAATGAAATTGCCCCAACATCAAAAGAGCTTTTTGAATATGCTTATAAATTGGGTCTAACTTTTCAAGCTATACCTTTAAGTGATAGTGGATATAGAAAAATTGTAAAAGGGAATTATGAGGTTATTGTAGATGTTGCAGAGATAGGTGCTAGTTATATTCCTGGTCATGCACATGCAGATACATTTAGTTTTGAGCTTAGAGTTGATAGTAAACCTTTTATAGTAGATAGTGGACTAAGTACATACGAAGTAAATAAAACAAGGTTTTATGAGCGTAGTACAAAAGCACACAATACAGTAGAAGTTTTAGAAAAAAACAGTAGTGAAGTGTGGGGTGGTTTTAGAGTAGCAAATCGTGCAAAAATAGTGGATTTACAAGAGAAAGAAGATGTTATAAAAGCTACTCATGATGGTTATAAAGGTATTTTACATACAAGAATATGGCAATTCTTTGAGAATAAAGTTATAATTAAAGATACTCTAAACAAACAAACACAAGCTATTTTTAGACTACATTTTCATCCAGATATTACAAAAGATGAGATTCAAAAAAGAATACAAGCTAAAAACTGTACAATAACGACATATTCTTTTGCATCAGAGTTTAATAAAACTCGACGAGCTTTAGTGCTAGAGGTACCTTTTACACAAGAATTAGAAGTGGAGATAAAACTATGAAAATCCTTTTTATAACAGATAACTTTCCACCAGAGGTAAATGCACCAGCAACAAGAACATATGAGCATGCAAAAGAGTGGGTAAAAAATAAAAATGTAGAAGTAACTATTCTTACTTGTGTACCAAATTTTCCTCATGGAAAAGTCTATGATGGATATAAAAATAAACTTTATCAAGTTGAATACAAAGATGGCATTAAAATTATAAGAGTTTGGAGTTACATAACATCCAACAGTGGATTTATAAAAAGAGTATTAGATTATATAAGTTTTGCACTGAGTGCTTTTGTTGTAGGATTATTTCAAAAAACAGATATCATAGTAGCTACATCACCACAATTTTTTACTACATGGGCAGGATGGGGGCTTAGTAAAGTTAAGAGAAAACCATGGATCTTTGAACTACGCGATTTATGGCCAGAGTCTATAAAAACTGTTGGGGCAATGAAACAGGGAAGAGTTATAGAAATTTTAGAAAAAATTGAATTAGCTTTATATAAAGATGCAAATAAAGTTATAGCTGTTACAGATGCTTTTAAAATAAATCTTATAAATCGTGGAATAGAAAAAGATAAGATTGAGGTTATAACAAATGGAGCAAATGTTGAACTTTTTAAACCAAGAGAGAAAGATACAGAGCTTTTAAAAGAGTTAAATTTAGAAGGTAAATTTATAGTAGGCTATATTGGAACTCATGGAATGGCACATAGTCTTGATTTTATAGTAAACTCTTTAGCAAAGATTAAAGATGAGAGTATCCATTTTTTATTTATTGGTGATGGTGCTATGAAACAAACTATAGTAGAGTTAGCAAAAAAGTTACAACTTAAAAATGTAACTTTTTTGAATCCAATATCAAAAGAAGAAGTTCCAAAATATCTTTCTGTTTGTGATATCTCTTTAGCACCATTAAAAAAAGAGGATAATTTTAAAACTGTTATACCTTCTAAAATATTTGAAGCCTCTGCAATGTTAAAACCGACACTATTGGGAGTTGAAGGTCAGGCACAAGAGATTGTAGAAAAGTACAATGCTGGATTATGTTTTGAACCTGAAAACGAAAGAGATTTTTTAGAGAAATTAATAAAAATAAAAAATGATAAAAGCTTATATAAACAATTGCAAAATGGTTGTAAACAACTTGCTATAGAGTACGATAGAAAAATACTAGCAAATCAAATGTTTCATCTATTTTTAGAGTGTGAAAAGAGGTTGTTATATGCAAAAAAATGAGACTATTTTATTTCTGACATCGCTTATTTCCCCTTTTGAAAATAAATATGTGGAAAAATGTTTTTTTAAAATTGATTGGGAAAAAGTTATAGAGATAGCAAACAAAGAGTATTTAATACCTTTAGTTTATACAAGTTTAAAAAAGAAAAAACTTTATGATAAGTTAGAAGATAAACAATTAAAAGAATATTTATTAGAAATATACAATTTAAATAAACAAAGAAATCAAAATATAATAGAGCAAATGCAAGAGATTGCAAATATTTTAGCACAAGTAAATATAACACCTATTTTTTTTAAAGGTTCTGCTGCTTTAAGTGAGAGAGTTTTTGAATACCTTGGCGAAAGGGTTATGACTGATATAGATTTTTATATTGAACCTTCAAAAATTGATAGAGCAATAAAAACTTTAAAAATGAATGGATATAACGAAGTGGAACATGATTATTATTTAGAAAAGGATTGGCATCATTATTATCCTTTAGTAAAAGATGGTTTTTATGCATCTATTGAAATACATAGATATTTTTTAAATGATAAAAGTTTAAAATATTTTTTTCAGAAAAGTTTATTTTTAGAAAGTACGACTATTAATAATGCAAAAGTTTTAGATGAAACATCTGAATTTTATTTATCCTTTTTACATTCTGAAGTTAGTCATGCTCACCATCAATATAAAGTTTTTGCTTTAAGAGATGCACAACATTTTAATCAACTGTTGTATAAAAATAAAGAGAAAATAGATTTAGAAAAAATTGATAAGCAAATGTCAAATTATAGTTTTATAAAAAATTATTGGAATGAGTACTTACTTTTACAAAAAAAATATTTTTATATACCTTTGAATATTGTCGAAACTAAAAAATCAAAAAAATATATAAAAGATATTGAATACTTTTTAAACTTAGATAATAGTTTTTTTAGAACTTTTAGAGCATTTATTATCTATTTTTTTAATGTTTTTTCTGTATCTGGATTGCAAATACAGTATGGATTTCAAAATAAGAATTTATATATATTATATTTTTTGAAGCATATGAAAAATACATTTTTTAAGTATTTAAAAAGAGAGAAAAGAGAAACATTAACAAATAAATTAACAAATAAATATCTTTAATCTATCTTTTTAAGAAAAAGTATGCTAAGATTTAAGCCATATCAAGTAAATAAAGGTGGAATATTATGAAAGAGAAAAACAATAAAAAAGTACAAGAGGCAACACAAGAGATTGCAGATGCTAAAAAACGTGAATTTATAAAAAAGTTTGGTAAATATGCAGCTTCAGCACCTGTAGCTGGATTTGCAATGATGACACTGGGTTCTTCTAAAGCAGCAGCTTCTAGTTTACCATGGGAATAACAAGAGAGTAGATAAAAAACTTTGGAGTATTTTACAACCAAGCATAAACATCTTGTTGTGTTTATGTTAGAAAGTGTAGATGTTGTTTTTGTTTGGTCAAAAATAACTTATTCATTATATAGTTTTAGTGCCCAATATGGGGTTCTTTTTTTTTATATGGAAGAAAAAAAAGACCCATTAACTATACAAGAGTATTTAGAGTTATTACGATTGCCAAATAATGCTGCAACACTACATATTGTGGAAACTATTACTTCTGTATTGGATAATAAAGAAAAAAAAGAGAATGCTATCATTTATGTAAAACGAGAAATCCCTAAAATAACAAAAGGGTGTGCATCCCCTTTTTTATATTCATTATATGGTGTTGTTTTCTCTTTTGAACTTCCTTCTTCGATACAACAAGAGGTGTTAATAGTATTTCAACACCTTAAAGTTTCAGAGAAAAAAAGTAGATGTAGATATATCTTTAAAGTTACACAAGAGGGTGATTTTTTTAGTATCTACATAAATGGTAAGCAAGTACATAAAAACCTTCAAAGTAGTGTTGTTTTAGGTTATTTGCAAGATTTAGTACGTATTACTATTTATGAAAACAATAATTTTTTTATTGCTCTTCATGCAGCTATGTTTTCATACAATAATATACCCATTATTTTTCCAGCAGTTTCTGGTTCTGGTAAAAGTACTTTAAGTGCTTTTTTGATGCAAAAAGAAAACTTTAACTTTTATTCTGATGAGGTAACACTTGTCGATACAGAGTATAACATACACCCTTTACCTCTAGTTCTAACACTAAAAGAGGGTAGTTGGAAAATTCTTACGGGATTAGAAAAAGAGATAAAAGAAGCAAAAGTATATAGACGTTTTGATTATCAAAAAGTAAAGTATCTTACGCCTAAAAATATTGCGACACATACCATATATGCACAAGAAGCATTTATGATATTCCCAAAATATCAAGAAGGAGTTGTGTGTTCATTGCAACCATTAAGTTTAGTAGAAAGTTTAAATTTTTTGGTAAACTCAGGGTATCATCTTCATCAAAGAGAAAATTTTGAAAGTGTAAAAAAATATTTAGAATACCTAGCTACTCTTAAAATATATACCTTAACATATAGTAGGCTTGATGAAGCATATATTACTATTAAGCAGTTAATAGATAATAACTAACTCCGTATTATTTATACATCTTTTAGTTAGAATTAACTATAATGGCATCACCTTTTTTAAGAAAGTAGGAAATAATTTAGCATGCATATGGTTTTTATTACAGTTATCCTCTCTATACTATTTTCAGCATGTAGTGTAAAAGATGATAGACTTTTTCAGATGAAAGATGGAGTAGAACGCAATTCAACATTAACTTATGAAGAGTATAAATATGAGTTAAAATATGAAAATAAAATCGCTCCAAATGACCGTGTTCTTATTCGTGTATATAGTAAAAATAGTCTCAACTCTCAGTTAATGAAACCAATTTTGTCTGATTCTTTTGAGCTAGATACAACATTACAAGAGGGTGATGGTCTTTTAGTAACACAAAAGGGTACTGTTCGTTTACCTATTATTCAATCTGTAAAAATTGCTGGTCTTACAGAAGATCAAGCAGCAGCAGCACTGGCTAAAGAGTATAAAAAGTTTATTAAAAATCCTTATGTAACAGTCAAAATTACAAATCAGCGTATCATTGTTATAGGTGAGGTTAACAAACCTGGAGTTGTTCCTATTTACAATGGTACTATGAACCTTATAGAGGTTATTTCAAGAACTGGTTATTTTACTTCCTTAGCAGAAAGAACAAATATTAAAGTGATTCGTGGAGATTTACGTAATCCAGAGATTAGAACTATAGATTTAACAAAGTTAAGTGCTATTCAACAAACAAGTTTAATTTTAAGACCAAACGATATTGTGTATGTTCAAGCAAGACAGATGGATGGATTTAATAAAGCCTTTAAAGAGGTTTCCCCATTTTTCAGTACAATTACAAGTATCTTAGCACCATTTGTTCAATGGACAACAATTCAGGGTGACCCAATTTATTAATGAGATTAGAATGAAAAATGAAAGAAATAGTGAAGAATTAGACCTTAAAGATGTTTTTAAAGTTATTAAAAAATATAAATTTTCTATCTTTTTTATAACACTTATTGCAACTTTACTTAGTGGAGTCTTTGCATACTATAAACCAAATATTTATAGTTCACATACAAGTGTAGAAATTTTAGAGAGAAATAGTAGAAGTACACAAGCCGATATGTTAAGTATGGCCATGGGTAAAAATGGTGCTAATATTGACAATGAAATTGCTGTTTTACAATCAAGATTTATTGTTCAAAAAGCATTAGAGACACTTGATTTAACAATACGTTATTTTTCAGAAAACAAGTTGCATAAAGAAACGGAACTTTATCAAAATACCCCTTTTACTGTTAGTGTTTTATATAAAACAGATTTTTTATTCGGGAAAAAGTTTCAATTAAAACCAATAGATCAAAATCATTTTAGATTAGTTTTAAAACCTATTTCACCCTACAGCTCTGAAGCGATTTTGGCAAAGGTTGGTTTAAAACATTTAACGGAAGAGGATCTTTTTAGTTACGATCAGGTACATCGTTATAACGAAGAGATTACAACACCTTATTTTACATTAAAAGTAGAAAAAAAAGATGAACTTGAAAAGCCACTTTATACTTTTAAAGTTACAAGTGTTACGAAACTTTATGACAATTTTATTACAAATCTTTCTGTAAAGGTTGTATCTGATTGGGCAAGTGTTGTTGAACTTTCTTATCAAGACAATGTTTCAAAAAGAGCAGAAGATATTTTAAATGCTATTACAAAAACATATATAGAAGAGGGGATTAAGCAAAAAACCATTGTTGCTGGTTTAACATTGGGTTTTATAGACTCTCAACTTAACGTTATTAATGCAAACTTGAGAAACTCAGAGAAAAATCTGGAGAATTATAAAATTCAACACTCTGTTGTTGATTTAAAAGGTAAAGTTGCATTAAAAACACAAAAAGTTGTGGAGTATGAAGCGCAACAACTTGAACTACAAACAGAGATAAATATTTTAAATAATATTAAACAATATATTCAAACCCATGATGATTTAAGTGGACTTTCTATAGGTTCTATGAAGTTTTCAGATGGAAGAATAGCATTGTTGTTAACAAGTTTACGAGGGCTTATAGATACAAAAGCAAAACTTTTAATGGAATTTACACCACAACATCCAGAAGTTAGAAAAGTTGAAGTTGGTATTGAGTTAGCAAAAAAAGCTATTCGCCTTTCTATTGCAAATAGTTTGGAACAGTTAAACCAAAGAAGTTTACATCTTGGTAATATGATTCGCAAATTTGATAAATCTTTACAATCTTTACCAACAGAAGAGAAAAAGTTGGCAGAACTTTTAAGACCTTTGAAAGTAAACCAACAAATTTATGAGTTTTTACTCCAGAAAAAGGCTGAAACAGCGATTTTAAAATCTTCTACAATTTCAAATGCTCGTATTTTAGATACAGCAATAGAAAATAAAATACCAATTAAACCAAAAAGGAAATTAATTGTAACAGTTGGATTTATTTTGGGTCTTATTATAGGGATCTCTTTAGCATTTTTTAGAGAGTATTTAATTGTAACGCTTCAAAGTAGAGAGGAGTTAGAAGAATTAACCGATATGCCTATTTATGGAGAAATTCCTCTTATGAAAACAGATAAAGATAAATCTTTATTTAAAGAGGCTTTTAGAAATTTACGAACAAATTTACAATTTTTGCCAGGAAATGAGCAACATCGTATTATCTCTGTAACTTCTTCTGTTTCTGGAGAAGGTAAAACACTTATAACTTCTAACTTGGGAATGATTCTAGCTACAGCAGAGAAAAAAGTAGTAGTTCTAGATATAGATTTACGTAAATCTTCATTACACAAAGAATTTGATGTTGTGAACAACATAGGAATCACAACATATCTTTCAGATCATAATACTTTAGAAGAGATATTACAAGAAACTGGATATGAGAACTTAGATATTATTACAACAGGTCCACTACCTCCAAATCCTTCAGAGTTATTGTTATCACAAAAATTCAAGGAATTATTAGAGATTCTTAAGAAACAATACGATTATATTATAATAGATACAGCACCCGCAGGTTTAGTAACAGACGCAGTGATTATTATGAAGTATTGTGATCTCTCTTTATTTGTGACTCGTATAGATTATACACGTAAAGAGTTTGTAGAAGATATTAATAAACTTGTAAATGAACATAAAGATAATAAATTTGGTATGATTTTAAATGGTAGTAAAATTGTAACAGGTTACTACGGATATGGTGGTGGTTATGGCTATGGGAAAGCTTATGGTGCACAACACTATTATAAATAGTTATTTTTAATAGTGTTTGTTTGAAATATTTTTTGGTAGTTTTTACTAGTGAGGGATTTTTTGAAGACCTCTAAGTATTTTGAACTATTGTGTATATCACTTCCAAGAAAATCTACTAAGCCATTATCTAAAAGTAATTTAACTTTTTTATAGCTTTCTTTTGAATAAAATTTTTCAAGAGAGAGTAAATTAATTTGAAAGAGTATCCCCATCTCTTTGAGTTTTTGATATTCATCTAGAGTGTTATAAAATGGGTATCTTTCTGGGTGTGCTAAAATAGGTTGATAATCTAGTTTACGTAAGTTATAAATAGTATGTTCTAAGTTTAAAGGTTTATGATGTTTATGAAATTCAAAAAGAACATATTTTTCTTTTGAAAAACTAAGAAGAGAGTTATTTTTTATAGCTTCAAAGAAAACTTCATCATAATTATATTCAGATGCAATTTCTAATTGAATAGATAATTTTTCTTCTACTATTTTTTGTTCTAAAAGATTGAAACTTTCTAAAACTTGTTTGTTTGTATTTGTAAAACGATTATTTATATGAGGTGTTACAATAAGTTTTTTAAAGCCAAGATTTTCTAGTTCTTTTATAATAAGCAAGGCTTCAGAAAAGTCTTTTACTCCATCATCTATAGGTAAAAGATGTGAGTGTAGATCACAAAAATGTTGTAATTTAGTTTCTTTTTTTAAAAATTGAAATAACATAGAGTGTGAAAATCCTTATATATTAAGTGAAATAGTATAATTACGAATGTATAATACCAAATAATTTGTAAGATAAAGGAAATAGTGGATGAAAATAAATAGATTGCTTTTGCTTGTTATGCCATCTTTTTTACTTGCAACATCTTTAAATGAAGTTATTCAAGATGCTTTATATACAAACCCTCAGATAAAAGTGAAAAAAGAGGTGGTTAATACACAAGTGCAAGAGCTTAAAGGATTAAAAGGAAATGGATATTTACCCTCTATAGATCTTTATTTTGCAATTGGTCCAGAGGTAACAAAAACTCCTGCAAATAATGGAGAGAAGGCTTCTTTAACAAGACAGGAAGTTTCGATTACTTTAAAAGAAAATCTTTTTGCTGGATTTTCTACAAAGAGTGAAGTAAAAAGAAAGAATTTTTTAGTTTTGTCTTCTAAAAATGATGCACAAACTGTTGCAAGTGATTTTGCATACGATGCTATTTCAACCTATATTGAAGTGTTGAAGCAATCAAAGCTTTACTCTATTGCTCAAGAAACAACAAAAACATATGAAGAGTATGTTGCAAAAATTAAAGAGAGATTTGATGCTGGTTTAGAAGTACATTCAAATTATATTCAAACAGTGGCTCGTTTAGAAAATGTAAAAAATTTAGAGCTGATGGCTAAACAAGATTATCAAACAGCAGTTTATCAGCTACAAAGACTTCTTCCAAAATTGCAAGACCCTTCAAAATTTGAAGATCCAATTTTACATAAACTACCATCTTCAAAGATTGAAGATTTAATTAAACTAGCATGGGTTTCTAATCCAAAAATATTAAAGCAGCAAAATATTATTGATGCTCAACAAGAGAGTGTTAGAACATCAAAATCTGGATATTATCCAACGGTTGATCTTGTTTTGAAAGCATATAACAATAAAAATGTTGGTGGTGTAGGATATTCAACTCCAGAAAATCCAAATCCAATTGATACAGATGAAGGATATAATGCACTTCTTGTTGTGAACTATAATTTATTTAAAGGTTTATCTACAGATGCAGCAGTAGAATCTGCTAAGCATAAAGTACTTAAAGAGCAAGAATCTTTAAGAGATACAAAATTGTATATTCAATCTTCATTAAAAATAGCATTTGATAAATATAAAACACTTCAAAAGAGATATGAAATTGTAAAACGTTACTTAGAAGCTTCAAAACAAACACGTAGTGATTATTTAGATGAATATGAATTAGGTGGAAGAACTATTACAGATATTTTAGGCGTTGAATCTGAATATGATAGTGCAAAAAATTTAGAAGTTACATTAAAATATGATCAGATGAAAAGTTATTATGAACTTCTGTATCATACGGGTTTATTACTTTCGGAGATGAATATTGTTGTCGAGCAGTAGTGAAAATCCTCTCTTAGATAGTTTGGTTATTCTTACAAAAATTTATAACCGCCCAATGAGTGCAAAAGCACTTGTTTCTTCTTTACCTTTAGAGGATGGTAAAAAAACACCATCTCTTTTTTGTGTTGAAGACACAAAGTCTAAATCCCTTTTTTTTAGAGCAGCTAAAAAAGCAGGCTTCCATTCAAAACTTGTTAATTATACACTTGAGGATATATCAGTTTTACTTTTACCTGTTATTTTAGTGTTAAAAAATGATGGAGCTTGTATTTTAACTGAAATTTCTGCAGATAAGAAGTTTGTTAAAATAATTTTGCCAGATTTAGAAGGTGCAGAAAATTGGGTTAAATTTGAGGAGCTTCAAAAGGAGTATTTAGGATATGCATTTTTAGTTAAACCTGAATTAAACTATGATAATCTCCACAAATCTTTACTTAAACAAGACATAAAACATTGGTTTTGGAGTAGTTTA
>Ga0256828_1002294_pt1 | contig 11470 bp, 9 predicted proteins | sample CV88metaG_FD_185993 | JGI IMG/M metagenome (GOLD analysis project Ga0256828, IMG submission 185993) | Hydrothermal vent microbial communities from East Pacific Rise, Pacific Ocean - CV88 | ecosystem: Environmental > Aquatic > Marine > Hydrothermal vents | place: Pacific Ocean: East Pacific Rise... | reverse complement strand
TAATGCTCCTATTGGAAAAGATAAAGTAAATTCTACAATATCAGTTCCTAAATTTTGTACCTTTATTGTACCTTTTAGATGTAATTCTATAATAATTTTACAAGTATAAAGAGAAAGTCCCACTCCATTTTTTTCTTGTTTGGTTGTAAAATAAGGGGTAAAAATTTTATCTATTATATCAAGAGGTATATGCCCACCATTATTTGATATTTTACAAATAATTTTATTGGTATTGCTATCAAGTGAAGTTGATATATTGATTTGTTTATTATCTTTTAAAGATGTAATCTCTTTTGCATTAATCAAAATAGATGAAATAGCACTAGCTAATTCTTTTGGATATGTTCTAAAACTTGGAGTATCTTGATAAGTTTCTTTTACAAATTCTTTATCATCTAACCCTGCTATTTTTAAAGCTTCATATAAAATATCACTAATTTTTCTTTTTTTCTTACTACCTTTTAGTTCTGTAATAGCTTGAAAATTTGCAATAACTGATGATAGATTTTTTGTATTATTTGAGATATTTGATAGTTTTTCTTTTAAATCTTCTTTTGAAATATTATCTTCAAAATCTAAATCAAAAAGTAAACTTTGAGCATCTAATGAAATAGTATTAAGTGGTTGTCTCCATTCATGAGCTACTGTTCTCATAGTTTCTGTCATAATTTTTAGTTTTTCTTCACCATCAATTAATTGCTCTTTTAAAACAACTTCATTTTTTTGTAATTTAATTTCACTAGTGATATCCATCATAGCAGCACTATGCCCTATAATATCACCATATTTATTTTTTGTAGGTTTGCTGATAAAATCAACATAACAAGCAGAATTATCTTTTCTCTTTAAAACAAGCATCCCTTTCCATGATTTACCATCTATAATAGATTGTAAAAAAGTTCTTAAAGAATTTTCATCTGTTGCTCTATGTAATAATTCTTTATATGTTTTAACTTTTAATTCATCTTCTGTATAATTTGTCAATCTACAAAAAGCTTCACTTGCTTTAACAATATTACCATGTTTATTTATATGGTATTGAACAATAAATTTATGTAAAATCTCTTTTTCTGCAACATCAGCTGTAACATCATTTGCATTTATTACAAACATTTTATTATTGGACATTAGTTTAATAACTATATCTAAATATACGGTTTGTTTATCTTTTCTAATACACCCTATTATAATTCTATTGTTATATTGATTTTTAATATTATCTTTTAAAAGATTAGCAAATGGTTGTTTTGAATGTGGAATAATAATATCTAAAAGTTTTAATTGTAGTAACTCAGATTCACTATAACCTAAAATTGGGCTAAAAGCTTTATTTATAAAAATAATTTTAGAATCTAATGAAATAATTCCAATACCATTCCAAGATCCATTAATCATCTCTTTTAAAACAGCATTTTGATTTTTGGTAGCTTGTTCTGCCATAAAATTAATCCCTTGTTTTTTAAGTAACTTTATTATATCATAAAAGAATTAAGAATAGAATTAAAATTAAAATTAAAAAATAAGGAATTTTCTTGAAAACATTAACTATTATTGATACATTTGGATTTTTATTTAGAAGTTATTATGCTTTGCCTCCACTTAGAAGTAAGACAGGATTTCCAACAGGAATGATAACTGGATTTATGAATTTTATAGCAAATATTGGAAAAGATTTTCAAACAGATTATTTAGTTTTTGCACTTGATAGTAGTGGAGATACTTTTAGAAACCAAATTTATCCAGATTATAAAGCTCATAGACCAGAAGCCCCAGAAGATTTAAAAGCACAACTTCCTGTTGTAATTGATTTGATTTCAAAAATGGGATTTGTAACTGCATCAAAAGTTGGATTTGAAGCAGATGATATTATAGCTTCACTTGCCAAAGATGGTAAAAAACAAGGGTATAAAATCAGAATAGTAAGTCATGATAAAGATTTATATCAACTTATAGATGAACAGATATCTATGTTTGATCCTATAAAGAAAAAAACTATTACAAGTGAAGATTGTTTTTTAAAATATGGAGTGTATCCTCAACAATTTATTGATTATCAAGCATTACTTGGAGATAGTGCTGATAATGTTCCAGGAGTTAAAGGGGTTGGTGCAAAAACAGCTATGAGTTTAATCCAAGCATATAATGATTTGGATAATATTTATGCAAATATAAATGAACTTGAAAAACCTCGTTGGAAAACACTTTTAAGAGATGGAAAAGAGTTAGCTTATATCAGTAAACAACTTGTTACTTTAGATAATAGTTGTATTACTATAAATGAATTAGAAAAAACAAATGGGATAGAATTACCTTTGGAAAATCCTATCTTAAAAATTGCAAATATTTTACGAGAATATGATTTGCATAATATTATATCTAAAGTTCATAAAGAGGGTACAAGCTATAAAACAGTTGTTCCTCAAGATTATGAACAAATTGAAGAAAAAGAGATTCAAATAGATACAGATGTAAAATATATTTTATTAAATGATGAAAATAAATTATTAGAGATTATAAATAATATCCCTACTAATTCTATAGTTGCATTTGATACAGAAACAACTTCTCTTGATACAAAAAGTGCTAAGATAATTGGATTTTCATTTTGTTTTGAAAAAAACAAAGCTTACTATGTACCTATTGGACATTTTTATTTAGGAGTTCCTGAACAAATTAGTTTAGATATTGCAAAACAAGCAATTGAAAAATTAAATAATTTTAAATTAGTTATACATAATTTTAAATATGATTTTGGAGTTATTAAACATAATTTTAATATAGAATTAAATTTATATGCAGATACTATGCTTTTAGCTTGGTTATTAAATAGTGATAAACCTGTAGGGCTTGATAAATTAGCATTAAAATATTTTAATCATACTATGATAGCTTTTAAAGATGTTGTAAAAAAAGGGGAAGATTTTTCAAATATAACTTTAGAAAATGCTACATCTTATGCTGCAGAAGATGCTTTTATTACAAAAGTATTATTTGATAAACTTGATCAACAAATTATCACAGAAAAATATCTTTATAATATAGCAAAAAATATTGAATTTCCTTTTGTAAAAGTTTTATATAATATGGAGAATCAAGGTATTAAAATAGATATAAAATTTTTAGAAAAGTTGCAAAATAAGAGTAAAAAAGAACTTGAAAATTTAACAAATGAGATTTATAACTTAGCAAATAAAGAGTTTAATATAAATTCACCAAAACAATTAGGGGAAGTACTTTTTGAAGATTTACAACTACCTGTTGGTAAAAAAACAAAAACAGGATATAGTACCAATGAACAAGTGTTGGTTAAATTAATTGATACACATGAAATTATACCAAAATTATTACAATATAGAGAATCTCATAAATTATACTCAACATATATTGAACCACTATTAAAATTAGCTTTACAAGATATAGATAATCGTATCTATACATCATTTTTACAAACAGGGACAGCAACAGGAAGATTAAGTAGTAAAGATCCAAATCTACAAAATATACCTGTAAGAAGTGAATCAGGAAGAGCTATAAGAGAGGCTTTTGTTGCCAAAGATGGATATAAACTTGTAAGTATAGATTATTCTCAAATAGAACTAAGACTTCTAGCTCATTTTAGTTGTGATAAAGCTTTGAATGATGCTTTTAATAGTGGAGCCGATATACATTTACAAACAGCATACCATATATTTGGCAAAGAAGAAGCTAATAATAAACGGAATATAGCAAAATCTATTAATTTTGGATTATTATATGGTATGGGTGCAAAAAAATTATCTGAAACACTTAAAATATCTACAAAAGAAGCAAAAAGTTATATTGAAAGTTATTTTGCTACATTTCCAACAGTTAAAGAGTATTTAGAATCAATTAAAACTCAAGTTCAAGAAGATGGTTACATAAGAACAATACTAAACAGAAAACGAAATTTTGATTTTAGTAGTGCTACACCTATGATACAAGCAGCTTATTTAAGAGAATCTGTAAATGCAGTTTTTCAAGGAAGTGCAGCTGATATTATTAAACTTTCTATGTTAAAAATAGATGAAAAATATAAAAATAACAAAGATGTTAATATGTTATTACAAATTCATGATGAACTTATTTTTGAGATAAAAGATGATATAATAAGTACAATCGTAAAAGAGTTGCAACAAATTATGCAAAATATATATAAATTATCTGTACCACTTGAAGTAAGTGTTAGTATAGGAAATAATTGGGGAGAATTAAAATGATAACACATATTGTATTTTTACAATTTAATGATGAGAATAAAGAACAAAATATTCAAAAAGTAAAACAATTGCTTGAAGAATTACCATCAAAAATAGATATTATAGAATCATTGGAAGTTGGAATTAATTTCAATGATGCACCAAGAGCTATGGATATGTCGCTTTTTACAACTTTTAAAACAAAAGAGGATTTAAAAATTTATGCAACACATCCAGAACATTTAAAAGTTATAGAAGTTATACGAGAAGTTACACAATATACAAAAGTAGTAGATTATTAAGAGGAGTAAAAATATGTTAAAAATAGGGGATATTGCACCACAATTTTGTAATGCTAATCAAGATGAGGTTGAGATTTGTTTAAGAGATCTAAAAGGGAAATGGATAGTATTATATTTTTATCCAAAAGATAATACATCAGGTTGTACTACTGAAGCATGTGATTTTACAGCACAAGAACCACAATTTGATGATTTAGATGCGATTATTTTAGGTGTTAGCCCAGATTCACCTAAAAAACATAGAAATTTTATAGAAAAACAAAATTTAGGGATTACTCTTTTAAGTGATGAAGAAAAAGTAACTTGTACAGCTTATGGAGTATGGCAAGAAAAACAGATGTATGGAAGAAAATATATGGGAGTTGTAAGAAGCACTTTTATTATAGATCCTCAAGGAAAAATAGCAGCAATTTGGGAGAATGTAAAAGTTAGAAAGAAAAAAACTGTAAAAGGTGAGAAAATAGAACTTTTACATGTCGATGAAGTAAAAGAAACATTAGAAAAATTACAAGATAATTAATATATGTTAATTATAGTTCCATTTATTATTATTTTTTTATTGGTTTCTTATTTAGTTGTTAATGATACTACAATTTATGAACAATATACTATTTATACACTTATTTTAGGTATTGTTGGTATATCTTTTTATACTTATAAATTTATTCAAAACAATATAAAACAACAAGAAAAAAATGAGATACAAATAGAAATAAATAATCTAATAATTCAAATGGAAAATACAAAAGATGAACAACATCTAAAATCAATACAACATAAAATAGATGTACTAAAAAATGAACAAAACAAATTATAATACATTTTATTGTATAATACCGTATTAAAACATAGGAGATAATTTATGGGTAGAGCTTTTGAATACCGAAAAGCAGCAAAATTAAAAAGATGGGGAAATATGTCAAAAGTATTTCCAAAATTACAAAAAGCTATAACAATAGCAGCTAAAAGTGGTGGAAGTGATCCAGATATGAATCCAGCACTAAGAACAGCGATAGCAACAGCAAAAGCACAAAATTTACCAAAAGATAATATAGAATCAGCGATTAAAAGAGCAACAGCAAAAGATGCAGCAAATTTAGATGAGATCAATTATGAAGGTAAATGGCAACATGGTGTATTGATTTTTGTAGAAACTGCAACAGATAATGGAACAAGAACAGTAGCCAATATAAAAACAATTTTTAATAAAAATGGAGGAACTATGGTTCCAACAGGATCACTTGAATTTATGTTTTCAAGAAAAGCAGTATTTGAAATAGCTAAATATGATGGTGATTTAGAAGAACTTGAGATGGAACTCATTGATGCTGGACTTGAAGAATTAAAACAAGAAGATGATGGATCAATCCATATTTTTGCTGATTATACAGATTTTGGAAATATGTCAAAAAAACTTGAAGAGATGCAAATAGAGTATGAAAAAGGATCACTTCAAAGAATACCAACATCTCCAATAGAAATCACAGATGAACAAATGGAAGAATTATCTGTATTACTTGATAAACTTGAAGATGATGAAGATGTTCAAAATGTATATACAAATCTTGCATAATGGACAACAAAGAAAACTATTTTATTAAACAAATTGCATCAAATCACTTTATAGGTGATGATGGTGCAGTTATTCCAAACAATCTAAAACACAATCAATCTTATATATACAGTGCTGATGCTTTTTTTGAAGATGTCCATTTTAAAAAAGAGTGGTTTAGTTTAGAACAAATTGCTTCAAAAGCTATGCTTGTAAATATAAGTGATGCAATCGTGATGAATGCAATCCCAAAATATGCTTTAATCACTATAGCTATACCGCCATCTTATACAAAAAAAGAGTTAAAATTATTAGCAAAAGGTTTTAAACAAATTGCAAAACAATATGGTATTGTAATCATAGGTGGAGATACAATTTCAAATATAAAACTTGATATAAGTATAACTATTATATCAGTAAGTTCTAACCCTATTTATAGAAGTGGAACCAAAAAAAATGATTTGATTTGTTATACAGGTAATTTAGGAAGTTGTAAAAAAGATTTAGAAAAGCTATTTCAAAATAAATCTATCTCCAAAAAATCAAAATTTATCAAACCAAGATTAAAAGATAAGTTTTTTTATGATATATCTTCATATATAAATAGTGCTTTGGATATATCTGATGGGTTGTTTTTTGAGCTTGAAAGATTAAGTAAAATCAATCAAATAGGATTTGAATTTTTAAAACCTATAGATAAACATAAAGGGTGTAGTGGCGAAGAATATGAGATATTATTTACATTTGATAAACGGTATAAAAAACAAATAAAACAAATCGCAAAGAAATATAATATCAAACTAAATATATTTGCAAAAGCTACAAAAGGTAAATTTAAGTGTGAGTGTAAGAATCACCATTTTTAGTATTTGCCTGGACTAAAGTCCAGGTTCCAAATAATAGGTTTTAATAAAGAATAAGTTTTAATATAGATTTGGAACCCAGACTTTAGTCTGGGCATATATAATTTCATAGGAGAAGATATGAATAAACAATTTTTTTTAAATCATAGTAAAATAGATGCATATTTTAAACAAAGCAAAGATGATTTTATAGTAACAGAAGTACCATTGTATGAATTTAGCAATAGTGGAGAACATATTGTTGCTAAAATAAGAAAAAAAGATCTAAGCACTTGGGATATGGTGCAGATTATTAGTAATCATATTGGATGTAAAAGTAGAGATATAGGATATGCAGGACTAAAAGATAAAAATGCTATGACTATTCAATCTATCTCAATTCCTAAAAAATATGAAATAAATTTACAAAATTTTTCACATGATAAAATAAAAATTTTAGAAACAACTTACCACAATAATAAAATTAGAGTAGGACATCTAAAAGGGAATAAATTTTTTATAAGATTAAAACGGGTATTACCAAGAGATGCAGTTAAACTTGATAGTGTTATGGAACAAATCAAATTATATGGTATGCCAAATTATTTTGGAGTACAAAGATTTGGAATTGAAGGAGATAATTATAAAAAGGGGGAAGCAATTTGTAATGGTACCCTAAAAGAAAAAAATCGTAAATTAAAACAGATGTATCTTAATGCTTATCAAAGCTACTTATTTAATCAATGGCTTTCAAAACGGATAGAAATAAGTAAATTAATCAATATTTTTGAACCAAAAGAATTAACTACTAAATTAAATTTATCTGTACAAACAATCAAATCAATCAAAAAACAACCACATTTTTTTAAGATTTTTGATGGAGATGTTATGGAACATTACCCTTTTGGGCGAATTTTTTATGCTGATGATTTAGATAGTGAAGCTCAAAAGTTTTATGATAGAGATAGAGTTCCTACAGGACTTTTATCTGGTAAAAAAGCAAAATTAGCAATCAATGATGCCTTGGAATTTGAAAATGAATTTAATAAACCAACAATTGTAGATGGTACAAGAAGATATGCTTGGGTATTTGTAAATGATATTGAAACTACTTACAATGAAGAAAAAGCTCACTATGAAATAAATTTCTTTTTACCAAAAGGGAGTTATGCAACTGAACTTATAAGGGAACTTATACATTAAATTTGGTAGAATAATTCTAATTTTAATTTAGGATTATTCAAATGTTTAAAAATATTATTTTTCTTTTTGTATTTAGTTTAGTTTTTAATGGTTGTTTTAATTCATCAAAACCTATAAAAATAGCGATTGTAACAGGACTTTCTGGTAAATATTCAAATCTAGGAAGTGAAGTTAGAGATGGTGTAGTTTTGGCTTTTAATGAAATTAATTATAATATTAATGGTAAAAAAATTGAGTTAATTCAAAAAGATGATAAACAAGATGTAGATACAGATAAACAGGTTATCAAGACTCTTATAAAAGATAATATAGAAGTAATTATAGGAAATACAACAAGTTCTATGACAAAAGTATCTTTGGATATACTTAAAAAACATCAAAATATTTTATTATTTTCTCCAACAGCAAGTAGTAGTGAATTTAGTAATAAAGATGATAATTTTTTGCGAACCAATGGTGGAGATGCAAGAGTAATGTTAGATGAATTAATAAGATTTATTAGAGAACAAAAGTTTCAAAATATTACAGTTATAGGAGATGAAAAAAATAAAACTTTTTTAAAAACATATACCAAAATATTGCCACAATATCTTAAAGCAGAAAAACTAATTAAAAATAATATATCAACTATAAGTTCAAATTTATCATTAGAAAATATTTTATCTAAATTAAAATCATTAAATTCAGATATGATTTTAATAGTGGCAAATTCAACAGATAGTGCAAAAATTATACAATATCTTAGATTTAATCATATTTTAAAACCAATAGTTTGTTCTGGTTGGGCTAAAGATCAAGAATTTTTTGAAGATGTAGGAAAATATGCAAAAGGGATATATTTTGTTTCATCTATTGAAAAACAAGAATCAAGTCATTGTTTTGAAAAATTTAAAACAAATTTTATAAAAATGTATCATAAACAACCTGGTAAATTTAATATCAAAGGATATAAAGCTGCACAAATTATAATAGAAGCTTTAAAAATAAATAATAATCCAGAACAGTTAAAACAAACAATTTTAATGAAAAAAAGTTTTGATACGATAAATGGGAAAGTTATTTTTAATAAATATGGGGATATTCAATATAAAGAATATCTATTAAAAATAGATGATAATAATCATTTTAAGCGAGTTTACCATGAGTAAAAATATATCATTTAAAGCGGATATTAGAAAAAAATTTCTTACTTTATCTATTATTCCTCTTATAATATTAGCAGTTATGTTAATAACAAAAATTTATTTTACTTTTGAACAGATGGATAGTATAAATCATAAAAAAATTTTAAAATCAGTTGATTACAAACTTAATACTTTTTTTGCAGATGTTAAACATAAAGCACAGTTTTTAGCACATAATAGCCCTAAAAGTCTTAAAGCTTTTATTAGATTAAATAAAGAATTAGATTATATAGTTGTATTAAATGAAAATGGAATTATTCAAGATGTTGCATCTAATAAATATACAAAATTGTTTAAAGGATTTGATTATTCTTCAAAAGACATATATAAAAAATTCATAAAAACCAAAAAGCCATTTTTTAGTAATGTATATTTCTCTAATATTACTAATAAAAAAGGAATTGCATATATTTTTCAGAATAAAGATAAAATTTTTATTTTTGGAATTAACTTTAAAGCAATACAATCGTATGTGCAATATTTAAAAAATGATACTAATGTAAAAGTAATTTTGGCAGATGAAAGGGGAAATTATATTTTTAATGATTTACCAAATTCTACTATAGATAATTTTTTTAGTACAGATATTTATAAATACAGTGTAAAAAATTGTGATGAATTTAAACATATAGAAGTTGAAGATAATCAATTAGATTCTAATGTATTTGTTATGTATTTAAAAAATGCACAAACAAATTGGTATGTTGTAACAGTAAATAAGGATAAAATAGATGATGCAATTTTATTTATTATTATTTGGACTATTATATTTATTTTAGGAATGTTTATTTTTATTTTAATTGGTGCAAATAAATTAGCAAATAGTATTGTTAAACCTTTGGAACTCTTAATTGATAAAATGGAAGTTTTTGCTAATTCAAATAATGTAAATAAATTAGTTTTAGATATACAATACCCATTATTTTTAAAAGTTGCAAATAGTTTTAATAAAATGCAAAAAATTATTATAGAAAAAAGAAAACGGATTAGAGAAGAAGTTCAAATCAATAAAGAAAAAGATAAAATTGTATATGAACAATCAAAAATGGCAGCTATGGGTGAAATGATAGGTAATATTGCACATCAATGGAGACAACCATTAAGTTTAATTAGTACAATAGCTAGTGGATTGTTATTTCAAAAAGAGATGGGTGTATTTGAAGAAAAAAGATTTGAAGATGGTATGAATAAAATTGTTGATACTACAAATTTTTTATCTCAAACTATAGATGATTTTAGAGATTTTTTTAAGAAAGATAAAACAAAAACAAAATTTTTTATAAAAGATATTATCAATAAAAATTTACAACTTTTGGAAGCTTCATTTAAACAAAATCATATAACTGTAGAAACTAAAATAGAAGATGTTGAATTACTTGGATTTGAAAATGAATTTATTCAAGCAATTTTAAATATCTTAAATAATGCAAAAGATGCATTAAAAGAGCAAGATGAATCATTAGAAAAATATATTTTTATTAATGTTACAAAAGAGAATAATAAAATGGTATTAAAAATATCTGATAATGCAGGTGGAATACCAGAAGATATTATTCATAGAATTTATGAGCCATATTTTACAACAAAACATCAAGCACAAGGTACAGGGATAGGGTTATATATGACAAGAGAAATCATTGTAAAACATTTAGATGGTTATTTAGGAGCTTCTAATGTTACTTTTACAATAGATAATAAAAAATATACAGGTGCTTTATTTACAATAGAAATACCTCTATAGAGGTTCCCTTAATTAAGTAATATTTTGATAAAATAAATTTATAAATTATATAGGAGATAATTATGACACAAGAGGAATTAGATGCTTTGATGTCTAGTGATGATTTAGATAATATAGATACAGAATATTCTAGTACAGTAGATGAATCAGCAGATGATATGGCAGGGCAATTAAATTCTATAACTGTAGATAGTGAAAAAAAAGCTACAGAAATTATGACTATGTTGGATCAAGTATTAAGTGAACTTGATGCTGTTCAGACTTGTATTGAAGATGAAAGTAATGAAAAATCTTTAGTAATTGTAAATGATATTAGAAATATTATATTTGAGATTATGTCAACTATGCAATATCAAGATATCCATAGACAAAAAATTGAAAGAGTTATGAATACAATGATTGATATTTCTCAAATGATGGCAAAAACAT
>Ga0256828_1002293_pt1 | contig 11470 bp, 11 predicted proteins | sample CV88metaG_FD_185993 | JGI IMG/M metagenome (GOLD analysis project Ga0256828, IMG submission 185993) | Hydrothermal vent microbial communities from East Pacific Rise, Pacific Ocean - CV88 | ecosystem: Environmental > Aquatic > Marine > Hydrothermal vents | place: Pacific Ocean: East Pacific Rise... | reverse complement strand
ATCATTTCCAAACACTTCTGAAGCTTGCGCACCAACAGCAGCAGCACCAAGAGTGTTTGCTATAGTATTTAAGATAAGAATAGAAGCAATAGACTTGTTAATATTCTCCTTTTGCATACGAAGCAATTTTCCTACAGATGGGCGCTCTTTTTCAAGAACAGCCACATAAGACATATTTATCGAGAGTAGAACTGATTCTAAAACAGAACAGACAAATGAGATCCCTACAGATAAAACAAAAAAGAGAAGTAATAATTCCAAGTCACATTTTCCTTATAATAGTATAATTTTTGCAAGGCCGAGGAAGCTGAAAAATCCTACGACATCTGTTACAGTTGTTAAGATAACTGTACTTCCAATAGCCGGATCAATTTTTAACCACTTCAGAGCCAATGGTATCACTGTACCAAAAAAGCCAGCCATAAAGAGGTTAATAATCATCGACAGACCAATAACCACACCTAGCATAGGCATATCAAACCAGATCCATGCAATCGTTCCCATAACCAAAGCAAAAAGCAAGCCATTCATTAAAGCAATAGCCACCTCTTTTTTGATACTACGCCATGCATCACCTTGAGAGATCTCACCAAGAGCCAACTGACGAACAACAACAGTAAGTGTTTGTGTTCCAGCGTTTCCACCCATAGAAGCAACAATCGGCATTAAAACAGCAAGAGCTACCATCGAATCAATAGTATCTTGAAACATTCCAATGACAAGAGAAGCTGCAATAGCAGTTAAGAGGTTTATACCTAACCAGTATGCACGAGTTTTCCCCGCTTTTAGGATATCTTCATCCTCTTCTGCTTCATCATCAACACCTGCTAGATTATACATCTGCTCTGTTGCATGTTCATTAATTATATCATAGATATCATCAGAAGTTATACGACCAAGTAAAATACCGGCATCATTAACAACAGGCATTACAGAGACGTCATACTGTTTAAAAAGCTCAACAACCTCTTTTATATCTTCTCTATCATAGGCTTTAATTGGTTCAAAGTTCTCTTCACTCGCCTCAATATTCTCTTTTATGGTTTTGGAAAAATCAAATATAAGAAGATCATCCAATCCTACCGTATAGAGTAGTTTATTATGATCATCAACTATAAAAAGGTTTTGAATATTTTCAAGTTCATTCTCTTTGCGAAGTTTTGCAAAGCGTTTAATCACATCTTGAACTATTTCATCTTCATGTGCAGTAAAGACCTCAAGCTGCATGTAAGCACCAGCTTCATTCTCTTCATACTTTTGAAGTGTCTCTATCTCTTTTTTATCATCTTCATCAAGTGTTTCAAAAACTTTTGAAGCAACATTTTCATCAACCTCTTCAAGTTCTTGCATAAACTCTAACTGATCATCAGACTCAAGTTCTGAGACAGCTTGAGAGAGTTCATCTACACTCAAATTTTCTACGACATCATCAAAGTATCGATCGGGAAGTGCAAGCGCTACATCACCTACAAGCTCTTTTGGTACAAGCTTGATTGCTTCACTAAAACGGGTATCATCCATGCCCCGAAGTATATTTGCAATCTCAGATGGATGCATCTCACTAACATCATGTGAGTTTATATAATTATTAATTTCTTTCATGAACGGAATTATAGCAGATTTCAAACACCTTATTTTGCTACTTTTGTATCATATTTCGTCAAATTATTATGACGAATGATGCTTGCTATTCTATGAACATAAACATCCCCAAGTTCAGAGTAATATTTTAAACCTTTTATAATTTCAAAAACAGAACGATCCTCATAATTTAATCTTTTAAATTTACGGTAACTTTTACCTGTTGAGAGCATATAGTAGTAGGATTTAATAGAGTCTTCTATATTTTTATATTTACGTACCCAAACAGTACGCCCACCTTTTTTGACAGCAGAGGGGATAGATCCTTTGGAACTTCTACCATGAATACCAAAAACATTATTTGCCTTTCTAAAAAGACGAGATGTACCCCATGCACTCTCCATAGCAGCTTGTGCAAGAGTAATACTAACAGGGTGAGGCTTCAGCGCTATAAGCAACTCTTTATCAGTTTTTACTTTATACTTCATTTTTAGTGCAGCTATATAGTAAGGATGTGTATTTTCTTTTATATCTTTTTTTGCCAAAAGATACTGTTTATAGAGTTTGTTGTAAACATCTTCTACTGCAGGAACCATCAGAGCAAAAAAACGCTCTTTTTTCTCTTTAAGGCTCATATGTTTTGGGAAATTTTTTGCACTGTAATCATGTTCTTTTGCGAAATGAACTCCACTTAAAAGTGTTGTAAAGAGTGCTATTGCTATCAATAAGCTTTTCATGCTAATCCTAGGATATAAAATCTATTTTTTTAAGTCAATATATACCTTTGCATACATACCCGGAAAGATCATATCATTTGTTTTTTCAAAATGAACACGAATCTTAAACGTATGTGCCATAGGGTTTGCACTTGGAACAATCGCTTTGATGTATCCTGAAGCTCTATAATTAAGCGAAGGAATTTTAATCTCAACGACTTGATGACGACGTACATACTTCAGATCAGATTCCGCAACTTCTGCTTCGATCTCAAGATGTTTCATATCAACAAGGATCATAGTAAGCATACCGGGAGCTACCATGTCACCAACTTGAATACGTCGCTCAACTACGATACCATCATTTGGTGCTTTGACTTTTAAATATCCCGCAATTGTAGCAAATTGTTTAGACTTTTGGCTAGCTTGTTCGACTAAAACCTGTGCAGACTCTATAGAAGCAGCAATATCTTCTATATTTTCATTGAGATCTTCCATATTTGATCGAAAGTCAAATTCAGGAATCTTTTTTTTCTTCTCTTTGAGTCTCTCTTTTTTCTTTTTAAAAACATTGAGGCGTGTAGTATAAACATCAAGCATCAATTTTGCCTGTTCAAGTGCTAAATCTGCCTGAGATTCTAAAATATCAAACTCTGCTGATTCCAGTTCAAAAAGTGTATCTTCCCGTTTTACCTCATCCCCAACTTCAAAATGAACTTTTTTAACATAACCCATATAGCGTGCAGGGATCATCTTTTGATTATTTGAGATCACAGTTCCCGTCAAGATTAACTCACGAGCTTGAAGCGCTGTTAAAAACAACAACGCTATTATAATGTATCGCATCTTCTTTACCAGTGTCTAATTTCTCTATGACATTTCATACACTGACCTACAATCTTTGTATAAGCCTGAACAGCCTGTGTAGAATCTCCACTCTTAAATCTTTGTAAAATTGTTAAAGCCTTCTGATTAATCTTTTTTACAATCTTATTAGACATTTTTACTTTATCATTCATATAACGTGCCATTGGATTTTTTTCTTCTTGCTCTTCCAATGGTGGCTTTACTCTCTCAACTGCATTTGAAAGTTGTGCAACACCACTTGCCACTGTCTCATAATTGTTATAGAAAAAACCACTCTGAATTACATTCATGGCATTGGCCATTTCATTCATATCTTTAACTCTATCCTCTTTTGTATATCCACCCGCCTCTAATAGCCCAACTATGAGCATCAATGCCAATACTATCTTTTTCACAATTAACTCCTCTTTTTCGTGTTGCAAGTATTATAGCAAAAAATAATACGTTTTCAATTATTAAAATTAAGTTTTTTTTATATTTAAAAAAATAAAATAAGAAGTGTGGTATTTTAAAACATTATATTAAGATATTAAAAAAAATTATCTATATTTCAGTTTTGATTTAGCTTTAAAGAGTTATAGTTGATGAAGTTTAAATAACCTAAGGGGAAAAAAATGACAAAAAAACTACTTATTAGTACAGTAGCAGCACTTGCTCTGACAACAAGTTTATCAGCTGATTTTAGCTTTGGAGATATGTTTAAAGACATGAAAGATGGAATGACTTCAATGAGTCATGATGCAAAAGATTCGTTTAAATCTGGTGTTGAAGGTGGTGTAGAGGTATCAAAAAGTGCAGAACGAACTACAACAAATGTAAGTCATGATGCAAAAGATACTGCTATTAAAGCAAGTGATGATCTTAAAACAAGTGAAGTAGCAACAGTAAAAAGTGGTTCAGATACAACAAGAGATATTTCAAAAGATGTAAGAGACTCTACTATTGAGATTGCTGAAGATACAAAAGATACAGCTTCTAATACAACAAAAGATTTTAAAGACTCTTCAAGTATGGCTACAAAAGATTTCAAAGATTCAGCAGTTGCAGTTTCTCATGATGTAAATGATGCAACAAAAACTGTATCAAATAATGCAAATGATTCTACAAAAACTGTTTCTAATGATCTTAGAGACACATCAAATACTGCAACAAATAATGCTAGTGATTCTACGAAAACTGTCTCAAATGATCTAAGAGACTCTTCTAATACTGCAACTACAAATGCAAATGATTCTGCAAAAACTGTTTCAAATAATATCGCTGATGATGAGTATAAAGAGTACTTAAAATTAAAAGCAAAATATGAGAAGAGAAAACTCTAAGCTTCTTTATTCATCACTCTTAAAACTTGTATATAAAACTTGTTTTTTGAGTGATATCCTCTTTTTTAACACCTATAGCAGGTTTTGAATCATAATCATAATAAAAGACAAGACTAATATACAACTCTTTATAAATATATACAGTAAGTTCTAAACCATGAGAAGTGATATAATCACTTGGCTCATCTATTTTTGGTTGATAATAAAATACATAAGAAAGAGAAGACTCCTGCGTAAAGTTTTTTGTATATGCCATATAACTGTTTATACGTATATTTCTCTCTCTTAGATCTACACTTGTAGTATATTCTATATCTTCATAAAAGGATCCTATCCCTATATGTACTTGTCCCCAGCTTTTTGTCTCATTTTGAAAGCGTAAACCACCTCCACCCAAATATCGATGCTTTACCTTTGTAAACTCATTTGTTTCAGACTGAACAAAAACTTCCCAATCTACACTTTTTTTATAAAGTTTATGAATATAACGTATATGTGCATAGGTTTTATTTGTATTTGTAACTCCTGAACTCATACCATAACTAAAAGTAAAGTCACTCCATAATACATAACTTTTGTTATTATCATACTGTACTCGCAAACCTGCACTGTAATTATCTACATCGGTATTCCCCCGTTTTGTTTCAAAGGATCCCTTTACCATACCACTTGTTCCAGGCTTTTGACCAATGTCAACTGGAGCAATGGTTATAATTGCCTCTGCTGTTGATAAAAACAGAATTAAAAGAAGAAAAAAACGCATCTATGCCATCCAAAAAAAAATTTTGTAATAGTATCATATTTCTTCTTCGTTATGCAGCTCTGGTGGTATCTCTTCTATATCTATATCTTTTCCATCACTTCCTAAACCTTCTACACAATCTTCTTCCTTATTCAGAGGACAAATAGCTTTTGTTTTAGCCATCAAAACGGGAATATAAAAGATGGAGACTAAGGTTGAAGCGATACTACCAAAGATAAGGGCTATTCCCAAACCACCAAATATAGGATCTGTTGCTAAAAGCAGTGAACCTAAAATAATAGCTACTGCTGTTAACATAATTGGTTTTGCTCTTGTTGCTGTAGCTATAGCAATAGCTCGATTTTTTTCTATACCGTTAGCAATGAGTGACTTTGTAAAATCAATGAGTAGAAGTGAACTTCGGGCACTAATACCCATTAAAGAGATAAATCCTATCAGTGATGTAGCAGTAAGATAAAAATGAATATCACTCATATAAAGTGCTATTTTATCTGTAAAATAGTGTCCTATAATGACTCCAATGATAGATAAAAAACTCCCCACTAGAACTATACCACTTAATGCAAATGATTTATAATAGACTACCATAAGTAAAAACATTAAAATCAAAGCTGCAATAAAAGCACCACCAAGATCTCTAAAGGTATCAAGGGATACTTTCATCTCACCATCCCATCGAACCAAAATTTTCTCTCCACTTCTTTTATCTTTCAACATCAGATCAAACATATAGGTACTCATGCCGGTAAGTCTCTCTACATCAAAACGTTTAGAGAGTTTTTTTATCATAATCTCGCGTGCTTCCATTAAAGGATATACTTGAGAAACCAAATCACACTCAGCAGTAACTGAAACCATATACTTCATATTTTTTTTGTATATGGTAGGATCAGCTACTGTGGGAACAATTGAAACTACCTCTTTTACAGGTACCATAACACCCTGTTTATTCATCAGTTTTAATCTTGAGAGTTTTAACTCAAGATCTTCACGACTTGCATGTGCTAAAAGTCTTGTCTTTGCATCTAGTGATACAAAAATAGGAATTTGGTCTTGCTGCCTTGTAGAGTTTTTAGTTGCAACAATACTTCCCTTAAATGCCATATATAAAATTTTACTAACTTGATCAACGGAGAGATCTGAGTTAATAATTTTTTCAACATTTGGAAAAATTTCATATTTTGTAAAGATATTATCTTGAAGTACATCAATATCTACAAGTCCTTTTGTCTCCTTAAGTGCAGCCTCAACAACTTTGGAGGTTTCTCGCAAAAGTAATGTATCTTTTCCAAACAGATTGACAACTATCGTTGCATATGTTGGAGGGCCTGATGGCATCTCTACAAATTTAATACGAGTATGTTTATATATATTTTCACATCTGTTTTTAACTATAGGACGCAGACGGTGAACCATCATATAAGAGGCTTCTTTTCGTTCATGTTTATCAATAAGATTGACTACAATTTCTGCTTGATTTTTAAGATTTTTAAATGCACTTCCCTTTACAAGTCCTGCATAATCAAGTGGTGCACCCTGACCTATAAACATCTCCATATTTTTTATATTTTCTTCATTTTTCATAACATCAACAACACATTCGACAACCTCTTTTGTCTGCTTTACAGTGGAGTTTGTTGCGGTATCTACATAAATACTAAAAGTATTTGCACTCTTGCCTGGTAACATCTTTGCAAGTACAATTTTAGTAGGAATCATAGCGACTGCAAAAATAAGAAAAAAGAGAACAATAAACCCAACACGCCGTTGATTTTTCTTGGAACTGACTATCTTATATACTAACTCTTCCATATTTAATGTTCTCCCTTTGCACGCTTAATAAATTTTTTGGCCAGATAGGGAGCAAACACATAGGCAACAAAGAGTGAGACTGCTAAGGCGACAGGAACATTCAGTGGAATTGGTAACATAAACTGTCCCATCATACCGCCAACAAAAGCCATAGGGATCATAGTAAGCATAATTGCAATAGTTGCGATATTGGTTGAAGGTCCTATTTCATCGGTAGCTTCAATAATGATCTGATCAAAACTTTGATCTTTTGTCTCTTTAAGATGCATTCGTCTATGAATATTCTCTATAACTATAATGGCATCATCAACAATAAGCCCTAAAGAGAGTAAAAATGCAAAAAGTGTAATACGATTGATTGTCTGATCCGTCATATAGGCGATAAAGAGTGTCGCAGCTAAAATCATCGGTACGGCAATAGTTACAACCAAAGATTCACGCCATCCTAAAAATGGAATCAGAATAAAGGCAATAATAGCAATTGTCAATACCAAGTGATGCACAAGTTCATTAACAGCCTCATTGGCTCTCTCACCGTAGTTTCTTGTAATAATATAGCCTAAACCATTTTTTTGTAATTGTGGTTCATACTCTTTGAGCATATCAAGAACCTTTTCAGCCAAATGCACAGCATTTGTCCCTTTGAGTTTCGATATTGTTAGTGTCACTTGATCCTCAGGATCTTTTAAAGGAGAGCCATCTGCTTTGTAAGATATAAGAGCCTCTTTATAATTTTGTATATCATAATAATATTCTACTTTGGCTATATCTTTCAAATAAATAAGCGAACCCATATATTTTGCAATGATAAGATTTTTCAAATCATCTATAGAGTTAATTGCATTGGTAACACCAAAGACAACTAAACGATTATCTTTAGAGGGGAGATCAACCTCTGGAGAATTTTTTGCAATAGCCTGAATAGAACCAACAACCTGCCCTATCGATATCTTATAAGCAGAGAGTTTATCTAAGTCCAAAAGAACATTAAACTGTGGTTTTTTTGCTCCTTTTAATGTTGTTTTAGAGATGTCTTGTATGGCATTTATATCTTGTTGTATCTCTTTAATTTGCCTATAAAGCTCAATATGATCTATTCCTAACTCTTTTCTCTTATAAAACGCAACTGTAACGATAGGTACATCAATATCAATATCAAAAGGTTTTATTATCGGATGCATGGCACCACCAGGTAAAGAATCCATATTTTGCATCACTTTATCATAGAGTTTTAAGTTAGAACTCTCTCTATCTTCTCCAATCTTATACTGAATATTAAGCATTCCGACATTATGCATAGCTGTAGAATAAACATCCTTAACCCCTTTTATCTCGCTGATTTTTCTCTCCAAAGGTTTTAAAACTGCATTATCAATCTCGATAGGAGATGCTCCTGGCATAGGTACAATGATAGAACCACCACTGACTGCTATTTGAGGATCTTCTTCTCTAGGCATAACTTCTAAAGATATATAGCCAAGTGATAAGATAGCAAAAGCCAAAATAGGAGTCAAAGGGTTTTTCAAAAATGCCTGTGCAAGATAGCCGGCAATATTTTTTATCTTTACTTTTTTCATATACACTCATTCATTTTATTTATATTATACCTTTTTACTTGTATAAACTAATTTTATATTAATCAAGATAAAATAGTAGATTATTTTATTTGTAATTCAAATAATAGTCAATATCTTTACCATATTACCCAAATTGATCAAAAATAAGATAAATTAATAGATTTTCCATAACACAATGGCAATATATTGTTATGCTTCTACTATTACTGAATTCAATTCATACAAAGGATAGCCCATGAAACACATAGTTGTTTTTACTTTACTTTTTACTTTTTTTACACTCAATGCAGATGCAAAAAATCTTGATGCAGCCCTACTTACGAAACAAAACAACCTAACCTACCAAAAATCATCGCACAAACTCTTTACGGGGAATGCCTACTACTTCTTTGAAGATTCTAAAACAAAAAAGATTGTTCCCTATTATAAAGGGAAAATAGATGGCAGACTGGTAGAGTGGAGAGCTGATGGCAGTATTAAAACTATTGCCTACTTTAGAAATGGAAAACAAAATGGTGAATACATTGCCAAATACTCTAATGGTAAAAAAGCTATCGTTGCCTATTATAGAGATGGAAAACAAGATGGTGAAGTAAGAACTTGGTATGCAAATGGAGAAAAAAAATCTCTTGCTTACTATAAAAATGATATTCAAGATGGTGAAGCAAAAACTTGGTATGACAATGGAGTACAAAGAAGCGAAGCATACTATAGAAATGGAGTTAAAAACGGTAGCTATAAACAATGGTATAAAAATGGAAATATCGCTTTTAAGGCTCTCTATTCAGATGGTAAGCTTGTTGGTGTACCCAAACAGTGGAATAAAAAAGTATTACAGTAGAGTGTAGAGATACCCATAAGGGTATTTTTTGAGTTTATATCTATAATACCCATCAAGTTCAATAACTACTCTGTAGTAGCCATTATGCGTTCCTAGGCGAATTTTTCTAAATATAGAAGGTTTAGGAATTTTCTTTATAAAACTACCAAAATTTGTATCTCTTTTAAAATCACACACTATTCGATGTGGTTTTACAAGAAGAAAACTTCTTAAAAGCTTATCTTTTGTAACTATTTTAAATCTTTTTCCACTCTCATAAAAACTAATAAATCGAAATGATGCTATTTTTTTATAGACAATAAAACTTTTTTTTGATTGTTTATGTTTTTTAGTTAAAGTTTTTTCCGGTGAACTTTCATAATTTTGAGAGATAAAAATTGGCAAATGCCAATCAATAGAATTATGCAAAGAGACTTTTTTAGAAGATAAAGATCCATCAAGATTTTTATACTCGATAGTAACACTCTCTATTGTACGTGCTGTTGAAGGAAGCTTTATACTTACACGCTCTAAAGGAGATTCTGAGTCTAAACGATTTGTTGTTAAAGGAATATCAGGAGTATCACTAACAGGGAAAAAAGGATTCTCTCGTGCAAAGAGAAAAAGTGGTAATAAAAGTAGAAAAACTATATGCCTCATCGTCAATTCACCCTGATTTTTTAAAAACATTATAGCAAATTTAGAAGCTTATTGTGCAGAAATCTCTTTAAGTTCAAAATACTCTCTCTGTAATTCAGCATTTTCTGTTTTTAAACGAAGAACTTCCTCTTTTAGATAATTTTCATAACTTTCTAAGCCTAAAAGCACTTCTACAGAGTTTGTACCATACAGGAGTATACCAAGATAAACACCCAATAGTATAATTAAAAAAAGGAGGAAAAAGAACTTTCCAAAAGTCAGTCCAAGATACTTCTGAGTAAAACTCTCATCTGTATCTATCTCTTGGTAAAGTTCTTCTTTATTCATCATATCTCTTAGTTAAAAAGTGCAGATCCTAAATACTCACCATAGACTACTTCATTTTCAATCTCTATAAGGCGGTTATATTTTGCAGTTCTCTCACCACGTGCAGTTGAACCAGTTTTGATCTCACCACAGTTCAGTGCTACAGCAAAGTCTGCGATGAAAGCATCTTCACTCTCACCAGAGCGGTGACTCATAACACATTTGTAACCGTTTCTTTGTGCAAGACGAACTGTCAGCATAGTCTCAGAAACTGAACCGATTTGGTTTGGTTTGATAAGGATCGCATTTGCGATTCCTTTTTGGATACCTTCGTTTAAGATGTTTGCATTTGTAACAAAAAGGTCATCTCCAACGATCTGGATCTTATCACCTAGCTTCTCAGTCATCAGTTTAAATCCATCCCAATCATCTTCACTCAGACCATCTTCAATAGATACAATAGGATACTTCGCACATAAATCTTCATAATAAGCAACTAACTCTTCGCTAGTAACTGTACGATCTTCGCTATCTAATCTGTATCCACCATCAGCTACGATCTCACTTGCAGCAACATCAAGAGCGATTGCGATCTGCTCACCTGGTTTGTATCCTGCTTTTTCAATCGCTTCCATGATAACTTGAATAGGCTCTTCGTTTGAGCTTAAGTTTGGTGCAAAACCACCCTCATCACCTAAAGCTGTAGAGTGACCTTTTGCTGCTAAAATAGCTTTTAGGTTATGGTAAACCTCTGCAGATGCACGAAGGCCTTCTGCGAAATCTTCAAAACCTACAGGCATAATCATATACTCTTGAAAATCTACTGAGTTATCCGCATGGCTACCACCGTTGATGATATTTAACATCGGTGTTGGCATAACCATAGCATTTGCACCACCAAGGTATCTATAAAGTGGAACACCTAAGCTCTTCGCTGCTGCACGTGCTACTGCCATAGATACACCTAAAACTGCATTTGCACCAAGGTTACCATAGTTTTCAGTACCATCAATCTCTTTCATGATAGCATCAACAACAGCCTGATT
>Ga0256828_1002292_pt1 | contig 11471 bp, 11 predicted proteins | sample CV88metaG_FD_185993 | JGI IMG/M metagenome (GOLD analysis project Ga0256828, IMG submission 185993) | Hydrothermal vent microbial communities from East Pacific Rise, Pacific Ocean - CV88 | ecosystem: Environmental > Aquatic > Marine > Hydrothermal vents | place: Pacific Ocean: East Pacific Rise... | reverse complement strand
TAGAGGTAATCAAAAGGGGGATAAACTTTGATTTGGGTTATTTTTTATCAAAATTATCATATCTACCCCTTCGTCATATTGCTATCTATAAAATTGATAATGTTAAATACTTCAAAATGGAGTTTGAATCTGATTATGAAGATGAATGGTCTATTCAGGAGATGATAAATAACTCTTTTAAAAGCAATACTGAATATCAATTCGCAAATCCAGGTATAAAAAGTTACAATTTTACAATTGATTGCAATCACTCTAAAAATTATATTGCTTTAAAGTTACAAATGAAAGATAAAAAGGGTATAATTGCATTTATAATGAAAATAATGGAGAAGTATCAGATAGATGTGGAGGATATAAAAATATCTGTTCAAAAGAGTATAGTTAGAGATATTTTAATTATCAATAAAAATTCAAATTTTTGCCAGCAACAGGAAGAAATTTTAGGAGAGTTCAAGTGAAAAAGAAGATTTTAATTTTTATCTTTTTAGTTATTACAATAGGGGGTATAGTTTTTACTGCTTTTACAGCTTATCGTTTTTCTACAATTACAGATTTAGCAATTAAACATTCTGCACAAACTATAAGGGATATTTATATCTATTCCGAAAATAAAGATGAAGCAATAAAATTAATTAAAAATATGCCAAATATAAATAATATAGAGATAAAAGATAAAAATAAAAAGTGTGATGTTTCAAATTGTATTGCTATCCCTATCAATACCGATAAAGAACTTTTAATTCATTTTAAATCGTTGGCAGAATTTGAAAATGAAAAATATCAAGTAATTTTAGAAACTATTATTATCAATCTCATTTTTATAGCGATGTCAAATCTACTTTTAAATTGGTTATTAACCCCTTATTTAAATGTATTTGAAGAGTTGAGGTTAAGTATAGAAAAAGCAAGGCACGGAGATTTTTCTGGTAAAATAAAGACTAAATTTAAGAATGAATTACAACAGATTATTAATAATTATAATCTTTTTTTAGAGCAGTTACATAAAAATTTTAATTTAATTACAAAAATGTTAGAAATTTTAATTCCAAATGTGCCGAAATCAAAAGATAGATTAACTTCAATTCAAAATAATATGGAGATATTAGCAGATATAAATAAATTTAAAAAAATTATAGAAGAGGATGCAAATGTTTCTGAAATTTATGATAGGATAATAGAGATTTTTGAAAAAAAATTTAATTTACAAAATTTTAAACTTTATGCAATTTTAAATACTACACAAGAGTTAAAACTGATTTATCAAAAAGGGGAGAATTGTTGTAACATTGAAAACCCTTTAAATTGTAGAGCTTATAGAACTTCAAAAGAGATAGATTCAATTAAATTTCCTCATGTTTGTCCAGAGCAATTTTGTGAAGAGATGCATTATATCTGTATCCCATTTAGTAATGGAGGAACTTTTACCGGAATAGTTTCAATAAATATGAATGATGAAGAGTATGAAAATAAACATTTTATAATTCCATATCTTGAAAGTTATTTAAATGAAGCTTCATCTATTATTGAAGCAAAATATACTTTGGAACTTATGAAACAGAACTCTTTGACAGACCAATTAACAGGGCTTTATAATAGAAGATATCTTGAAGAGATTTTAGATAAAATAGCAGCAAGTGCTATTCGTGAAAACTCTCTTTTAGGAATGTTAATGATAGATATTGATTATTTTAAAAAAGTGAATGATACATTAGGGCATGATGCTGGAGATATTGTTTTAAAAGAGTTATCAAAAGTTTTAACAAATAGTGTTAGAGATAGCGATTTTGTTGTAAGATTTGGTGGTGAAGAGTTTATTGTTGTATTACAAAATATAAAAGATAAAGAAGGTATTTTAAAAGTAGCAGAAAAAATTAGAGAGAGTTTTGAAAATACAAAAATTGCTGTAAATGGTAAAACACTTTCAAAAACTATCTCTATTGGAGTAGCAATTTTCCCTATTCAAACAGATAAAATTTGGGAGTCTATTAAATTTTCAGATTTAGCACTTTATGAAGCTAAAAATAATGGAAGAAATAGAGTAGTTCTTTTTTCAGAAGAGTTATTAGAAAAAAATGATTATAAAAAGTATTAAAGGTTGGTTTTGAAAAAGTTAATAAAAAAGATAGAAAATAGAGAAAGATTAAGTTTAGAAGAGGGTATTAAACTTTATGATTTAGATTTAAATACTCTTGGAGAGTTGGCAAATTCTATTAGAGAAGAGAAATTTGGAAAAGAAACTTATTTTAATATCAATCGTCATATAAACCCTACAAATATCTGTAAAGATGTTTGTAAGTTTTGTGCTTTTTCAGCAAATCGTAAAAATCCAAACCCTTATATAATGAGTATAGAAGAGATTGTTTCAATAGCAAAAGAGGCTTGGGATAATGGAGCAAAAGAGGTTCATATTGTTTCGGCACATAATCCAAAAGCTGGTTTAGATTGGTATCTTGGAATGTTTAAAGAGATTAAGAAAGTTGTTCCAGATATTCATATAAAAGCTTTGACAGGTGCAGAAATAGATTTTTTAAGTAGAGAATATAATTTATCTTATGAAAAGATAATAGAGATGATGATTGAAAATGGAGTTGATTCTATGCCAGGTGGTGGTGCTGAAATTTTTAATGAAAAAGTTAGAAACTTTATCTGTAAAGGGAAAGTTAGTAGTAATAATTGGTTAAAAATTCACCAAATTTGGCACTCTTACAATAGAAAAAGTAATGCTACAATGCTTTTTGGACATATTGAAGAGAGAAAAGATAGAATAGACCATATTTTAAGATTAAGAGAGTTACAAGATAAAACAGGTGGTTTTAATACTTTTATTCCTTTGGTTTATCAAAGAAAAAATAACTATTTAAATGTTACTAAATTTCCAACTGGTCAGGAGATTTTAAAAACTTTTGCAATTTCAAGAATTTTATTAGATAATATCCCTCATATTAAAGCTTATTGGGTAACTTCTACAATCAACTTAGCACTTATTGCACAAGAGTATGGGGCTGATGATTTAGATGGAACAATTCAAAAAGAATCTATTAACTCTGCGGCTGGAGCAAAATCTGAAAATGGTATGAGAGTTGAAGAATTTGTTTATTTAATTAAAGATAGTGGATTTATTCCGATTGAGCGGGATAGTTTATATAATAAAATAAAAAAGTGGTAAAATAGATAATTGGTTATTTTTAGAGTAGATTTTGGGGATAATATCGGTTTTGGGCATCTTAAAAGAAGTTTAGTTTATGCTAAACAATTTAAAAAAGTTATTTATGTTTCAAAAATAGAGGAAACTCAATTTAATAACAATAAACATTTAATCCCTTACCGATTAGAAATTATTAAAAATGAGGAGCAGTTTTTTCAGATTGTAAAATTATTAAAACCGAAGCAAGTTATTGTAGATAATTATAATTTTACCCCTTTTTATCAACAGAAGTTTAAAAAACTTTTTCCTACAATAAAATTATCCTGTTTTGATGATGAGTATAAAAACTATTATTGTGATGAAATAATTAACCATAATTTGGGTGTTAAAAAATGGAAATATAAAAATCCAGAGATAGTTTCTATAATTCCACCACTTATTAGAGATGAATTTAAAAATTTAAAAAAATATAAAGGTAATAGAAATGGAATTTTTATCTCTATTGGGGGGACAGATGCTAAAAATATAAGTTTAAAAATTATAAAACTTTGTAAAAATTACAAAATAAATCTATTTACAACTACCTCTAATAAAAATCTTAAAAAATTAAAAAAAGTTAGTAAAATCTATAAAAATATAAAACTTTTTATAAATAAAGATGTATCATTAGGGATGGTTAATAGTGAATGGGGGATAATAACTCCAAGTGTTATAAGTTATGAAGCACTCTATATGAAACTCCCTTTTATTGCCATAGAGGTAGCAGATAATCAAAAAGAGGTTGCTTCCTATTTAAGAAAAAAGAGAATAAAAGTTTTAAAAATTAGAGAATTATATAAATTATCTTGTAAAGGTAGAGTTAAAAGAGTTGATTGGAGGTTTAAAAATTGGAACAGAATATAGAGATTAAAAGGTTTCAAGATTTAAATTTAGATGAAAAAATAGAGGTTTTAAATTGGAGAAATAGTAAAATAGTTAGAGAATTTATGTTTAATAAAAAAATTATCTCTCTTGAAGAGCATCTAAATTTTATAAACCATTTAGATAATTCTAAAATCTATTTAAAAATAGGGGATTTAGGGGTTGTAAATTTTAAACTTTTTCCATTTTATGTTGAATTTGGTATTCATAAAAACCCATCTTATAAAAAAGTTGGTTCAATACTTTTAAATATAGGGTTAAAAGAGGCTTTTAAATATAGAAAAATAGTTATTCTTTATGTTTTTGAAAATAATTTAAAAGCTATTCATTTATATAAAAAGTTTGGATTTAACATTGTAGATAAACATAAAAATCTTTTAAAAATGGAGTTAAATTATGAAAATTGGGAAAATAGATACTTCTAAACAAGTTTTTATTGTTGCAGAATTATCAGCAAATCATAAACAGAATTTACAGATAGCAAAAGATACTATCTATTCAGCAAAAGAGAGTGGAGCAGATGCAGTAAAATTACAAACTTATAAACCGGAATGGATGACAATAGATTCAGAAAAAGAGGATTTTATTATAAAAAATGGATTATGGAAAGGGAAAAAACTTTTTCAACTTTACAAAGAAGCGATGCTTCCATTAGAGTGGCATGAAGAGTTGTTTAAATATGGTAGAGAGTTAGGATTAGAAGTTTTTTCTGCTCCATTTTCAGTAGAAGGGGTAGATTTTTTAGAGCAGTTTAATCCACCTGCTTATAAAATTGCTTCATTTGAAGCGATTGATTATCAATTAGTAGAATATACAGCACAAAAGGGGAGACCTATTATAATTTCAACTGGGATTATAAAAAGAGAGGAGTTTGAAGAGTTATTAACACTTATTAAAAAATGGAATAATAATATAGCAGTTTTAAAATGTAGTTCAGCTTATCCAGCACCAAGAAGTGAAATAAATTTAAAATCTATCCCATTATTAAAAAAGATATTTAATGTAGAAGTAGGGTTTAGCGACCATACTTTGGGAATATCTGCTCCGATATCAGCAGTAAGTTTAGGGGCAAGAATTATAGAAAAACATTTTATATTAAATAGTTCTATTGATTCTTTTGATAAAGAATTTAGTTTAACCCCTTCACAATTTAAAGAGATGAGCAAAGCAATTAGAGAGGTAGAGGAGATGTTAGGAGATGAAAACTCTATTTTTTCAAATAATCCAAAAGGGAGAGAATTTGCAAGAAGTATTTATGTTATAAAAGAGATAAAAAAAGGGGAGATTTTAACTCCTGAACATATAAAAATTATTCGCCCCTCTTTTGGATTAGAACCAAAATGTTTTCCGTTAGTTTTGGGAAAAAGAGTAATTAGAAACTTAAAAAGGGGGGATAGATTAAGTATAAATGATTTAGAGAAAGAGAAAGGAGAATTATGTTAAATCTATTTCGTAAATTTATAAAAAAAGAGAATAGTGATAAAGTAACTTTTGGAGCAGAAAGATTAACACCGATGAGGGAGGATTTTCCAGATGAAAATTTTTTAAATAAAGGGAGAGTTATTGTAGATATTCGTGATAAAGAGAGTATTGAAGAGTTAGGGTATTTTCCAAATAGTGAATTTATTCAGTTTGATGAAAATTTTATAGAGAATGTAAAAAAATTAAATAAACCAGTTTATATTTTATGTGAAAGGGGGGTTGATTCTTATGAAGCAACTTTAAAATTAAAAGAGGCAGGAGTAGATGCTGAAAATTTAAATGGGGGGTTATATTATATTAGAGAGGTTATAAATATAAAACCTATAAAAAGATAAAAATTTGATAAAATACTATTTAAATTTAATGAAGGAGAAATAATGATATTAGCAACACCAGGACCGGTTGAAGTTCCATTTTTCGCACAAGAAGCGATTTTGGGAGAAACAATTCACCACAGAACCCCAGAGTTCAAAGAGATTATGAAAGAGACTTTATCTCTATTTAAAAAATTAGTAAATTTACCAGAAGCAGTTTTTCTATCTTCATCTGGAACAGGAGCAATGGAAGCAAGTGTAATAAATATAGTTAAGAAAAAAGCACTTACAATAAATGCTGGAAAATTTGGAGAAAGATGGGGGAAAATCTGTAAAGCACATAACATAGAATTTTCTCAATTATGTTATGAATGGAATAAACCAGCAAATATAGAGGATATTATCGCAACAATAAAAGCAGATAGTGATATTGATTCTTTTTTTATTCAAGTTAGTGAATCTGCAGGAGGATTAAGACACCCAGTTGAAGAGATAGCAACTGAAATAAAAAAGATAAATCCAGATATTATTGTTGTAGCTGATGGAATTACAGCAGTTGGAGTTGAAAAAATTGATACTACAAATATAGATGTTTTAATTACAGGTTCTCAAAAAGCACTTATGCTTCCACCAGGTTTAGCGATGATTGGTTTTAGTGAAAAAGCAGTTGAAAGAATTGGAAATGGTAAAGGGTTCTATTTTAATTTAGCAAATGAGATAAAAAAACAAAAAGAATTTACAACAGCTTTTACCCCAGCAACAACTCTTATTATCGCACTTAAAGCAGTTTTAGAAAAAATTATAGATGAAGTTGGATTAGAGGAACTATATTCTAAAACAGCAAAAAGACATAATGCACTTTTAAAATCTCTTGAAGCGATAGGATTAAATATCTACCCTACAACACCAGCAAAATCTATGGCTACAATCTATACAGAAGATGCTGAAAAAATTAGAAAAATTATGAAAACTGAATTTCAAGTAAATATGGCAGGGGGACAAGACCATTTAAAAGGGAAAATTTTTAGAATTAACAATATGGGACTTATTGAAGATTATAAAATGCTTTGGATTGTAAATAGTATAGAAAAAACATTAGATAAATTAAATATCAGAAAATATGATGGAACTGCAAGTAGAGTGTTTAGTGAAGAGAGTTAAAGTTTTTTAAACTTTTTCTCTCTATTTTCAAAATAAGCAACTCTTTTGAACCCTATCTGTTTTGCGATTTGATAAGCTTCTTTTAAGTAAAACCCTACTTGATTTGGAGAATGAGCATCTGAACCAAAAGTTATATCAATGTTATAGTTTTTTATCATTTCAAGAAGTGGTATGCTTGGATAAAATTCACCTACTTTTTTTCTTATACCGGCACTATTTATCTCTATTACAAGTTTATTATCAGCAATAATCTCTATCGCTTTTTTAGCAAATTGTTTAATATCTTGGGTTGGCTTAAAATTAAATACTTTTATTAAATCTAAATGTCCAACAATATCAAACAATCTACTTTCAACAAGTTTTTCTATTGTTTCAAAATACTCTTTATAAATTTCATCTATATCTCTATTATTCCATTCAGATAAAAATTCTGGATTATCAAATCCCCAATTATCCAAAAAATGGACTGAACCGATTAAATAATCAATGTTTCTTGAAAAAACTTTATCATTTTTATCTTTACAGATAATAGGGGTAAAATCTACTTCATACCCTTTTAAAATTTTTATTTGAGGATATTTTGTTTGTAGATTTGTTATCCAATTTTCGTAAATTTCCATCTCTTCATAATCCATTCTATATTTTTTATCAAACTCCATCGGATTATGGTCGCTAAAACCATAAATAGAAACCCCTTTTTGTATAGCAATTTTTATAAATTCATCCATACTCCCTTTTGAATGATTACAAAGAATAGTATGATTATGTAAATCTATCAAATTTTATCCTTTAAAAATTTTTTTTTGATATAATATCGTTGTATAGTGAAATTATAACATTTTTAGGAGTCTGCTATGACACAAGAAGAATTAGATGCTTTAATGAATGGAGATGTAAATTTAGAAGATTTTGAAGATGAAGAGAGTAAAAATGAAAAAGTAGATGAAACTCCTAAACCAAAAGAGGTTGGACCTATTGACCCAGCAAAAGATGATGGAGTTTATCCCCCACCAGCAACGGAAGACCATAAAGTAGTTTCTCAACTTGATGAGGTTACAAAAGAGAGTGAAGAGAAAGCAACAGAAATTTTAGATATTATGGATGAGATATCTAATTCAATGATGGAGAATGAAGAGAATTTAAATTCAGTTTTAACATTTTTAAATGAACAGAAACAACTTTTTGAAAAACTTTCTAACTCTTTTCCTCATATTCAGACTTTTATTCAGGAGAAAGAGAAAATTACTGAGATGATAGAGTTAGTTACAAAATCTATTGAAAATGGGCAAAATGCTACTGATAATATAATGATGGCAATGGATATTATGCAGTTTCAAGATATTCATAGACAAAAAATAGAGAGGGTAATAAATATAATGAGAGAATTATTAAAATATATGAATAGAATTTTTGAAGGAAAAATTGATGATAGTAAAAGAGTATCATCAGCAAGACATATTCACGGAGATAGAACAGCAGATGTTGTTGAAGATGATGATTTAGAAGCTTTAATTGCACAATTTGCAGGGAAGAAACAATGAAAAAGATAGAATTACTTTCACCAGCAGGGGATTTTGAAAAATTAAAAATAGCAATAGAGTATGGAGCAGATGCTCTTTATGCAGGGGTTAGTCATTTCTCTTTAAGATGCCATTCAGGTAAAGAGTTTAATTATGAAACATTTGCAGAAGCAGTAAAATATGCTCATCAAAGAGGGGTTAAAATCTATGCTACTGTGAATGGATTCCCTTTTAATAATCAGATTAAACTTGTAAAAAATCATATTAAAAAACTTGCTGAAATTGGTGTAGATGCAATGATTATTTCAACATTAGGAGTAATTAGAGAAGCAAAAGAGTTAGCACCAGATGTTGATATTCATCTTTCTACTCAAGCAAATGCTTTAAATGTATTAGATGCAAAAGCTTATTATGAATATGGAGTTAGTAGAATAATTTCAGCAAGAGAAACCTCTTTAAAAGATTTAAAAGAGATAAAAAATGCTGTTCCAGAATTAGAGATAGAAGCTTTTGTTCATGGTGCAATGTGTTTTGCTTATTCTGGTAGATGTTTAATCTCCTCTTTACAATTTGGAAGAAATGCAAATAAAGGAAGTTGTGCTAATGATTGTAGATATCCTTATATACTTTATGCAGAAAATCCGGAAACAGGCACACTTTTAAAACTTGAAGAGTATTCAGATGGAACTTATATTATGAATTCAAAAGATTTAAATTTAATTAAATATGTAGATAAAATTTTAGAGAGTGGAGCAGTTGATTCTATTAAAATTGAGGGTAGAACCAAAGCACCATATTATACCGGAGTAGTTACAAAAGCTTATAGAATGGCTATTGATGATTATTATAATGGAAATTTTGATGCGAAAAAATATGAAGATGAAATTTTAACAACTAAAAATAGAGGTTTTACAGAAGGGTATTTAGTTAATAGACCTTATGAAAAAGGGAATACTCAAAATTTAGAAACATCTTTAACGAATGGAAATTATCAAGTAAGTGGAATTGTTAATCCAGATAGAAAAACTTTTATGTGTAAATATAAAACTTTACCAAATGATGAAATAGAGATAGTCCTACCTTATGGTAAAAATATAAAAGAGTGTGAAAATGAGATAGGAAAAATCTATTTTGAGAATGGTAAATGGAAATTAAAATTATCTAAAATTGTAACAGAAAATGGTAAAGAGTTAGAATCTGTTCATAGTGGTAATTTAAACCCAATTCAATTACCTTGTGAATTACCTTATTTAACATTTTTAAGAAAAAAAGAGCAGTAAAGGATAAAATATGAAAAAGTTAGTTTTTTTATTTATGGCAGTTATTATCTTTGCTTCTCCAATCTATCTTTTAAATCAATATAGGATGAGAGTGGGACTAAATAGTTTATCTGTTAATCAAACTTTAAGTAAAGCAGCTTTTAAACATGCAGAATATCTATCTTATAATCATATTTTTTCTCATTATGAAGATAGTAGTCTTCCAAAATTTATAGGAATTACCCCTGGTGATAGAGCAATAAGTCAAAATTACCCTTCAAGATTTATTGTTGAAAATATCTCTTCGGGTCAGCCAAATTATGAAGCATCTATTAAAGATTTATTTAGTGCTATCTATCATAGATTAGGTTTTTTAAATTTTAATATAGATGAAATTGGATATGCTAAATATAATAAAATTTATGTTTATGATATGGGGAATACTATTATTTCAAATAAATGTTTAGATTATTCAAATGTTAGAAGTGGTTATATAAAATTGTGTAGAGATAGCAATAAACTTATTCCAGAAAGTAGTTATTTAAGTTTAGAAAGGGAGAATCCAAAAGTTGTAATGTGGCCTTATCCAGATATGACAGATACACCAGTTGTTTTTTATGATGAAATTCCAGACCCATTACCAGATTATAAAGTAAGTGGTTACCCTATTTCAATCAGTTTTAACCCTTATTATTATAAAAAAGTTGAGTTAATAGAGTTTAAAATTTTAAATTCTGATATACCAACAAGAGTAATTACTTCTCAAACAGATGTGAATCATATTTTAAAATATAATGAGATTGTTTTATTTCCATTAAAAAGATTAGAAGCAGGAAAAGTTTATAAAGTGTTAGTAAGAGTTTTCTTAAATGGAGAAGAGAAGGAATTTTTTTGGAGTTTTAAAACTGGAAAAGTTAGTAATCAGTTAGTAGTTACTCCAAGTAATAAGGTTTTTTATATAAAACCGAATAAAACTTATTTTATCTATTTTCAACCTCAATCAAATAATGATGTAATTAAAAATTTTAGATATTCTTATAGAAAAGGGATTCATATCAATGATATAGGTTTTAAAGATGCAAATACTATTAGAATAAATGTAAGTGGAAATGGGAAAGTAACTTTACAAAGTGCTAAACATTCAGCAACTCTTATTATACAAAATTAAGGTGATAGGGGTAAATATGTATGATTATTTAATAATCGGTGCAGGAATTATAGGGTTAGCAATTGCTAAAAGTTTAAATGAAAAATATCCTAATAAAAAAATAGTAATTATTGAAAAAGAAAAAGATGTAGGATTTCATAGTAGTGGGCGAAATAGTGGAGTTTTACATGCAGGATTTTATTATACAGCAAATTCTCTAAAAGCCAAATTTACAAGAGATGGTTGTTTGGAGATGACAAAATTTTGTGAAGAAAATAACCTCTCTATAAATAGATGTAAAAAAGTAGTCGTTACAAATGATGAAAGCGAACTTGAAAGTTTAGAAGAGTTATATCGCAGAGGAATTAACAACGGGGTTGAGGTTGAATTGATTGATGAAGAGAAGTTAAATGAACTCTATCCAAATATAAAAACTTACAAAAAAGCCCTTTTTTCTCCAAATACTGCTACAATTAACCCACTTGAAATTTTACAATTTTTAAAAAAGGATTTGATTAAAAA
>Ga0256828_1002291_pt1 | contig 11471 bp, 11 predicted proteins | sample CV88metaG_FD_185993 | JGI IMG/M metagenome (GOLD analysis project Ga0256828, IMG submission 185993) | Hydrothermal vent microbial communities from East Pacific Rise, Pacific Ocean - CV88 | ecosystem: Environmental > Aquatic > Marine > Hydrothermal vents | place: Pacific Ocean: East Pacific Rise... | reverse complement strand
TGCTAAATTTTTACTTGAGTTAAATAGCAAGGTTGAAAATTTAGAGTTAATTGGTATTGATAACTCAAAGCCTATGCTACAACAAGCTTCAAAAAAGTGCCAAGCTTTTGGGGTTAAAAATATTAACTTAGAGTTTGCAGATTTAAGAGAGTATGATTTTATAGGCTTTAATTTTGCAATTGCAAATTATACTTTGCAATTTATTCGTCCATTAAATCGCCCTAAATTAGTAAAAAAAATTTATAATGGTTTAAATAGTGGTGGCTTTTTTATATTTAGCGAAAAGGTAGTTTTTGATAATAAAAAGCTAGATAAAGACATAATAGATATTTACTACAACTACAAAAAAGAGCAAGGCTATAGCGAGTATGAAATTGCTAAAAAGAGAGAGGCGTTAGAGAATGTGCTAATTCCTTTTACCATTGCAGAAAATATTGCAATGTGTAAAGAGGCTGGGTTTAAGAGTGTAGATACACTCTTTCAGTGGGGTAATTTTGTAACTTTTGTTGCTAAGAAATAAAATATAATTTAAGTTGAAGATAATAATTTCTTATAATTTTACTTTTAAATTTTTATGAAAAAGTTATAATTGCCAAAAATATTATAATATATAAAAAGTATTTTCTAAATATCTAGCAACAGCATCTTCATCATTTGTGTAAGGTAAAACTGTATCTGCTATCTCTTTTAGTTCATCAATTGCGTTTGCTACTGCTATTTTAACTCCTGCTTTTTTAAATAGTCCTACGTCGTTGTGGCTATCGCCAAAGACTGTTGCATTTGTTATATCTACATTTTCTATCTCTTCAAGTTTTTCAAGAGCGTGAGCTTTATCGCCTTTTGGGTGTAAAATGGTGCTAAAGTAGCAGTCAATATATGGGTCTTGTGAGCTTTTTATCTCTATATTATTGCCAAATGTATCTTTTAGAGTTTTAGTTAAAACTAAAGCATCTTCTTTTGTAGTCATATATACTATTTTTAAGTTTTTATTCTCTGCTCTAAGTGTGCTATTTTCAAAGAATCTTTTTCTATTTGTCATACTTTTAATTAACTCTTCTTGATACTTATTTAAAACTTTTGGGTAGAAAAAGTGCTCATTATTATCTTGAAATGCTACAACCAAGGGGTAAGTATTAAGCCTTTTTGCAACAATATCTATAACTTCATCGCCAATATTTTTATTAATATACTTCATATCAATAATATCACCATTTGGCTTAGCTATAATAGTGCCATCTAGCAGTATTAATGGCTCTTTTAAAGTAAGCCCTTTTAGCAGTTGGCTAACTCCTGTATAGCTTCTAGCAGTTGCGATTGAGAGTTTATTATTTTTTGCTGTTTTATTCCAAATACTTTTTGTATAATTGCTTATAGATAAGTCGCTTCTAAGAAGAGTAAAATCTAAATCGCTAAGTATTAATTTATTCAAAATATTCCCTTTTTTGGTTTCTAAATTAAATTGTAGTATAATTTTTATTAAGGAAAATTAATGAAGCAAACTATTTTAATTATAGAAGATAATGAAGATTTATTAGAGCTTGAGGAGTTTCATTTAAGCTCTGCTGGTTATGATGTGATGGGTTTTTTAAGCACTAAAGGTGTAGAAAAGGCTCTTGAAGAGGAGGATATTCAACTTTTAATAGTAGATAGAAATCTACCTGGTGCAGAGGGTAGTGAATTTGTGCAAAAGTTACGCCAAGATGGGTATGATATGCCTGTAATTTTTGTAACTGCAAAAGATAGTCAAAGTGATGTAGAAGAGGGGTTCTTAAGAGGTGGAGATGATTACTTAACAAAACCATTTAATATGAAAGAGCTTGTTTTAAGAGTAAAAGCAAGACTTGCAAGATATGTTGGTAATATTCAAAAGGTAAAATATAAGGAGTTGCTTTTAGATATAAATAGCTCTAAAGCTTTTGTGGGGGGAGTTGAGATAAAATTAACCTCTTTGGAGTTTAGGCTTTTAGAGTATTTAATTAAAAATAGAAACCAAGTTGTTAGTAGAGATAAACTTATAGAAGAGGTTTGGCAAGAAGATATTGGCTATAAGAGTGTAAATATGGCAATTTCAAGATTAAAACATAAGTTAGAAGCAAATGAACAATATATTGAAGCTATTAGAGGGGTGGGTTACAAAATATGCTAAAGTTACATCAATTTTTTTTTAGAACATCTGTTGTTTTTGTTGTTGTAGTTTTAGTTGTTGCTTCTATTTTTGGTTTTTTTATTATAAAAAGTTATGAGATAGACTCTACTATTAAAAATTTAAAGAGAAGTTTAGATTTAACTACAATAAATTCAAAAATAGATAATAATTACTTAAAAAATATTGCAAAAAAAGGTAAATTTAGAGTTACTTATATAGATAAAAATGGAAAAGTTTTGTTTGATAGTATGAATAATATAAATAGTATGGATAATCATAAAAATAGACCAGAGATAATTGCATCTAAAATAGCTAAATATGGGGTTGCAATAAGAGATTCTAAAACAGTTAAAAAAGAGCTAGTTTATGTTGCAAAAAGTTTTAATGGTAAATATTTAAGATTTTCTAAGCTTTTATCAAATATTTATAGTAAAGTCTATTATTTAGTTAGCTATTTAATTCTCTTTTTTATTACAATTTTAGGAGCTCTTTTTTACTTTAGCACCATAATTAATAAAAAAATTGCCCAAGATAGTAAAAAAATAGATGAAGCACTTGAGTCTATGTTAAATAAAGAGTTTTCTATCTACTTGGAGGATGTAAATTGTTGCCAAGAGTTTAAAAATATTGCAAAAAAGATTGCAAAAGTGGCAAAAAAGCTCAAAAAAAGAGAGAAGCAAAAGAGAAAATATACAAAACGTCTAAAAGAGATTACAAAACGCCAAGGTGATATAATTTCAGCAATTAGTCATGAGTTTAAAAACCCAGTTGCGGCAATTGTTGGTTATGCTCAAACTTTGCAAGATACACCAAATCTAAATGAAAATTTAAAGAGTAAGTTTTTAGAAAAAATAGAGAGTAATGCTACTAAAATTTCAAATATGATAGATACTTTGGCACTATCGATAAAGTTAGAAAATCAATCAATTGCACTAAATAAAGAGGAGTTTAATTTAAGTTCTGTTGCAAAGAGTGCAAAAGAGATTTTAGAGCAAAAGTATAAAAATAGAGATATTATTTTAAATTGTGAAGATATAGTTGTAAATGCCGATAAAGGAATGTTTGAGAGTGTATTTATAAATTTAATAGAAAATGCTTTGAAATACTCTGATGATGAAGTAGTTGTAAATTGTAATCAAGATAGAGTAGAGATTATAGATAAAGGTATTGGAATAGATAAATCAGATATAGAAAAGATTAAACAAAAATTCTACAGAGCAGATGGAATTAGTTGGAATAACTCTATTGGGGTAGGGCTATATATTGTAGATTATATTTTAAAATTGCATAATATTGAGTTAGAGATTAAAAGTGATGAAGATAATACGGTATTTAGTTTTAGCTTGGATGGGTTAGTAAATTGAGAATAGAAAATGGAAAATGGAGAATTTTAGTGGGCATTTTCGCTTTGCTTAAATGCTTTTTTTGTGGTTAGTGGATTGGTGATACAAAGTTTGATTTTATTAAAAAAGAATAAAAAAGTATAAGAATATGAAAAGACTAAATAGTGTATTTTATATTTTAATTAGTATTTTTATGTTTCTTATAGCTTATGAGATAATTAGTGATAAAGCTATTAAAGGTTCAAGAGGTGCACCTGATTTGTATCTTGGGAATTATAGCTATTTAATTGGTGCTATTTTTATTATTTATGGAATTTATATTCTATATTATATAAAAAAAGAAATTTTTAAAATAAAATAAAAAAAGAAGTGCAAAGTTCTTTGCACCTAGAATTTAGCTTTTATGATAAGATAATTTTAAGATTGAACAAGTTAGGCTTTTTTTAAAGCTTAAATCTTTAAGCTAAAATATATAAAAAATGGCTAGAATTTCGCCACTGTTTTATTGCTACTGCAATTTCTTCGTGTATCGTTTTGTTTCTTAATAGATTTTTAGCATACGCATTTATAGTTGTGGTTTAGCGTTTATGCAGAATTAATAAAAAAGAGTCAAAATGACATTTCAAGATTTTAATTTTAAGCCAGAGTTAGCTGAGGCTATTAAAAATGCTGGTTTTAGAGAGCCAAGTCCAATTCAAAAAGAGGCAATTCCACTTATTTTAGAAGGGCATGATTTAATAGGACAAGCACATACAGGAACAGGAAAGACAGCTGCTTTTGCATTGCCAGTCTTAAATAAACTAGAGCTAAATGCAGGAGTAGAAGCACTTATTATTACACCAACTAGAGAACTTGCAATGCAAGTTAGTGATGAGGTATATCGTTTTGGTAAAGATATGGGGGTAAAGAGTGCAACAATATATGGTGGAACACCTTATAATAGACAAATAGAGCATATTAAAAAAGCAAATGTTGTAGTTGCAACACCTGGAAGATTAATAGATTTATTAAAGAGTAAAAAAATTACACTAAATCCAAGTGTTGTAATTTTAGATGAAGCTGATGAAATGCTAGATATGGGCTTTTTAGATGATATTAAGATGATATTTAGTTTTATAAAAGGGGAGTATCAAACTCTGCTTTTTAGTGCTACAATGAGTAAAGAGATAAAAGCTTTAGCAAATAAAATTTTAAAAGAGCCAAAGAGTATTAGTATAACTAAAAGTGAAGTTACAAATGCAAATATTTCACAAGAGTTTTATGTTGTAGATGAGCGTGAAAAAGATGATGCATTAATTAGATTAATTGATTTTTATAATCCAAATAAATCTATAATTTTTTGTCGTATGAGAAAAGAGGTAGATAGACTTAGCACATTTTTAAACTCTCAAGGTTACTCTTGCAAAGGATTGCATGGAGATATGAGCCAAAGAGAGCGTGAAATGACAATTAAAGATTTTAAGAGAAATAACTTAGATATTTTAATTGCTACTGATGTTGCTGCAAGAGGGCTTGATGTAAATGATGTTAGCCATGTATTTAATTATCATATTCCATTTGATAGCCAAAGCTATGTGCATAGAATTGGAAGAACAGGAAGAGCTGGAAAAGATGGAATGGCAATATCTATTGTAACGCCTGGAGAGTTTAGAGCATTGCAAAAAATTCAAAAGAGTGTAGGTAGCCAAATTGAAGCAAAAGTAGTTCCTGGTATTAGTGAAATTGCTGATAAAAAAGGCAATGAAATAGTGCAACAGGTAATTGAAGCAAAAATTTATGATAATGCAATTGATTTAGTAGAGTATTTAAAAGAGGGCTTAGATATATCTACTGTTGCATATAAATTAGCATCTATTTTGATGAGTCAAAATGAGGTTAAAGGCAAAGATAAAATTGGAAAAAGTATAGAAGATATAGAAAGACTTATAAAATCTGCTAAAAATGATAGAGGCGATAGTAGAGGAAGAGGTCGTAGAAGAAATTCTGGTGGTAGAAGAGATAGAAACAGAAGCCGAAGCAGAAGTTCTAATAACAGAGGAAGTAAAAGCAGAGGATAAAAGAGTAGTTTACTCTTAAGCTCTTGCTTTTGTTATATTTAGTATCAAATTTAAAAACTTAAACAATTATCACTCTTAGAGAAGTGATAATCTCAAAATTTTACAAACACTACATATTTTTATAAAAAAGCAAAAAAAAGTAATTTATCTCTTTAAATTAGGATATTTAAAAAAATATTTGGGTATAATACGCGCGGTTTAATTTGCTTATGCAAAAAGACACATGTAGTTATTCCTTGAATTGGTTGCGCTAAGGCGTTAAGGGCTACAGAGGATTAAACCAAAATTAAAACATATTATACAAGGAGATTACCTATGGTAACAATGAAAGATTTATTAGAGTGCGGTGTTCACTTTGGACATCAAACAAGAAGATGGAATCCAAAAATGAAAAAGTTTATTTTTGGTGAGAGAAAAAATATCTATATTATTGACTTACAAAAGACTTTAAGATATTTTAAATATACATATAATATTGTTAGAGATGCAGCAGCTGAAGGTAAAACAGTTCTATTTGTAGGAACAAAAAAACAAGCTAGAAATGCAATTAAAGAACATGCTCAAAGATGTGGTATGCCATATATTGCTACAAGATGGCTAGGTGGTATGCTTACAAACTATCCAACAATTAAAAAATCTATTAGAAAACTAGAGATTATTGAGCAAATGGAAGAGAATGGTCAAATTAATCTTTTAACTAAAAAAGAAGCTCTTATGCTTAGAAGAAAAAAAGAGAAACTTTTAAACTATTTAGAGGGTTATAGAGATTTAAAGAAAACTCCAGATATGCTATTTGTTATAGATGCTGTTAAAGAGCATATTGCTATTAAAGAAGCAAGAAGAATGGGTATGAAAATTATTGCTCCGCTAGATACAAACTGTGATCCAGATTTAATTGATTATCCAATTCCTGGAAATGATGATGCAATTAGATCTATTAATCTTTTCTGTAGAGAAGTTGCAGATGCAATTATTGAGGGTAAAGCACTTTTAGCAGAAGAGAATGGAGAAGAGCAAGAGGGAACTGAGAGTGCTGGAATTTCTGAAGAAGCTGCAGAAGCTGCAAATGTTAGCAAAGAAGAGGTTGCTGAAGTTAAAGAAGAGGTAGCAAAAGAGGCAGCAGAAGCAAAAGAAGAGGCTCAAAAAGATGATTTAACTAAACTAAAAGGTATTGGTAAAGTTGGTCAAGAGAAACTTTATAATGCTGGTATTACAACATATGCACAAATTGCAGAGTTAAGCCAAGAGAAAGCAGCTGAGTTTAAAGTAAAAGAAGAAGCAATCGCAGAAGCTAAAGAATTAGCAGCAAAGTAAGGAGATTACAAATGGCAAATTTTGGACCAAAAGATATTAAAAAATTAAGAGAGATGACTGATGCAGGTATGATGGACTGTAAAAAGGCATTAACTGAAACTGATGGAGATATGGATAAAGCTGTAGAGTGGCTAAGAGATCAAGGAATTGGTGCGGCTGCTAAAAAAGCAAATAAAACTGCAGCTGAGGGTTCTATTGGTGTTAAAATTGATGGTAAAAAAGCAGTTATTGTAGAGATTAACTCTCAAACTGACTTTGTTGCTCAAAATGATAAATTTAAAGAGCTTTTAAATAGCGTTGTTGAACATGCATTTAACAATGAGTTAGAAGATGCAGATGCAATTAATGCAAGTGAAATCAATGGACAACCATTTGAAGAGTTTTTAGCACTTCAAATTGCTACTATTGGAGAAAAACTTGTTGTTAGAAGAGCAGCTTTAATTAAAGGTGATGAAAATAGCGCAGTAAATGGTTATGTTCACTCAAATAGTCAAAATGGTGTAATTATTGAAGCAAAATGTGAAAATGCAGAAGTAGCAGAAGCTATGACTCCTGTGTTAAAAGAGATTGCGATGCATGCAGCTGCTATGAATCCAAAGACTCTATCTTATAAAGATTTTGATCCTGAATTTGTTGCAGAAGAGACAAAAGGTAGAATTGTAGCAATTGAGAAAGAGAATGAAGAGTTGGCAAGACTTGGAAAGCCACTTAAGAATATTCCACAATATATCTCAAGAGCGCAATTAACTGATGAAGTTTTAGAACAAGCAAAAAAAGATATAGAAGCAAAATTAGCTGCAGAGGGTAAACCAGAGAAAATCTGGGATAGAATTATTCCTGGAATGTTAGCTAGATTTATTAGTGATAATACAACACTAGATCAAGAGCAATGCTTACTTGACCAAAAATTTGTTATGGATGATAGCAAGACAGTAGGTGAGTATTTTGCAGAGAAATCTGGTGGTAAAGCTGAAATTACTAGATTTGTGAGATTAGAAGTAGGTGAAGGAATTGAGGTAGAAGAAGAGGATTTTGCAGCAGAGGTTGCTAAGCAAATGGCTTAATGCCATCCTCTCTTTGAGATTATGAATACAGAAAAACTCTACAATCTTCTTTTAGAAGATAATATCTTTCTAAGTGGTGGAGCCGGTGTTGGCAAGAGCTACTTAACTAATAAAATAATTGATAAATATAACTCTCTTGGAAAAAATGTTATACCTCTAGGCTCAACTGGTATTAGTGCTGTTAATATTGGTGGCTATACTTTGCATAGCTTTTTTATTTTTGGAATTGCTAGTAATTTAGATGAGTTAAGAAAAAATGATAACAAAAATAGAAGCCGTATAAATGAGTTAAAAAAAATATTAAAAAGTGTTGATTTAATTGTAATTGATGAAATTAGTATGGTTTCTGCGCAATTAATGGATATGATATATTATAGACTTAGCTCTTTAAATTATCGAGGAAAAGTTCTTGTAGTTGGAGATTTTTATCAATTGCCACCAATTAAAAAATCAAAAGATGATAATAAGCTTTTTAAAGAAGAGATTTATGCTTTTGAGAGCAGTGCCTGGTATAAACTTGACTTTAAGAGTATTATTTTAAATGATGTAAAAAGAACAAATGATAAAGAGTTTATTGATATTTTATCTAAGATTAGGGTAGGTGAATGCTCTAGTGATGTAAAGAGTTATCTTCAAAAGCTTAGAGGAACAGATTTTACAAAAGGTATGGAACCAACATATCTTTTTGGTAGAAATGCTGAAGTTGAAGAGATGAATAGAGAGAAACTTGCATTAGTTAAAGGTGATGAAGCGCTTTTCTTTTGGAATATAAATAAAATTAAAGAGCTTGATGATAAGAGGATAGAGAGTTGGTCTAAATCTTTGCCAATAATTAATAGTTTACATTTAAAAGTTGGTGCGCCAGTAATTTTTACTATAAATAAGTGGGGTAAATTTGTTAATGGGCAAAGAGGTATAGTTGTTGGTTTTGAAGATGATTGTGTAGTAGTTGAGTCAGCTGGAAAAGATATTAAAGTTTATGAACACGATTTTGAGTTATTGGAACTAGATAGTGATACTTTAGAGTCAAAAGTTGTTGTTACACTATCTCAATTTCCTCTAAAACTGGCTTATGCTATTACAATACATAAATCTCAAGGTATGAGCATAGACTCTTTAGTGTGTAATTTAGATTTTTTATTTGCACCAAGTCAGTTATATGTTGCAATTTCAAGAGCAACTAATCCAAAAGAGCTAAGAGTTGATTACAGTAGAGCAGATTTTGCAAGTTATTTAAGTAGAGTTATAGTTAAAAATGAAGTAGTTGATGAGTTTTATAGTGGTGTAGCTGATGAAAATTAAAGTTTGTGCAATAGATAAAAAGGGTAAAAAAGAGTTATATAATCCTTTAATAGAGCATTATATTAAAATATCAAAGCCATTTGCCAAGGTTGAGCTGTTAGATATTTTTAATAATAAAATAGCAAATGCACAAGATTCATCGGCAAATTTAGCCCAGTTAGAGTATGCAAAAGCTTTTGATGAACACTTGGGAAATGGGAGTTTTAATATAGTTTTAGATCCATTAGGTAAGGAGGTTGATAGTTTTGAATTTGCAAAACTACTTGAAAAACAGGCTAATACTACCTTTTTTATAGGTGGTGCATACGGATTTGACATAAATTTTAAAAAAAAGTGTAATTTATCAGTTTCTTTTGGTAAAATTACGATGTCGCATAAATTGGTTAAGGTTATCCTTATGGAGCAAATCTATAGAGGTTTAACCATTATTAATAACCATCCATATCATAAGTAAGGGTAAAAATGTATAGAGAAAGTGAGATTTTAAAACTTAAAGAAGAGTTAATTGAAATGGCAGAGAAGTTAAAAAGTAACATTTCAAAAGCCGAAAATGAAATTAATTTAATGAGGCAACAATGCCCAACAGATGAAGGTGATTTTGCAGTTTTGAATAATGATACTTCAATAGATGACACTTTAATTCAAAAACAGATTCAAAAATTAAAAGAAATTGAGGTTGCATTGGGTAAAATGTCAAAAGGAGATTATGGCATTTGCGAAATGTGTGAGGATAAAATTGATATCGAAAGATTAAAAGTTAAGCCATTTGCTAAATTTTGCATATCATGTCGAGAAATTAATGAAAAAGAGCAAAATAAATAGAAGTCTCTTTTTCTACCAAAGGAGAGGGAAATGAAAATTGGTTTATATATAGTGTTATCACTATTTTTAGTTATTGCTACTGCTATTGGGGTTTATATGATAAATCCTGGAACATACTCGTTTGAAGTATTTGGTATTAATATGCCAATGTTGCCAATTGCAATTTGGGTTGCTTTGCCAGTTGCTTTGTTGGCAATAGTTTCAATTTTGCATATGATATTTTATAGCACAAAAAACTTTTTTAGTGTAAGAAAACTAAGAGGAGATGCTAAAAAATTAGAAGATGGTATCTATTGGTCTTTAATTCAAGAGCCAAGCTCTGTAAATTATGCTAATGATGATATGAAAAAATCTGCTTCAATATTGTCAGAAGCTTATATTACACCAGTTAGTTTAGATAATACAAATATATCAGATAAATTAAGAGATACAGCTAAGGCAATTATGGCTATAAATTCAGGTGAATATGTAGATTTAAAAAATCAAAAGTTTGCAAAACATTTAACTGATAATAATAAACTTAAATTAAAAAATGATTTTAATCGTTTAGATAAAGAGCCAGAGTTTGCTATAAAAGTTATAGATTTTAAAGATAAATATAATGATGCAATTATAGAAGAGGCTTTAGATAAGATTGTTGAGAATGAAGATTTTTATAAATTAAAAAAATATGCAAAAGATTTAGGTAAAGAGAGATTTTTTAAGCTATTAAATAGAGTTGAAAATGGTGAAGATATTGGATTTAGTGTAGATATGTTAAAGAGTTTTGTGGCTGAGTATGATTTAGATTGTAAAGATTACTACAAGGTTGCAAAAGTTGCATTAAAAGTTTTTGAGCCAGATGAGAACTTAAATCTATTTAAAGAGTTGGTTGAAAATAATGAAGATGCAATGCCTAGTTATTTATATCTACTGTTTAAATATGAGATGCTTGATAAAGTAAAAGAGAAACTTGAAGAGAGTAGCGAAGATGAATATAAAGCATTAAGAGCATTTTATGCACTTAAAAAGAGTAAATATAACTATAAAATAGATGAAGTTATAACTGCTGATAATCTTTGTAAATGAGTTTAGATTTTAGCAAACCTCTATATTTTTTAGCCCCACTTGCGGGGCTTACTGATCTCCCTTTTAGAAGCGTTGTTAAAAAATTTGGGGCTGATGTAACAGTTAGCGAAATGATTAGCTCAAATGCACTTGCATATGAGAGTAAAAAAACATACAAAATGCTTGAGAAATCACCACTAGAGAACCCATACTCTATACAAATTGCTGGTAGTGATACTAAAATTATTAAACGAGCTGTAGAGATTATAAATAATCAAGATGGGGTAGATATTATTGACTTAAATTGTGGATGCCCTGTGCCAAAAGTTGTAAATAATTTACAAGGTAGTGCTTTGCTTACGGATTTAAAAAAAAT
>Ga0256828_1002290_pt1 | contig 11472 bp, 10 predicted proteins | sample CV88metaG_FD_185993 | JGI IMG/M metagenome (GOLD analysis project Ga0256828, IMG submission 185993) | Hydrothermal vent microbial communities from East Pacific Rise, Pacific Ocean - CV88 | ecosystem: Environmental > Aquatic > Marine > Hydrothermal vents | place: Pacific Ocean: East Pacific Rise... | reverse complement strand
GCATCAATAACAAGCACAACAACAATGGAAGAAATTCTAAATTCTGATGCTGTTGAAGGTTCAGGAGATTTAGAAAATTCAGTAATGAGTAAAGCCCAGTTTGAAGCAATGGCTGAAATGAGAAGAAACCAGTTTGCTGGGAGTGGATTTGTTGAATTTGGTAAAGTATATGCTGATTATACAAACTGGGGAAATAAAATTAATGAGGGTATGAGTACGCTGGATATTAATTCCGGTTGGAACAGTGATATTTTTTATATGGGTAACACTAAACATGGGGATAACCCACCAAGTGTAAATGTTAATGGATATTTACATAAACTATTTGGTGTAGGTATTTTAAATTTGGAAAATTTAGATTATTTTAATGAAGACTTACTAAATAATATAAGATTCCCAGAAGCACCAGACGCTTTTGTAATTTCTGATAGTTCTAATTTACCTCAAGCGATGAAGCAAGGTGATTTTGCTATACTTAATGATTTAAGTAGAAATATTATATTAGATGGCACTTTTGAAAATACAAATATACTAAACCCGTATGATAATTCAAGAACCAACGTATCGATTGTTGATAATAAATTAAAAGTACAAGTGGATGATGATAATTCCAATGGGTATATTGCTTTACAAGTGCCAATTTTTAAGGGAAAAAACTATACATTAAGCTTTGATTATGAATTATCTGAAGATTGTAAAAAAATTTATATGATGACAGATTATGTTTCTGGTCTAAAAGATTTTTCTAGTACAAGTAATGGTTCATATACTGTAACATTTAAAGCAACTAATGGCAATGGTGATTATCAAAGAATTCATTTTTATTCTTATGATAAAGATGACAAAAATAATTCATACATTTTATTAGATAATATTACTCTTATCGAATCTGACGAAACACCAATAGTAGCTTTAGAAGATGTAGACGCTAATATAGACATTTATGAAAACTCAGATAAATTCCAGGCAAGAGATTCAGTTTCAAGACAAGATCTAGTATTCTTAGAAAGTTGGCATGAAGACATATCAGAAAAAGGTATCGTATATCCTTATGGAAATGTTCAATATAGAGGTGCTGATACAGATAGTCTTTCAGGAATAAGTAATGGTTCTTTTACAGGTGCAGGAACATACTCTTTATTTGGTAACTGGCAAAACGAAAATGATTTAGTTGGTAAAGGTTATATTTGGAATAACATGAGTGAACAAGATAAAGTAAAATTTGTTGGTAACCCTGATAATAACATTTATGCTGACGGTGATAAATACATCCAAGTTAGATATAGAATTAGAGTTGTTAAAGGTCTTGGAAATGACTGGAAAAATAATTGGTCAAAAAATTATATCGGATATTATGATAATTCAATGAGAATGCAAATATGTGGACAAGGACAACAAATTCTATCAAAAGCTTTTATAACTTCGCCATCTGATTGTTTATTTTTTGGTAGAAGACCTAGTGGAGAAGGTGTAAAAATAGAACAGATTGGTTCATTTACAGGTGTTAAATACGGTTCGGAAACTTCTAGTAAAGAATTTGGATATACAGGACAAATATCAGCATTACCAATTGCTTTAGTTCAAAGAAGAAATCAAGGAGCATTTCACCCTGTTTATAACCCAGAAGGAACAGCTGCAACATGGGGTAATGATGGAACTGAAGGTAGAATTTGGTGTTCAGATGAATTCCACCCTGAAATGAATTCTATATTAGATTGTTTTAATCCTGAAACATTGGGTTCTGATACCGATAATAAAGCTGACGGTTCAATAGGTTTTACAAAAGCTTATTTTAATTCCACAAATAATCAAGCAATAAGACCAGATGGATTGGCTTATAACGAAATTAACGAGAGAGATGTTCAAGATTTAAGAATGAATGCTGAAAAAAAATACTTAAATAGTGAAATTTTACAAAAAGGGTTACAAGATTTAATTAACGATAAATATAGAGGATCTGAAGGAGTTTGGAAAACAATAAAACTACCTTTTAATCCTGTAGTAGAAGGCACTTCTATAGATGGTACGAATAAAGCATTCAAGATAAAAAATTATTCCGATGTTGGTAAAATAGTAATTCCATCATTTAAGGGAGAGATAATTTATACATGTGTTAGCAATAACAATAAAGTATACCAGTTCATGACAGGAAATAATCATAATTCTTATGGTTCTAGTTTATGGTGGCCTCATTCTAACAGTGGTGGTAGTATTTATTTCTTTAGTGGTAATCATCTTAGTATTACTGGTTCGTGGGACATGTTTAGTGAAGATGAAGTATTAACAATGTATGTTTCATATAGAGACTCTTATACTAACTCACATGTGGGTCTTCATTGCGATATTATAGGTAATCCTAATAAAATGCCTAGTAAATTTATGGACGAACTTGATAAAGGGAAATCTATAATGGGTGTACCAGTGGTTGCTGATAAAAATACAAGAAGTATTAACTTACCTGATGGTAGTAAAGATAGTTTTTACTTAACATATCCAACAAATGGAAGAGTTGAAACCAAGTTAATACTTAATTGTAAATCAGATAATACTTTTGAAAAATTAGATAATAGAAAACAGGTTTATGCAAATTCTACTAGTGGATCAATAACAATAACTGATTTAGCTACAGATTCGTGTACAATGGTTTTCTATGATACAAGAGTACATTCGCCAAAAACAGGTTCTAATGAAATGACAATGTTATTAAAAAATGAAGATGTTTACATTTCTTTAGGTCAGGTGAATAGTCAACATGGTGGTTATATTAATCATCAACTAATTGATAAACATGGGCCAGGACAATCTGGTAGAGAATCAGGATATAGTAAAATAATACAAGAATTTACATATAGTAATTCATTTAGTAGTTATGGTGGCCCAAAACATACACCTGTTTCAGACCACTTGAACTGGGGATACTGTAAAAACAGATCTGGTATAAAAGTTATGAATTTTTTGACAAAAGTTAATAATAAATTATGTATTAATTTTAACTTTAAAGAAATTAGACATAATGGAGATGTAGATGGAGATAATGAAGTTTTTAGTAATAAAAGTATAGCTGTTACTGAATCTAACGATGATAATGGTTTACCATGTGTAACAGGAATCAAACGAATAGAACTCCCATATTTCATAGATTAAATAAAAACATAGGAGAACCTATATGGTCTCTCCTAATATTAAAAATAATTAAATAAACCTAAAAGGAGAAATAAAAATGACAAGATATAATTACGAATTACAGACAACAGAAGTAATTCAAACAACAGAAACAGAAGGCACAAATGAACCAGAAATTAAAACAGTTTCTAAAGTTCAAAGAACGGTAAAGGAAACATTTCCTGATTTAGAAGTTCTTGAAAGAGGTCTTAAAGTTGGTAGAAATACTGAAACAATTAAAAAAGCTCTTAAGAAAGCTCATGAAGGTAAAGCTCAAGAATTTATTATTCAAATAGAAGAAGATTGGTTTAAAGTAGTAGACAAAATTCAACAACTAGAAGATAGAGAACCAGATGAAATTATAGAAAGCACAATAGAAACTTCTTACGATGATAATAATGAACTTATTGAAACGGTAAAAGAAGTTACAGTAAAAGATAAAATTCAAGAACTTACCAAAGACCTTGAAATAAAAGAAAACAGAAATCAGTGGTTAAAAGCTTATAGAGGTATTAAAACAGAGGTTCATAGACCTATTATAAAACCAGTTATTCCAACAGAATCTATAAAAAAACTTATTGCACACGAAAGAGACCTTAAAGTTAGAAATTCAGAAGATTCTATTGCAGATTTAGCAAAAATGAATGCCCTTTTAATGAGTTTTGTAACAGCAATTTATTCAGTAACTTCTGATGAAGCAAAAGCAAATCTTCCTACTGAGCAAAAAGCGATAATTGATTATGCAACATCAAAATGGGCTGACACACAAACAAGAGGAGATAGACAGCTCAAACAGGAAGGGACGGCTCTTATTGACAAATTATTCCAAAGAGAAGTAGAAATTGCTGATATTATTGATAATATTAAAGAATAAGAATATATAAATAATACAAAGGAAAACGAAATAAACAGAAAGGATTAAAATGGTTGACTTACTAAAAGCACAGATACAAAGTGCTAAGTTAATAGCAAGAAGAGCCACTAAACAGGTTCAGGAGAATTTGGATACTTATTCAAAGGATTAAAATGGACGATTTATTAAAAGCCAAAATACAATTAGCAAAAATAATTGCAAGAAGAAAAATAAAAAATAAGTTACAAAGTTCATATAATTACCAAAGATTAAGAAAAGCTGAATACGCTAAACTTAATCAAATGGAAATGATGTATGATGATAAAGTCAACGGGACAGATACTTGGGGAGAAGCTATTCAGGCAATTAAGGAAAAATATCCTAAACCTGAATAGGTCTGAATAATCTTCTGGTTATTCAGAAATATTATAGTAGTCGTATTTAAGATTAACACTACAAGTTATAATATCGTCGTCAGTATTGGTGCTATATTGCATATCATCTATACTTTCGATCATTATATCAATAAATTCTAGTTTAAGAATTTTACGACTATTATCATCATGTATTTCTAAATAACCGAATTTTTTTATTTCTTCTGCAGTGCCCTCGTATACTTCACGCATACTTTGCATTTTTTTAATTATATCTTTCCAAACTTTAAGGTCTTCATCCATTATAAAGTTCAGAGTTAAATCATTATAATTAAGTGTATCTGCTTGAACATTCATTAAAGAAGACTGACGACCTAATTGGATATGAGAAAAACTTAATCCGGGTAAGTTGACCTCTTGTATATAATAACTAATTTCTTCATCGTTGAATAGATTAGTTGTAAATGTAAAGTTACTGTTATGAGTAAAATTTCTTGTAGACATTATAAATCCTTTTTATAATATTTATAAAGAGTTATGAAACTTATAAAATAATTAGGCTTTTTTTCGTTATAATATAATGTTTGAAGAAAAACAGAAAGCGAGTAGGAGAATATATGACAATTAAAGGATAAGTATGGCTATGCCAAAAAAAGATAAGAAAAAACAATCAATTCGTGAATTTGTAAATGAAAATGATATAATGTTTGAACTGTATCACATGAAATTTAGTAATCAATTAAAACAATTAGATAGATTGAGTACTGAAGAAATTAAAGATAAATGGGCTTATGATACAAATAAAAAAATTAACAGATTCAAAAATGATTTAACAAAAAAAGAAAATTCTTCTGAAATTGCGCAGACAGCATTAAAACATAATATAAAATATTTAGAAAATCTACCTGCACCAATTAGTGAGGAAGATATTAAAAATAATTTCAATAAAGTGTTAAAAGATTATGAAGATTCAGTATATAAAAGATTACAAGATCAAGATAATCCAGCATTTACAATAAAAAAATTACAGGATACTATTACATATATAGATAAATTAAAAGTACAAGGTCTTCAAAGAAATCCAAATAAAGAAAGATTTGGAACAATGCTTTTATTGATGATTAAAAATCTTGCTACAATGCCAAGTTTTTCAGGATACAGTGAAAATTGGGCAACAGATTTTTATAGTAATGCTGTTGAAAAAGTAATACTTTATTTAGATAATTTTGATGAAAATTTACTTAGTAAAAGAAGTGGTGGTAAGTCAAAAGCATTCGCTTATGTAACTCAAATATGTTTTAATGCTTTTGTAAACATTATCAATATAAGAAAAAAAGAAGATGAATTTTTGAAACAAACAATAAGTTATGAAACACATAATTTTGATGGTGTTCAAGATTTAACTACAAGAATAAAAGAAAATGATTATAATCCTAGTGACTCAGAGGACGATATAGAAGTTAGTAAAGTATTTGAAATAATTTTAACAAGAAAAGATTTAATTGGAACAAGTGGTTCTTCTAATCTTGAAGCAAAAATTATTAAATCACTTGAAGCAATGATTCAGAGTAATACTATTATTAAACACAATAAAAGTTATAAAGATGAATTAGAAGAACTACAAACACCTGGTTATATTCCAGAAGAAGAAAAAACACAAGATTATTATGATTATATAAATGAACTTAAAGAAAAAATACTAACAGTTCAAAATACAGATAATATAATTAAAAATATTCTACTTGTTAAAGTACCTGAAGGATCAGATTTAACAGTAATAAGTAAAATCAATTTTAAGGAAAAATTACAAGATCCAACAGATGCAAGCAATATTGATATTATTATAACATCTAATAAGAATTATACAGCAACTAAAGCAACAAAAAATTCTAAAACATCTAAACAAAAAGTGAATAAAAATTCTTTTAATGGTTATGATCCAAAAACAGGTTTAACAAAAGAAGAACAATTATTATTACAAGAACACGATGAAGTTCAGGCTGAAGAACAAGAATTTTATAATGAATGGTAGGTGAGTACAATGAAACAATTAGATAGTAATATTATTATAATTGGTGATATGCACCTTGGAATAAAAAAATTCAGTACTGATGTTCTTAGAAGTCAAATTAAACTTTTTACAGATCAAATAATACCTTATATGAAAAAAAATAATATAAAACAAATTTTTCAACTTGGTGACATATTTGATAACAGAACAAGTGTAAATGTTATTTGGTTTGAAACATTAAAAAGAGAATTTTTTGATGTTCTTGAAAGAGAAGAAATTGAATTATTTACTTTGAAAGGGAATCATGATATTTCCTTCAGAGAGAAAAGAGACGTTGCTTTAATAGATACTATTTCAGAAATATATGATAATGTTACAGTTTTTGGTGAACGTGAATATATTAAAGTTGGAGAACAAGATGTTTATATAGTGCCTTGGATAACAAAAAACGAAAAATTAACAAAAGAAGAAATAAAAGATGTTGATTATATTTTTGGTCATTTTGAAATAAGAAATTTTAGTATGGTAAGAGGTATAGTGGATACAAGTTCTGAGCTAACTGAAGATTTTTTTAAAAAAGATACAAAATTAAATGGTGTTTTTAGTGGTCATTATCATTTAAGAAATATAAAAGGTTTTGTAAAATATCTCGGCTCAGCATTTCAACTTAATTGGAACGATTATAATGATATTAAAGGCTTTTATGATTTTGATGGTTTTAAGTTAGATTTTATTGAAAATATAACAACGAAAAAACACATTAAAGTAAAATATAATGATTCAGAAAATACAGATAGAAATATAGAAATATCTGGATTATATGAATTTCCAAAATTAGTAACAAATACTGAATTTGATGGTTTGCTTCCAGAATTAAATAAACATGAGGTTAAAACATTCATTAATAAACATAAAGATGATGCTTATGAAGAAATGATTTATAAAATGAAGAAAGCAGATATTACAACAACTGTTGTAAATAATCAAGAGTTATCTGAATTAATAAATATTGATTATATTCAAGATGATAAATCACTTGACCAAAAGGATACAAAAACATTGATAAGGGATACATTAAATTCAACGAAGCCTGAATTGATTCCATTATTAAATGAGTTATTGGCAGAAATTGATTCTGAAAATATAGAAGGATAAGGAAAAATATGAAAATAAATTTTGAAAAAGTACTGTTCAAAAATATATTGAGTTATGGTGATGAAATACAAGAATATAATTTTAGTTCCGGTATTGATTTAGTAAATGCTGTAAATGGGGCTGGGAAAAGTACTGTTATTGATGCAGTATTTTTCGGATTATTTGGTAAACCATTTAGAAAAATAAAAAATGGATCTTTAATAAATGATACGAATAAAAAGAAATTACTTACTGAAGTGTATTTTAATATTGATTGGAACAGATTTTATAAAGTAAAAAGAGGTCAAAAACCAAATATTTTTGTTATATATGAAAAAGATTTAGAATCAAATGAATATAATGAGATACCTGAAAAAGCAACAACAAAGGAATATCAAACTTCTTTTGAGGAAGAAATTCTTAAAATTGATGAAACTGTTTTTAGACAATTAATTAGTATTTCAAGTAATAGCACATCTAGTAAACCTTTTATGGAATTAACACAAAAAGAAAAGGAATCTTTATTTCAAGTAATCACAGATACTAGTATTTTTAGTCATTTGGAACAAAAAATTAAACAAAAAATGCAAGATACAAAAACACAAAAAAAAGATGCAGAATATAAATTAGAAATAATTGAAAATTCAATTCAATCTGAACAAATTATGGTGGATCAAGCGAAAAAACAAAATGAAGATTTTGAGAAGCATCATTCTGATAATATTAAACAGACTAAAGATAATATTCAAAATTCAAAAGATAATATTCAAAAATACACTGAAGGTATTGAAAAACTTAAAGAACTTAAAGTAAAATATGATGAAAAACTAATTGAACTAACAGAAGCTAAACAAGAATTAACAGCTCTTAATTTAGAGGCAGAAGAAAATACTGAAAAAGAATTAGAAGAATATCTTGAAAATTATGAAAAGAATGTTCAAAAAATTGATAATGATTTCTACAATAAAGTATATAAACAAGAACAAATAATTGAAGATTTAAGAATTAAAAGACAAGATATTAATACTAAAATACAAGAGTTACAAATTCAAATTAAAAGAATTGATTCAGCAAAACAAGGTTCAATTTCTTGTAAGAGTTGTGAAACAATTAATTATCTTGATGATATTTCAGAAGAAGAAATTCAAAACCATGAATTATATATTAGTGAGGTTCAAGAATTAAAACAAAAAGTTAATATAATGGCAGATGAGTCAAAAGAACAATCTATATCTATGACAAAAGAAAAAGCTCAAGATAAAGAAAATTTTGATCTTAAAAAATCTGAATTAAAAAGAAAAAGAGACAATGAGGTTAAAATTCAAAAAGAAAAAAATTATAATTATAAGAGAACTGAAAGAGATAAACTTCAAGAAAAAGTTAATGAATTGAATACAGTAATAGAATCTTATAAAGAAAAATTACTAAAATCAAAACATATTAAAACAACATTACAAGAACACGAAAGTAATCTTGCTTTTTATGAAAATAAATTAATTGAACTTAATTCTATTAAATTGGTTGATATTGATGAAACACAATTGAACATAAAAAAAGAAGAACAGATTCTTACGAAGGAAAACATTTCAAGTATAGCTAAAAGTTATCAAAATTATAATTATTTATTAAGTATGATAAGTGATAAAGGAGAATATAATCTTAAAGGTCAAGTTATAGCTAGAACAGTACCTTTTCTTAATAAAGGTATTAATTATTTTCTTGAAAAATTTTCGCTTAATGAGTTTAACTTTATTGTTGATGAAAATTTTAAAGAAAAAATTATTTCAAGGGATAATAATTCTGAATATAATAGTCTTAGTAATGGTCAAAAAATGAGAATATCATTTAGTATAATGTTTAGTTTCTTAAAATTAATAGAAGAAAAAGCAGGTGTTAGTACTAATCTTTTAATTTTAGATGAAATATTGGATGGTTCTTTAGATACAGCTGGACGTGAAGAACTATTACAAATTCTTAAAGATGAGTTCAGTATAAAAAAAGATATAATTATAATTTCACATAACGACGAGGTAAAACAGAAATTAGAATTATTTACTAGATTAGTTGAAATTAAAAGAGATAAATTTAGTGAGCTAGAAATAAAAGAAATATAATTTTAATTATATTATATTAGGTATTTTCTTGATATAATATAATTATTAAAAGGATAAAAATGGATAGAAAAAGTGAAGCAGAAGAGCTTATAGAAAAGATATATGAATTCAAAAGAGAAAAATGTTCTGATTTAACTTTAATGGAAACTATGATTGAATATAGTTATAAATTTGATTTGCCATTACAAGAAATGGGAAATATTTTATCTGAACACAAAACTTTTGTTAATATTTTTGAAAAGCAATTAGAAAGAGAAAAGTATATCAGAATACAAAAAAGTGATGAAGATGATATAGAATTAAATGAAGATGAATGGTAGGAGATTATTTTGAGTTTATCTTACAATGACCAATACAATATAGCTGCCGGATGTTATTTTGCTTTCAGTAATAAGAAATGTAATAAAAGAACTTTAAGTGTTTCTCATTCAAAACAGAAACGTGATAAAATGAAAAATATTTTACATTATTCAAAATATGAAAATTGGAGTAAAGAAAATTTTATTGTAGCGGTACTATATATTAATTTTGAGAAAAAACCGAGTTCATTAATTTCATTATTAAATGAATTAAATGATTTAGATGATAAAGACGCGATGAAGTTTAAAAATGAAATTATATATTATAAAAAGTTTTTAAATGATGATATAACCAATATATCAATTGAAGAAGGTAATAATATTAGTTATGAATACATGGTAAATAAATATAGAAAAAAACAAATAAAATGGTATACTTTTTATTTTTATTTGGTTGTTTCTAATAATATAGAAAGAGTACAAAAATCAAGAATAGATTCTAATCTATTATTAAGTATAAAAAAACTTTTATTATATATTACATTTTCACAAGATTCAATGATGCAAATAAAAAAAATAATGCAGGATGGTATAAAAATATGAAAGAAAAAATGGATGGATTTGGTTTTCCAATTCAAATAGGTAAATATTATGCAACAAATACAGTAGGTAAAGGATTTACTACTAATAGAATTGGAAAAGCTATAAAAATTGGAGAGCAAAGAACTACATTAGAAATTAAAGTAACTTTTTTTGGATTGAGCGCAAATAAAGTAGAAATAAAAAATGATAAGGAAAAAATAAGTATCAATCATTTATCTTTAATACCCATAGCAGATGATTTTTTGGAAAAAAATCCAGAAATGTTTATATAGATATGAAACTTATTTAAGTAAATTTAAGATATAATAAAAATAATGAAAAAGGAATAGAATGAAAAAAATAGATCAAAATCAGTATATCTGGTCAGAAAAATATCGACCACAAACAATCGATGATATGATTATGCCAGAAGAAATGAGACAAAAATTTAAAGGATACATAAAAGAGGGGAGATTCCCACATTTACTTTTATCGAGTGTAAATCCTGGATTAGGTAAAACATCAATTGTTAATGCAATAGTAAAAGATTTAGATGCGGACTTAAAATTTATCAATGGTTCTGGTGATGCTGGTATTGATACTTTTAGAAATGAAGTTAAAGATTTTGTTACATCGGTAAGTATAGACGATTCACCAAAAATAGTGGTAGTAGATGAAGCTGATGGTATTTCAAGAGATGGTCAAAAAAATCTTAGAGCTCTTATTGAAACATTTTCAAAACATAGTACATTTATTATGACTTGTAATTATAAAGAACAACTAATTGAACCACTTAGAAATAGATTTATTCATTTTGATTTCGATACACTTTATAATCAAAATAAAAAAGAGATAGGTCTTCAAATTCATAAAAGATTACAATTTATTTTAGATAATGAAGGTATAGAATACGATGTAAAAGATTTAGGACCTATTATTCAAA
>Ga0256828_1002289_pt1 | contig 11473 bp, 12 predicted proteins | sample CV88metaG_FD_185993 | JGI IMG/M metagenome (GOLD analysis project Ga0256828, IMG submission 185993) | Hydrothermal vent microbial communities from East Pacific Rise, Pacific Ocean - CV88 | ecosystem: Environmental > Aquatic > Marine > Hydrothermal vents | place: Pacific Ocean: East Pacific Rise... | reverse complement strand
CTACATCCCAAACATCAAAGTGAGCATTGTTTTCTTGACAACATTTTGCAGAAAAGTTACCAACAACAATCCCCCAACCACTCCCACAAACTTGGGTATGTGGACTTTCTAAGGATTTATCACAACCACCAAAAAGATATGTTGTAAAAATAAACAGTAAAACTAAAAACCTACTACTTTTTAGCTTTTTCAAGTTGTTCTACCCTTTTTCTTAACTCCTCATTCTCTCTTTTTAGCTCTTTAACAGCTTCAATAAGAGGAGCAACTAAAAACTGATATTTTACTTTTTTATATCCATCTTTTGTAGTAACAATAACTTGTGGGTAAACTTTTTCAACCTCTTGTGCTATGACCCCTATATTTTCCCTCGTAGTAAATCTTTTTTTATCTTTCCAATAAAACTTAACACCACGAATCTTATTTATATCTTCTAACGGATGTTGAATCTCTCTAACATCTGTTTTAAGTCTTCTATCTGAAAAGTACCCACTACTATCATCATCTTCAATAGTTCCTTGTTTCTCATCATTATCTGTATCTATATCTGCATTATCACTATCGGTAATTTTAAAATAGTAAGTCTCATCATCTTCATCATCACCATCATCATTTACATCTACTGTAATATCTTTGGAACTATCCCCTTTTGCTATAACATAATCTGCATCTATTGGACTATCCCCTTCAAAATCAGCATCTTCTGTTGTATCATTACTCATAAGAATGTGAACAGTAGTTGGTACACCACTCGCTGAACTAAGCTCTACTGTAAAACTTGGGTCATCAGCCTCACTAGCACTTACATCATCTTTTACTTTTACTGTTGGTTTTGTATCATCATTATTTATTTGTATTACACATGTACTATCACCAACAACAGCATTATCGGAAGGGTTTGAAATTTTTGCTGTGAAAATATCATCATATTCATAAGTATCATCCCCCTTTATTGTTATATCAATAGTTATACTTGTATCTCCTGCATTAATCGTATAACTATCATCAATAGCAGTATAATCCTCATCAGCCAATGCCCCACCATCACCACTACCATCAGCAGTCTTTAAGTCAAAAGTAACATCATCAGCTGTAGCCTCACTTAGAGATACTGTCACACTCAATGTTTGGTCACCACTCGTTTCATCAATAGATTTTGAAGTTTCTATATTTAATGTAGGTTTATTTAAAACTATATCATCTACTAAAATCTTACCACATATTTTTACAGCATAATCTTCATCTATATTCTCACCACAATTAATCGAAACCCTATCGTTGTTATCTCCCCCAATATAAAAGATAACATCCCCATCAGGATTTTTGATTTCATAAGCTTGTAAAGATAAAAACACAAGTATAAAAGAAAAAAACAATTTCAAAGCAAACTCCTGTTCTGAATTGTTAAATTATACTATTTCAGAACTTATACGGGTCTTATATCATCCTTTTTTATACTGCATAAAAATACTACCCCTAAAAGAGCAATAAAAGTTGAACTTAAAAATAAATATGTTGGAAAATATTCATACATGTAACCAGAAATTATAGCTCCTAAAAGTCCTCCAAGCCCATAAACAATGCCAGAATAAAACTGTTGAGCAAGAGATTTATGTTTATAAGTTTGGTACAAATAACTTATACTTGCTGTATGAAAAAGTGCAAAACTAAGTGCATGTAAACTCTGTGCAAAAAATAAAACAGGTAAATTTGTAGGAAACATAAAAATCAAAAACCATCTAACTGCTCCAGAAAAAGTTGTAAGTTGTAAAATAACTAACAAATTGTTTTTAAGAAATCGTCCTTGAAAAAATAACATAAAAATCTCAACTAAAACCCCAAAACTCCAGAGATAAACCGTCATATCTAAACTTATGCCATAGTTAGTTTCATAAATAGTAAAAAAGTTATAAAATGCACCAAAACTTACTTGCATAAGTCCCAACCCTACCCATAATTTATAATCTTTAAAAAGGTTTATATCATTTACAACTTCATTTGCTTGTTCATTTGTATTGTGTTTAGATTTTGAAATTTGCCATGCAAATAAAATAGTTAAAAAAGTCATAACACTTAAAAAATTTAAAGCTACATCATAAGAAGACAAGAACTTAACAAGAACTAAAGCCACAACCATAAAACCAACAGACCCAAAAAGTCTAACTTTACCATACTTTTGTTTACCTATAAAATCAAGAGCAATAACCTCTATAAATGGCAATATAAGGCTCATCCCTATACCAAAAAATATATTTGAAATTAAAAAATAATAAAAATTCTCAATAGTAAAATAAAATGTCAAAACACTTAAAATTGTAAGCAAAAGTGCAGATTTAAAAACTTTTGTATCTAAGTTTAATCCTCGAGTAAATAAAAATGGTAAAACAAAACGAATAAGTGGTGCAGAGGAGAAAATATACCCTACTTCTGTAGCACTATAACCCAATGTAGTCAAAAGTTTTGGCATAAAAATTATGTAAACACCTATAATTGCAAAATAAAAAAAATAAAAGAAAGATAGTAATATTGTCATAACAAAATTATATCCTATTTGTGCTATACTAATAAATAATTTTTTAAAAAGGAAATGTCATGATGAAAAATATGCAAGAAAATGATTTTATCATTTCCAAAACTGACCTAAAAGGTCGTTTAACCTATGTCAACAAAATCTTTATGACTATGGCTGAGTACAAGGAAGAAGAACTACTTGGAAAACCTCATAATATTATTCGCCATCCAGATATGCCTCGTGCTATCTTTAAACTTCTTTGGCAAAGAGTACAAAATAAAGAGGAAATTTTTGCCTATGTTGTAAATAAAACAAAAACAGGTAACGATTACTGGGTTTATGCAAATGTAACACCATCTCTAGATGAAAGAGGCAATATAATAGGCTACTATTCAGTTAGAAGAAAACCAAATCCACAAGCATTATCTATCGTAGAAAAACTTTATGCAAAGATGTTACAAGCAGAAAGAGCTGGTGGGATAGATGCTTCAATGAAAATTTTAGAAGAAGCATTATATGAAAATGGAGGAATTAGTTACGATGAATTTATCATCTCTATTCAAGAATAATCAGGCACTCATTCTTTTTGTTGCACTTTTAGCTGTAAGTGCTTATTCATTATTTATAGCTGAGTATATTTTAGCTGGTATATCTGCTATTATCGCTGTTATTGCTATATTTATACCATCACAAGAAACTTCTACAAACTCAAATATCCAAAGAGATATGATAAGAGTATTAAAAAATGCTTCTGAGGGTAAACTTGAAGACCGTGTTACACACATACCAGACGATGGGTCAATCAACTCTGAATTTGCTTGGACACTAAACGATACACTTGACCAACTAGAAGCATTTATGAGAGATGTTCTAACAACTATAGAAAATGCTTCTATTGGAAAAACTTATAGAAGAACATACCCAACAGGTTTACATGGAGTTTTTCACAAAACATCTGCTGAACTAAACAATGCTATATCTTCCATAGCAAAAGGTTATGAAACAAAAATTCGTGGAGAGATGGCTCATAAATTTTCTACTCTTGGTGGTGGAATTGAAGCTGGTTTTGGGATAATCCAAGCAGATATAGCAACAAACCAAAATGAAGCATCAAGCATTGTTGATGTTGCTACAAAAACAGCCGATGAATCATCTAACAGTTTACAAAATGTTATAAAAATGGGTGAACAACTAAATCATCTTATAGAACTCATAGGTTCTAGCCACGAAGGTATAGTAAGTCTTGAACATCGTTCTAGTGAAATTTCAGAAGTTATAGGACTTATAAAAGATATAGCTGAACAAACAAATTTACTTGCTTTAAATGCAGCTATAGAAGCAGCAAGAGCTGGAGAACATGGTAGAGGTTTTGCCGTAGTTGCAGATGAAGTTAGAAAACTAGCTGAGAGAACTCAAAAAGCAACACAAGAGATAGAGATTAACATCTCTACACTACAACAAGAAGCAAACGATATGAGATCAAATTCAGACAATATCTCTGAAATAGCTCATGAAAGTGGAGAGGTTATTAGTGAATTTGAAACTACTTTTAGAGAACTAAATACTCTTGCTTTACAATCATCAGATATTGCTATTGGTATTCAAAACCGTTTATTTACAACTCTTGTTAAAGTTGACCACCTTATTTTCAAATCAAAAGCTTACTCTGCTGTACTTGACGAAAAAGATGAACCTTTCGCAGACCATCAACATTGTCGTATGGGTAAATGGTATAGTGGTATAGGACTAGAAAGATTTGGTAAAACAAGAGCCTTTAAAGAGATGGACACACCTCATGCAACTGTACACAATATGACTTTTGCAAACTTAGAATATGTTAAAAATAAAACAACTCTAAAATTTGACAATCCAGATAAAATAGTATCAAATTTTGAACAAATGGAAACAGCATCATTTAAACTATTTAAATGCTTAGATTCTATGCTTGAAGAATATAATGATAAAAAAAGTAGTTAAGCCACTATTTACTTAACATTTACTTATAATTCTTATAATTCTACATCTCAATTATGTTTTCCCCCTTTCATAATCTGAGATGCATACTCCTATAAACTTTTTTAAAATGCTTGGGTTTTTTTGCCTGAGCATTTTTTATGTTACAATCCATTTATGAAAATAACTCTAACAACACTTAACTCCCGTTTTACACATTCAGCTATAGGTCTCAGATACATCTATGCAAATATGCAAGAACTCCAACAAAATACAACTATACAAGAATTTAGTATAAATGATGCTATAGAAACTATCGCTGAAAAATTACTTTTAAATAATCCAAATATTATAGGGATAGGTGTTTATATTTGGAATGCTTCACATGTAAAAGAACTTATTCACATTTTAAAAAGTGTTTCTCCTCAAACAGTAGTTATTTTAGGTGGCCCAGAAGTTACACATGAACCATATAGAGTTGATTTTAGTGAAGCTGACTACATTATAAAAGGTGAAGGAGATTTAGCATTTTATCAACTTTGTAAAGATATATCACAAAACAAACAAACTAACAAAGTTATACATATGAGTATGCCTAACTTAAAAAACATCAAACTACCTTACATGTACTATACAGATGACGATATAAAAAACAGATATATCTATGTAGAAGTTTCAAGAGGATGCCCTTTTGAATGTGAATTTTGTTTAAGTTCTATGGATGAGAAAGTAAGAACTTTTAAATTAGATGAAGTTTTACAAGAATTTGAAATACTATGGCAAAGAGGGGCTAGGGCTTTTAAGTTTGTAGATAGAACTTTTAACATAAATATAAAAACTGCAAATGCAATTTTAGATTTTTTCTTAGAAAAAAAAGAACCTTATTTTGCACATTTTGAAGTTATCCCTGACCATTTCCCAACATCTTTAAAAGAGAAAATCAAGCAATTTCCACATGGTGCTTTACAATTAGAGATAGGGATTCAAACTCTAAACCCACAAATAGCCAAAAATATCTCCAGAAATTTAAAACTTGATAAAATTAAAGAAAATATAAACTTTTTAGAAAACGAGACAGAGGCTCATATACACCTAGACCTTATAGTAGGTCTTCCAGATGAATCTTTACAAAGTTTTGGTAAAAACCTAGATGAACTTGTTTCACTTAGTAGCTGTGAAATTCAAATAGGAATATTAAAAAAACTATCTGGAACACATATAAATAGACACGATATAGTTTACGGTATGACATATAGTAACTTTCCACCCTATGACATACTCAAAAATAATCAACTTTCATTTGCTCAGCTACAAATTATGAAAAGATTTGCAAGATTTTGGGATATTTTTTACAATAGCTCAAACTTTAAAAAAAGTGTAAAAATGATTTGGCAAAATAACTCTGTATTTGAAAATTTTTATGCTTTTGGTTTATGGATATATGAACAAACAGATTCTACTTGGAAAATATCTCTACAAAGACAGGGTGAACTTTTGTTTGATTATTTATGTAATGTAAAAAATATAGAAGCAAAAGAAGTAGCAGACACAATGCTTGAAGATATGTTAAAGTTAAAAGGTAGAGCAGTACCACACTACTTAAAACCATTTGCAAAAAATAAAACAGTAAAACAAAAACTTGGTACATCTGGATTTAATAAAAGACAAAATTAATGACTATCTAAACCAACTTTTAAAGCTCTTGCTATATCTTTACTATATTGAGGATTGTTTTTTTCAAGTGTGGAATCTAACCGAATAATCAACTTCTTATTTGTATTTGGATGAATACATAAGTATATAATAGCTTTCTCATAATCATCAAAATTATCTATCTTATAAAACTTGTCTACCAAAAGATTTATATGCTCTTCTAACTCTTCTTGTGAGGATTTTTTATCTTTTAATATTTTTAAAATATCAAATAAATCTTTTTCTCTTTTAACTACATGTAGACTCTTTTTCTCTTTTTGTTTTTTAATCTTAAAAAGTAAAAAAAGTAAAAAAGCAAGTAAAACTACAAGTAAAGCTATAATAATAATGAGGTTTGTTTTATTCATAAAAAGATTATAACAAAACTACTTCATCATCTACTTTAATAATATCCCTTTTCCCAACAAGTTTGACAAATATACCTCTATCATCTTTTAAAAGTTTAGGTAACTTTGAATCTATTTTAGAAAGGCTTCTACACATTGTACAATTTTGTGTTACTTCAAATATACTATTTCCAATCTTTATTTTATCTGTTGGTTTTAAATGGTAAAGATCTATATCTATAAAAATGTTTTCACCAAGACAACCATTTGTTATCTCTATACCATTATTTATAGCTATGTCATAACTTCTTTTAGTAGCTATTAAAATAGCTCTATTTTCATCTTTCGCATAATTTTTATCTAAAATTACACCTTTTTCATCTGCTTCAAATTGAAAAACTTCTTTTTTTGAAACATAAAGTTTTAAAACCTTACCCATCTACTTCTCTCCATAGATAGATTTTAGATATTTTAAAAATGGAACTTCATCTATATAACCAGCTTTAGCCTCTACCATTTCACCTTTTTTGTCAAAAAATAAAGAAGAAGGATAAAAATTAAAACCTATATATTTAGCAAATTCTTTACTGCTCCCCTTAAAATCTTTAAAATAAACTGTATCATCATAAGAAACATTAATCTGAACAAACAAAAACTTTTTGGCAATATACTCTTTAACTAAATCATCATCAAGAGTAAATTCATCCATAGAACTACAATACCCACACCCCACACGATGAAGATAAACATAAAGATACTTTTTAGTACCATCAAGTTGCTGTAATTTTTTGTTAATATCAATATCCCTAGCAAATAAAAAAGAAGCTAGCATAAGAAAAATTGTTAAAATTTTCATAAAAAACTTTCTGGTCATAAAACCAAGTAGAAAACTACTTGATTTTACCTTTTTTAGTTTTTGAATGACCTTGGTTATCTACCCAAGTAATTTCTAACTTATCTCCAGCTTTACAAACACTAGCTTTAAACTTAAATTTTACAATAGGGTTTTTAGATAAAAATTGAGAAGTTGACATATCTAAAACTGTATTACCATTCACAGTTCCTGTAATATGAGTTATAAATTCAGCATTATCTCTACTTCCTGTTTTTTTCTTTGCAATATCATAAGTCCACATTTTGTGAGTCATTCTGATTTTTGCTTCTACTACATCACCTTTAATTCTTGCTTTTACTTTCATACTGTATTCCTTTTTTATATAATTCTTTTAAAAGAGTTAAATTAACCCTCACAACCACCAAGAGCAACATCCATATCTTTTGTTGCAGAATAAAGTTTTCCATCTTTACCTTGAACAACTACTGTAACAGCACCAGATTCTTTCATTTTCATTTTTATAGAAAAATCTACAACACTATATTCACCTATATCAAAAACACATACAGCACTTTCTGGATTTGCATCTTGAAGAATTACCACTGATTTAGCATCAATATCAGATGTCACAGCAACAGGTACAGCTCCACCATTTGCAGCTACATCTGGTGCTACAAGTGTAACACCTTCTTCAATAGTATCGTATGTTCCATAAAGATTTTGTAAAGCATCCTCAACAGTATGAGCAGTCCACACTGTTGGTTTAGTTTTTCTATAATCCTCAGCTCTTACACTTGCAGGTACAACAGATAGTGCCAAAGCACCAAGAGTTAAACTTAAAAATTTTCTTCTTTGCATAGTTTTTTCCTTTTTTTTATTTACTTAAATTAACTATATAATCTACTACCGATTTAAAATCTGCATCAGATAACTCACTACCACCTTTTGGAGGCATACCATTGATTCCATGGATTCCATTATAATAAACTTTATCCATACCTTTTGCTATAACTTTATCCCAATCTTTTTTGTTTTCAATTACAGGGGCACCCATACCAGCAGAACCATGACACATAGCACAATTTTCAGTAAACGCTTTCTTAGCATTAAAACCTGTACTACCTTCTTCTTTTGGTAAATCTTTTACATCTGTTAAAGGTGGATGAAAGTCACTAATACCAACACCTTTTATATGAACAACTTTTGCTGTTGGTTTTTGACAATTTGTCATACATCTTTCTGATGGCTTAACTTTTATAGCTCCAAAATTAGATGGATTAGCAAAGTATGTACGAATATTTTTAAGACCATCTTTACCATCTATTGATGGTTCAAATCCATTTCTATTTGGCATTTTAATTTTTAAGAATTTTGAACGATCTAAAATGTACTCATCATCAACCTCTTCTCCATCTATTTCCATCTCATTTATATTTAAAATATAAGCACAAAGAGCATAAACTTCATCATCAGATAATGTTTTTGAACGAGGGTGAGGCATACCATCTTTTATATACCAAAATAATGTACTAGCATGTGGCCAATAAGAACCAAACACACGAACTGGTCCATCAGCATCTGGCTTATTTCTTTGATTTTTCAAAGTTTTTTGCATATCATAAGCATTACCCTTTGAAAGTGCTGGATATCCACCACCACCTGAACCAAAGTCACCATGACACATAACACATTTAGATTCATAAATCTCTTCACCATCCTCAACAGAACCACTACCTTCTGGAAGACCTGTTCCATCTGGCATAATATCTTTATTCCAAGCTTTTAACTCATTTGCTGTTGGAGTACGACCAAAAGAATAACCACCCTTTAATGTATTTTCATTAACATGGTAAGAACTAGTTTTTCCATTTTTAACTGGATAATAAACACCACCATCAATAGATGGCTTAGCTACTGTACTCTTAGATGGTTCAGCACCACCAAAACAACCCGTCATAAGAAGAGTTGCTGTACTAACAGCTATTGTAGAAATAATTAACTTACGATCTAATTTGAACATGATTCACCTTTCCTTCTGCTGTAACTTCCCAAGTTTCTACACCATTTCTATGGTAAACACTTTCAACACCCATTACACTTGTTTCTTGATCAATAGTTGGTTGAATATATCCTGCATCATCCATAGCACGAGATGTAAGAAGAAGTTTATCACCTTTTTTATATTTATGTATATAACTCCAACGAGTCCAACATTTTGGTAAAACTAAACCTTTAAGCTCAGTCTCAACATAATTTTTTCCACCATCAAACGATAAATCAACACCAGTAATAGTTCCCATACCTGACCAAGCAAGTCCTTCTATTTCTACTAAATCACCATCTTTTAAGTCCGTCCAATCAATTTCTGGAGATGGAGAAGTTACAGTTGAGTTAACTTCATTTGCATAAAAATGTTGAATAGCTTTACCTGTTGGTTTTAAAGCTGTATATTTAGAAGTTTCTTCTTTACAATAAAATGGCTCCGTTGCAAATTCAAGTCTTTTTAACCACTTAACACAAAGATTACCTTCCCATCCTGGAAGAAGTAAACGAACTGGATAACCTTGCTCTGGACGAAGAGCTTCACCATTTTGCCCATAAACAATCATCGCATCATCTAAAACTTTATCAATAGGAACCGTTCTACCCATTTCTGAGTTATCACTACCTTCTGCAAGCATCCACTGAGCTTCTGGTTTTAAACCTAAATCCTCTAAAATAGTTTTTAGATAAACACCTGTCCACTCAGCACAACTCATAAATCCTTTTGAAAATTGTAAAGAATTATACTGTGGAGCTCTCCACTCTTGTCCACCATTTGCAGGACATTCTATAAAGTGTGTTCTAGTCACACTAGGGTATCTTTTAAGTTGATCAAGTGTTAAAACAATAGGCTTTTCTACAAGACCATGGATCATTAAACGAAACTCATTTGGATTAATATGTGCAACACCACCATGAGAACGAGAAAAGAATAATCCATTTGGAGTTATAATCCCTTTCAAATCTTGAATAGGTGATACAGCAATAGATGCTCTAAAATTACCAGACGCTAGCAATTTAGTATATCTTCTTGTTACATTATGCTCATACTTAGATGGCATACCATAAAGATTTTTAGTAACAGGATCACCCCATTTCTGTCCCCATTTAGGATGGTGCATAATAGCTGTATCATCTTCACTTGCGAAGATACTTGTTCCAGCTAATGCAGTAGCACCAAAAATAGCAGTTTTTCTAAAAAAATCTCTTCTATCTAATTTAGCTTCATTAGATACAGATTCAGAATCTTTTAGATAAGTATTATTACTCATAGTTATATTCCTTTTTTGCTTATAAAGGTTATAAGTCCTTATTATAGGGAGTTATAACAACTTTTTGTAATAAACAGTATACACAAATTTAAAAAAGAAAGTAATGTTTTGTTGTATAAAAAATAAACTATGTTACAGAAAGAAACATAAGTAAAATTAATATTTTAGTAGATAATTCTTATTATTATAATGATTTATATTGACGATTTTTCAAGATTTTTATACATAAAAGGGAAGAAAGAGAAACTAAAAAAGGAGGAATAAATATAAATAGTAAAAAGTAGTAAAAGCAATAAGAGTATAAATAGAAATAACAATGTAAATGTAAATGTAAATAATAAAAGAGTAAGTAAAAAGTATATAAAGGATTGAGTAAAGTAAAAGTCAGATACGATCAACTAGGCAGCGACCTACATTTCCACACCTGAAAGATGCAGTATTATCAGCGATGAGGGGCTTAGCTTCTGGGTTCGGAATGGGACCAGGCGTTTCCCCCTCTCTATAGCCACCTAGACAATCAAGTTTAAATACACCTAAATGTACTTAAACTTGACTGTAATCAGTAAAGAGTGAGTAAAAATAAAAATCAAAGTCAACAAATAACTACAACACAGTTACTTAATACACTAAGTAAGGTAGTGAAGCGAATAAAAAAGACAAACGGTCTATTAGTACTGGTCAGCTAAACATATTGCTATGCGTACACATCCAGCCTATCAAGCTTGTAGTCTTCAAGCGACCTTCAGGGATTGTTCATCTTGGAGTTGGCTTCCCGCTTAGATGCTTTCAGCGGTTATCTCATCCGTGCGTAGCTACCCAGCGA
>Ga0256828_1002288_pt1 | contig 11473 bp, 12 predicted proteins | sample CV88metaG_FD_185993 | JGI IMG/M metagenome (GOLD analysis project Ga0256828, IMG submission 185993) | Hydrothermal vent microbial communities from East Pacific Rise, Pacific Ocean - CV88 | ecosystem: Environmental > Aquatic > Marine > Hydrothermal vents | place: Pacific Ocean: East Pacific Rise... | reverse complement strand
CAAACAGATATCCTCATTACAGCTTCCGCACAAACTGTTTTAGAATCTTTGGCAAGTGGTGGCAAACCTATATATTTTCAAAGAGAAGACTATCCTCAAGACTTTATACAATTATTTGAAAATCTTAATATTCCTATTATAAAAAATTATAACAAAACAGATCTAAACAAAGCTCTACAAAGCTTTTCTTATAAAAAAATAGATAACAATTGTTACAAAATAGCAAATTTTATAAAAAAACACTTGAATTTATAAAGAATTAAAACTACTTTTGTATATAATAAGGCTTTAATATTGTTTGCTACAAAGTTCTCTTATTGTATTTTGTAGCAAACATGTAAAAATTCTCATATAAGTGAGTGAAAGATGAAAAATTCAAGCCGTAGAGGTTTTATGGGGAAAGCATTTGGTGCTGTTGCTGGCGTTGGTGCAGTAGCTTCACTATATGCCATGAAAAAAACTTGGGATCCGCTTCCAAGTGTTAAAGCAGCAGGTTTTACTACTTTAGACATGTCTGTTTATTCAGGTAACAAACTTGTTACAGAAAAATGGAGAGGGAAGCCTATATTTGTTCTTAAATATACTCCCGATATGGTAAAAAAAGCTGAGAGTGATCCAAAGATGAAAGCAAGAACTATTAAAATAGGTAATGACTATTTTATGATTACACTTGGTCTTTGTACACACCTTGGTTGTATCCCTGGATATAATGCAGATGATCATAGTTTCCTTTGTGCTTGTCACGGTGGACAGTATGACTTTAGTGGTGATGTAACGAAAGCTCCACCACCAAGAGGTCTTGATATACCACCATTTAAAATTGATGGTATGAAAGTAGTTTTAGGCGAAGAAGGTCCTGAGTATAAAAAGATGTTACAAGATGGTGTAACACTTAGAGCATAGAGGGGAGTTAAATGGCACATTTTACAAAAGCAACAAGCTTACACGACTGGCTAAACCAAAGATTAGCTGTTGATACTCTTCGCCGTGTATTGGCAAAAGAGTACTGGATTCCAAAAGATATCAACTTTTTATGGGCAATGGGGATGGTTCTAGCTATCACTTTTGGTCTTTTATTAGTATCTGGTATCTTTTTATTGATGTATTATCAACCAAATGTACATACAGCATTTGACAGTGTTAACTACACTATCATGAAGGAAGTTGAATTTGGTTGGTTATGGAGACATGTTCACGGTGTTGCGGCATCTGTAGTTTTCCTTATCATCTATATTCATATGTTTACTGGTATCTATTACGGTTCTTATAAAAAAGGTCGTGAGATGATCTGGCTATCTGGTATGCTTTTATTTGTTTCTTTCTCTGCTGAAGCATTTTCTGGTTATATGCTTCCATGGGGACAAATGAGTTACTGGGCAGGTATGGTTATTACAAACCTTTTTAGTTTAGGTGATCTTCATATGAACGGTCTTGTTGAGTGGATCAGAGGGGATTATGTTCCTGGTCAAGCATTCCTTAACAGATTTTTTATGCTTCATGTTCTTCTAATGCCACTTATTATTATGGCACTTATCGGTTTACACTTCGGTACACTTCGTATACCACATGTTAACAACCAAGAAGGTGAAGAGATTGACTTTGATGAAGAAGCTGCAAAATATAAAGCAGGAAATAAAAAAGAATCTAAAGTTATCGCATTTGCAAATGACTTTATGGCAAAAGATATGTTTGTTGTATCTATATTCTTGATTTTCTTCTTCTACCTTGTATTCTATCATTATGATTTTGCGATGGATCCGGTAAACTTTGACCCAGCAGATGGACTAAAGACTCCAGCTCATATCTATCCTGAGTGGTATTTCTTATGGTCATATGAAATCTTAAGACCATTCTCTACAAATGTTGGTCTAATGGCATTTGGTTTTGCACAAGTTATTTTCTTGTTACTTCCATTCTTGGATAAAAGTCCAAACGCTAAACCGGCACATAAAAGAGGAATCTTTAAAGTTTGGTTCTGGGTATTACTAGCTGATATGATCGTGCTTACTGCAATGGGTAAACTACCACCAGAAGGTGCATTTAGTACTATCGGTTTTGTAGCTGCGTTAGTATTTATCGGTCTATGGGTTATCTTACCGATAATTACAAAAATGGAAAAAGAGGTATAAGGAGTAAATGATGAGAGAATTAAAAATATTAGTGGTTGTTGTATTCTTTACCCTTGTTACCTATTATCTGGTAGAGCCATTTGCACACAGCCAAATGCATAAACATTTTGAAAGTGAAGGTTTTGCTTACAAAGATCTTCCTGATCTTACAAAGAAGGGTGATGCAGCAAGAGGTAAAGACCTTATAATGGGTGCTGGTGCATGTGCTGGTTGTCATGGTATCAAAGCAGCTGGTATGCCAGCTCCTATGGATCCGACAACTGCTGCTCAAAGTTATGGTGTTTGCCCACCAGATCTTAGTAATGCAGGTGCAGTATATGATGCAAAATTCCTTGCAGCACTTATCAAAAATCCGGCTCACGCTTTAATGGTTGAGCATAAATTTGATCCTGCAAAAGGAAAAGTTCATCCAATGCCAGGTTTTTATGGTGCTGGTGGAGATATAGATCAAGAAGTTGCGGATATGGTTGCGTATCTTCAATCTATTGCTCCTAAAAAAGAGGAACTTACATCAGAACAAGCATTTGAACTTGCATGTGGTAGATGTCATGCTGATAGATATATGAAATGGACTCAAATCGGTGAGACTCCAAAATTCAAAACAAAACAAGATAAGTTAAAATTTGAACTTGCTCTTGCAGATTATCAAACAGCGCTTAAAAATTATATGGGTAAACTTCCACCGGATTTGAGTATCTATATAAGAAGTCGTGGTGAACACTACATCAAAACATTTGTAGAAAATCCACAAAACTACCTAAAAGGTACAGCAATGCCAAGAGTTGGTGTAAATGCTGAAGCAGCTGATAAAGTTATAGAATACCTTGAAGAAAGTGGTGACTATAAAGTTAAAGTTGCAAAAGAGGGTGATGCAAGAGATAATATTGCTCCAAGAGTAATGTTCTTCTTACTAATCTTCGCACTTTTCGCATATCTTTGGAAAAAAGAGATCTGGAAAGAGCTTCACTAAACCTACAAAAGCACCTTTTTAGGTGTTTTTGTCTATAATCCTTCCATGAGTAATATTTCACGAAAACTAAAAAAACATTCTAAAAAATCTCCTCAAAAAAAACAAACGGACAGCTCTATTATATACGCTCGATTTATAGACAGAATAAAAGCGTTTATAACAGATATGTTTATGATCTACACCCCAATACTTTATGCCATAACCTATGTGGTTTTAGGATCAAAAGAAGCTTTTCAAGACTCTACTGTCGGTCCTTTGGCAGCTGTTTTTCTTTATGGTGTAATATATGCTTTGTTTATTGCAAAAACGGGACAAACACCTGGGAAAAAAGCATATAATATAAAAGTAGTAGATCAAACCAATCATGAAAACATCTCTTTTTTAAGAGCTGTATGGAGATTTATAGCATTTTTATTTAGTGCTACTATACTTATAGGACTTTTTTTACCTTTTTACAACAAAGAAAAAAAAGCTTTGCACGATATACTTGCAAAAACAATCGAGATAGAAATAAAATCATAGGAAAACCATGCTAATAGACAGTTATAACAGAGTTGTAGATTATTTACGAATATCCGTAACCGAGCGATGTAATTTTCGCTGTCAGTATTGTATGCCGGAGAAACCTTTCAGTTGGGTTCCAAAAGAAAATTTGCTCAGTTTTGAAGAACTTTTTGAGTTTGTCAAAGTTGCTATTGATGAAGGGGTAAAAAAGATCCGTATAACGGGGGGTGAGCCTCTCTTGCGTGAAGATCTTGATCGTTTCGTTAAAATGGTATACGACTATAAAAACGATATAGACCTAGCAATGACAACGAATGCTTATCTACTCAAAGGAACAGCTCAAAAACTCAAAGATGCCGGTCTTAAGAGGATAAACTGTAGTATCGATACCCTTAAGCCTGAAGTTGCTCAACAGATAGCTCAAAAAGATGTTTTACAAAATGTTTTAGACGGTGTAGAGGAAGCTTTAAAGGTTGGACTTAAAGTGAAAGTCAATATGGTACCGATGCGAGGCATTAATGATAATGAGATCATAGATGTTTTAGAGTACTGTAAAGCAAGAGATATCACCATCCGCTTTATAGAATATATGGAAAACACACATGCTTCTCAAGATCTTAAAGGATTAAAATCAAAAGAGGTTTTAGAAATCCTTTCTGAAAAATACACATTTGAAGATGAAGGCTTTGATGGAAGCAGTCCAAGTCATTATTATAAAATGGATGATGGATACCGTTTTGGTATTATAGAACCATACGAAGATGATTTTTGCAAACAGTGTAACCGCATAAGACTAACAGCAGAAGGATACTTAATCCCTTGCCTTTATTTCGATGAAGCTATGAGCATAGCAGAATCTGTTAAAAAAGGTGACATCAAAACAGCAGCCCTTGTTTTAAAAGAGGTAGTCAAAAATAAACCTGAAAAAAACAGATGGGGTGGAGAAGACGGGGAAAGCTCCTCCCGTGCTTTTTATGAGACAGGTGGATGATATATCTTGTTGAACATTTTTACTCTATACAGGGAGAAGGTCGCTATATAGGAAGACCATCTGTGTTTTTTAGACTCGGTGGATGTAATCTTACATGTAAAGGTTTTAACTGTACCGAAACTTCTCCATCAGGAGAAAAGATCATAGGTTGTGATACAGTTTATGCCGTTGATCGCTCTTTTACCTCTACATGGGTAGCATTAAACAATGCACAAGAATTAATAAACATTCTTAAGCATTATGATCTTCCTTTTGCAGTAGATATAGTTTTTACAGGCGGTGAACCTCTTTTACATGTAAATGATCCGATATTAATAGAATTTTTACATTATTTACATGTAAATAACCATCGTATAACATTTGAAACCAATGCAACTATCAAGCCTGACTTTACTCAATATCCTATATATTCAAAATGTATTTATGCTTTATCTGTAAAACTTCAAAACTCTTTAGAACCATATACAAAAAGAGTAAAGCCTGATGTATTGGCAAGTATTGCATATAATGCGAAAGAGGCTTTTTTTAAATTTAGCATAGATAAAAATTCTATCAATGCTTCACTTGATGAAGAGATAGAAGAGATCATCCAAAATGCACCTCATTTAGAAGTTTATTGTATGCCAGTAGGTGCTAATAAAACAAGTGTTGAAGAAAATGCACCGATGCTTATAGAATACTGTAAAGAAAAAGGATATATCTACAGCGATAGACTCCATATCCGAATATGGGATGACAACAAAGGAGTTTAGAACAACTCCCTTTCTATATCTTCTACACTCCTAGGATACGCAAAGTAATATCCCTGAAAATACTTACATCCAAGGCGTTTTAATGCTTTATAATGCTTTTCTTCTTCTACACCTTCTGCGATCACCTCTATATCCAATAAAGAGCCAAGATAGATAATAGATTTAATAATATGGGCATTTTTTTGATTTTCAAACATACCTCTAACAAAAGTTTGATCTATTTTTATCTGATCCAATGGAAAAACTTTTATATACTGCAATGAAGAAAAACCTGTTCCAAAATCATCTAAAGATAGATTAAAGTTCAACTCTTTTAGCTGCATCATTTTCTTTGCTACTCCCGCTTGATCCTCAACAAAAACTGATTCTAAAAGCTCAAGTTTAATTTTTTGAGGATTCACATTATATTCTTTAGCTGCTTCTTCAACAAAAGTTACAAAATTTTCATCATTAAACTGTTTTGCACTGACATTAACTGAGATAACCCACTCTTTTGATACTGAATGCTTCTCCCATTGTTGTATTTGTCTACAAGCTTCTTTAAATACCCATTTACCGATATCTACTATCAGTTCTGTTCTTTCAGCAATAGGTATAAACTTATATGGAGTAAGCAAACCATATTTTGGATGACGCCACCGTATAAGTGCTTCTGCAGCATAAATTTTTTCATCTAAATTATATTGAAATTGATAAAAAAGCTCCAATTCATCATTTTTTAAAGCATTTACAAGTTCATCATAAATATTAAATGACTCTTGAATATACTTCTCATTTGATTCATCAAAATAAACAATGTTTTTATGTTTGTCTCTTGCGATTTCCAAAGCAATATTTGTATGTTTTAAAATCTCCAAAGGATCACTAACATTATGAAAAATATCAATCCCGATATATATTTCAGGTTTTATTGATTTTGATTCTATAACTACCGGTGTCTCCAATATAGCGATGAGTGCATCAGCAATACTTTGTGCAGCTTGGGTGACTTTTTCTTTATTATCCCCTATATCTTTATAAAAAAGAGCAAAATTACCTGTACCGATTCTTGCCCTTAAAGTGCTATCGTTAAAATATTCTTTTATATTTTTTGCAAAAAAGTCAATTAATAAATCCCCATCTTGGAAGCTGTAAACATGGTTAATCGTTTTTAAATTTGTTAATTTTACATACAACATAATACTCCAACCGATATGCTGTTGTTTTTGTAAAATTTTTTCAAGAGATTTGATAAAACCATTTTTATTTAACAAACCGGTCAACGGATCATACTGAACTATAAATTCAAGCTGTTTTTTTGCCTGATCTCTTTGTAAAATAAAATCCATCATCTTTTCAAATAAAATATTGATCTCTTCATACAGCTTTCCAAATTCATCATCATATTTACAACAAAGCTTATATTCTTGCATTTTATTATCAAACTCAACTTTATCCAAAAAATTAACAAGATCTAAAATTGGTTTACTGAAGCGTTTTGCATAAAATCGTGCCATAACTAAAGAAAATATTAAAAATCCCATAAGAATAGCAACCAAAAATACAAAATTACTTTTCAAAATCTCCCATATTGATTCTATTTCAAACTCAAAATAAAGTTCTCCGTATTTTTCTTTATTATAAAAAAGTGATGTATGTGTTTTAAAAGTGTTTTGCTTGAGAATGGTCTTTTTTGCAAGATACTTGAAGATTTTTTTATTTTTATTATCAAATAAAACAACTTTACGAACTGGAGCAAAAACTTGTAGTTTTGTTGTTAAATCTGTTGCCGTACTTAAATCATCAAGTAAAATCAAACGCACAAAATCTTGTGAAAGTACTTGAGTAATATCTTTTGCAAGATCAACCCTTTGCTCTTTTTGATCATGAATATACCAACCTACAAAGATTATATACCCTATAAAAGAAATGAAAAAAACAAGAAAAAATATTGCTTTTGTAAATTTCTTTTGTATAGAACCTTTATAGATGGCTGTTTTCATTATTTTAGCTTATTTACTTTCTTTTCAATCGGTAAGTGAGGATCATTACCCCATTCCAACCAAGAACCTTCATATACAGATACACGGTATCCCAGTTTTTTAAGTACCAAAAAGTTCATAGCAGCATCAGCACCATCTTCACAGTAAAGGATAACAGGTTTATCTTTTGAGAGTCCTTTATAAAGTTTTTCAAGTGAATCAAAACTTTTTATAACACTGTTATTTCCAGTTTTTTTATAAGTTAGACTCCCTGGAAAATTAAGTGCTTTTGGGATATGCCCTGCTCGTTTTGCATGAGATTTTTTTCCAATATAAAATTCAAATGGACGACCATCAATGATATAAGCTTTCCCTATAGAAGTAATAACATCAAGCTTTGTATCTAAAATTTTGTTATTTATTTTTGGAGCGAAATCTTTGTATTTTGGTTTATAAACTTTCGTTGTTATTGGGAACAAACCTTTCTTCCAGTTTTTATAATTCACTTGCAATATCCCAACATCATTTGCACCCAATACTTTACTGAGCCAGTAAAACCGTGCCGCCCAGATAGGGCTTACCCCTCCATACACCACGATTTCACTTTTTTCATCTATACCTGAGTTACTAAAAAGTTCTTTCAACTTTGAAAGAGGTGGCATAAGCATCTTTTTTCCATAAAAAAGCTTTTCAAAAACAGGAACATTTACCGCTCTTTCCAGATGCCCTTTTTGAAATTCTTTAGCATCTCTGACATCTATCAGAACAAGATGAGGATCATTATAATGTGCTTTTAGCCATTTTGTTGAGACAACATCAGGCACCTTTGCAAATAAGACCACACTAAAAGTGAAGAAGAGTAATAAATACTTCATCTACCCCCCCCCTTTTTTTTTTATTTATTAAGTATGCTATCTAAAATTAGCTTAAATTCATTTTTTAAGCATAAAAAAGTTACAATTTTACATGATTATAAGAAAACTTTTTAAATTTGAAAATGCTCACATCGTTCGTGGTTGTTCTACGCTCAAATGTCGAAGTTCCTTACATGGACATTCCTACAAGGTAGAAATAAAATTTTCTTCTAATTTTCTTGATAACGGACAAATGGTATATGATTTTGGACTAATGAAACAAAATCTTAAAGATCTCATTGAGATGTTTGACCATTCTGTAACACTTTGGAGTAAAGATGATCCCGCATATCTTCAAGATATGAAAAAGCACTCATCAAGATGGGTAGAGCTGCCCGTAAGTCCAAGTGCTGAACAATTTGCACGAGTTATCTTTGTAATGATAGATAAACTTATGCAACTTACAACCACCGTTAATGGGGAAAAAGAAGTGAATTTATATAGCATAGTTGTTCATGAAACACAAACAGGATATGCTGAAGCATTTTATGAAGATGCCTACTCACAACAAATGGGAATTATACATTTAGAACAAATTATCCTTTCTCAGGCAATCAAAGATGATTTTAAAGATAAAGATTTATGGGATAAACTCCTAGCAAATAAAAAATTTATCAATCCTGCTCAAGTATAAAAGGAGATATTGTGTGTATGCCAAGACCTATTCCGCAGCCTTCCCATACAAAACGAATCAAAATCAAAGAAAAAAAAAGTATAACAAAAATGCCACAACATACATTTAAATACGGAGATCCCGACTTTATTGATGAGAGGATAACACCATATATACCTACTATAAAACAGCACTGGTTTAAAAAACTTTTTACTTAAAGTTTTGTAGATAAACTCCCCATTAAAAGGAGTTTTCCCATCCCTTCAAAAAATTTTTCCATTCCTATTTCACCGGCTTTTTGTGACTTTTCCAAAGCACTTAAAAATACCAATTTTGCATCATCACTCGCTTTCATATAACTTTCTATAATAAAACGGTATGTAAGCGCATACGGTTTTTCATTAACTTCATACTCTATAACACTTTCAAGATCAATCCCTTGCATCGTAAGAAGTGTGATAATTTTTTGATATACAGGATCCATTTATACAATCCCTAACAAATTTAAAACAACAATAAAAAGTGCAATAGGTGCTATATAACGAAGTGAAAAATACCATATACCAAAATAACTTCTCAAATATGGTTTAAGTGTAGCTTCTAGCTCACTTTTAGGGACTATATATCCAACAAATATACTCATAAGAAGCCCTCCAAGAGGAAGCATAACGGCAGCCGTAATAAAATCTATCCAGTCAAAAAGATTTTTTCCTCCCCATGTCAGCATCTCCTTTGTTCCATCAAGTCCAGAAAGGATAACAAGTATACCGATAATATAGAAAAACAATCCCATACTTATTGAAGCTTTTAAACGACTAAATCCAAATCTATCTATCATATACTGTACCATCGGTTCGACAAGAGAAACTGCCGAAGTAAGTCCTGCAAATGCCAATGCTATAAAGAAAATAACAGCAAAGAAATTTCCAAGTCCACCCATTTCATAAAATGCAGCAGGTAAAGAGATAAATACAAGTCCTGGACCTTTATCCGGTCCACTGCCATACTGATACAAAAAAGTAAAAAGCATCAATCCGGCAATAAGAGCAATAGCCGTATCTAAGAAAACAACCCATAGTGCACTATGGACAATATTAGTTCCCTTTTCCATTGAAGCAGCATAAGTCATAATCGCTCCCATACCAAGACTTAAAGTAAAAAAAGCATGTCCAACTGCCGTAACAAATGCTTCAGAATTTAGTTTGCTCCAATCCGGATAGAACATAAAATGAAATGCTTTACCAAATGAGTCAAGAGATAAAGCATAAATAAACATACCACTTAAAATAACAATCAATGCAGGCATTAAAAAGTCATTTAACCGTTCAATCCCACTTTTAATCCCTTTTGAAACTACAAAAGTAACTATTAAAAATGCAATAGTATGATAAAATAACTGTATGGTAAAATTACTGTGAAGCATAGCCGTAAAAGTAACTTCTGCTTCTTTTACAGATGTTGGTAAATGAATGAAAGATGTAATAATATAATTGAGAATCCATCCTATTACAACAGAATAAAATGTCATAATGAGTAATCCCGCTACACTTTGAAATCCAGCATACTTCCATATATGTTTATTTTTTGGAGCAAGTTCTTCAAAAGATGTAACAGTATCTTTTCTTCCTCGATATCCTATAAACATTTCTGCTATCATTATAGAAAAGCCTATAAGAACAACAGTGATAAGATATACTAAAACAAAAGCACCTCCTCCATACTCTCCGGTAATATATGGAAACTTCCATATATTTCCAAGTCCCACAGCACTTCCAGCTGCTGCTAATATAAAACCGATACGACTAAATCTTGCAACTTTCATAGTTTTCCCATTATTTTTTCATAATTATATCAAAACTCTTGACTTTTATTATCTTTTTTACTATAATTCCGGTCTCATTAATCAATTAAAAGGTTAATGACGGGGTGTAGCTCAGTATGGTTAGAGTACTTGGTTTGGGACCAAGGGGCCGAAGGTTCGAGTCCTTTCACCCCGACCATTTTTTTTGAATTTTTAAGCAAATGCAAATGATGGTGGGATTAGCTCAGTTGGTTAGAGCATCAGTTTGTGGCACTGAGGGCCGTGGGTTCGAATCCCATATCCCACCCCATGAAAAGCAAACAATTATTTTTAAAGTTAGCAAACAAGCAGTTGCTGCCCATGCGCCCGTGGCTCAACTGGATAGAGTATCGGACTTCGGATCCGACGGTTATAGGTTCGAATCCTATCGGGCGTACCACTTTATGCGTCCTTAGCTCAGCTGGATAGAGCAACGCCCTTCTAAGGCGTAGGTCAAAGGTTCGAATCCTTTAGGGCGTACCACTTAATATTAACAAAACTTTGATACTATTTCAAAGTTACCACGCGGACGTGGTGAAATTGGTAGACACGCCAGACTTAGGATCTGGTGCCGCAAGGTGTGAAGGTTCAAGTCCTTTCGTCCGCACCACTCAAAGCCCTATATTAGGGAACTTCAACTAAACATTTTTACACTGATATACCATTTAGATCGCCAATTCTAAAAACAAGTGCAATTTCACCTAATCTAACTTGCGCCAATTCTAAAAACAAGTGCAATTTCACCTAATCTAACTTGCTAACGCCAATTCTAAAAACAAGTGCAATTTCACCTAATCTA
>Ga0256828_1002286_pt1 | contig 11478 bp, 9 predicted proteins | sample CV88metaG_FD_185993 | JGI IMG/M metagenome (GOLD analysis project Ga0256828, IMG submission 185993) | Hydrothermal vent microbial communities from East Pacific Rise, Pacific Ocean - CV88 | ecosystem: Environmental > Aquatic > Marine > Hydrothermal vents | place: Pacific Ocean: East Pacific Rise... | reverse complement strand
TAAATAATTTTTTGCTTCTTTTTCTTTAAAAAAATTTCCTATTTCAATAGATACTCTTTTCTGATAAGGATAAATATGACTTATTGCCGTATATCCTAAATTATAAATAGGTCTCAATGGAGCTTTTCCTTTTTTTGGTACAAAAGAGTTTGCAATAGATGGAACAGAAACAACCTTAATATTTACCTCTGCTACCCCTGCTCTTTTTGTTCCAAGAAACTCTGCAGCTGCCATAGATAAATCTAACTCCCGATTATTCCAAAAAGGGCCTCGGTCATTTACTCTTACTTTTAATGATTTTCCATTTTTAGGATTATGAACTAATAGTACTGTTCCTAATGGATATGTTTTATGTGCTGCAGTATATCCATACATATCATAAATCTCTCCAAGAGCTGTTTTTCTGCCATGAAAATACTCTCCATACCATGAAGCCAAAATATTTTTTGTCTCTCCGACAGAGACTTTATGTGGATAATAAGTTTTGCCCTTTACTGTATAGGGGTAAAGAGATGCTCTAATAATTCTATCTTGTTTAGATAATCCCCATGAAGCAAGGGTTAAAAGAAAAATCAATAATAAATATTTTATCTTAAACCCCATACCCATTAGGATTATTAAATTGCCATCTCCAGCTGTCTTCACACATCTCTGTAATTCCTCTAACTGCTTTCCACTCTAAAACCTCGTTAGCATAGGTTGGGTCGGCAAAACAGGTGGCAATATCTCCAGCTCTTCTTGGGGCTATTTTATAGGATACTACTTTGCCTGATGCTTTCTCAAAAGCTTTAACCAGCTCTAGTACAGAGTAACCCCTTCCTGTTCCAAGATTGATGGTCATTGGTTCTTTGAAGTTTTTAATTCTATCCAGTGCATTAAGATGACCTTGTGCCAAGTCAACCACATGAATATAATCTCTAACACCTGTACCATCAATTGTATCATAGTCATCACCGAAGACAGATAGAAATTCTCGTTTTCCTACAGCTGTTTGAGCAATAAAAGGCATTAAGTTATTTGGAATACCATTGGGGTCTTCGCCTATTGTTCCTGATTTGTGCGCACCTACAGGATTAAAGTAACGTAAAAGTACAACTTTCCACTCACTGTCTGAGACATATAAATCTCTTAATATCTCTTCTATCATTAATTTAGAACGTCCATAAGGGTTTGTTGCAGAGAGTGGAAAGTTTTCTAAAATAGGTGTAATAGCAGGGTCTCCATAGACTGTTGCCGAAGAGCTAAATACGATAGATTTACAACCATTTTTAGCCATTACTTCACACAAAACTACTGTGCCATTTACATTATTATCATAATATTTTAAAGGGTGTTCCACCGATTCACCTACAGCTTTTAATCCTGCAAAATGTATCACTGCATCAATGGTATGGTTGTCAAATACCTTTTGTAAATTACTTCTAGAACGAATATCCCCCTCTATTACCTCTATAGGTTGATGAACCAGTTTTTCAACCCGTTTAATCCCCTCTTTGGAAGCGTTAGAGAAGTTATCAAAAATAACAACTTCATACCCTGCTTCAATCAATAAAACTACCGTGTGCGAACCGATATATCCTGCTCCACCTGTTACTAAAATTTTCACTATTTTCTCCTAACTATCACTGTTAAATATATCTCTTGTATAGACTTTCTCTTGAACATCCATAATATTATCCGAAAGCCTGTTTGCCACAATGACATCTGAAATAGATTTAAACTCATCTAAATCTTTTATCACTCTAGAGTTAAAGAAAAGCTCCTCTTCTAAAACAGGCTCATAGACAATAACCTCTATCCCTTTTGCTTTTATGCGTTTCATTATGCCTTGTATAGCACTGGCTCTAAAGTTATCTGAACCACTCTTCATTACTAATCTATAAATTCCTACAATTTTGGGATGCTTTGCAAGAATTGAATCGGCTATAAAATCTTTTCGTGTACTGTTTGCATCAACAATTGCTCCAATAATGGAATTAGGTACATTTTTATAATTGGCTCTTAACTGCTTGGTATCTTTAGGAAGACAGTAACCTCCATAACCAAATGATGGATTATTATAGTGGCTTCCAATTCGTGGGTCAAGCCCCACTCCTTCTATAATCTGTCTACTATTCAATCCATGTGTCTGAGCATAAGAGTCTAACTCATTAAAAAAGGCAACACGCATTGCCAAATAGGTATTCGAGAAGAGTTTAATCGCCTCAGCTTCGGTTGAGTCTGTAAAGAGAATATCTATATCTTTTTTAATCGCACCTTCTGCCAATAGATTTGCAAAAATCTCTGCACGTTTCGACTGCTCTCCTACAATAATTCTTGAAGGATAGAGGTTATCGTGAAGTGCTTTTCCTTCACGTAAAAACTCTGGAGAGAAGATAATATTCTCTGTATTAAACTTCTCTTTCACACTCTTAGTAAAACCAACAGGAACGGTTGATTTAATAATCATTGGAGTATTGGGATTAAATGCTAAAACATCTTTAATAATTATCTCGACCAAAGAGGTATCAAAATAGTTTGTTATTGGATTATAATCGGTTGGCGTAGCAATAATAACAAAATCTGCATTACTATATGCCTCTTCTTTATTGAGTGTCGCTCTAAAATTTAATTTTTTATTTTTTAAATACTCTTCTATCTTCTCATCTTCTATTGGAGATTTTTTTTGATTTAACATCTCTACTTTTTCAGGAATAATATCCAATGCAACAACTTCATTATGTTGTGCTAAAAGAACCCCATTAGAGAGTCCTACATATCCTGTTCCTGCTATAGCTATCTTCATTATTTTCTTTCTCACTTATATAAATTATTTTTTTAAATATTGAATTTTTCAAAGCACTTATAAACTTAAATCGTAAATCTGTACGACACCTGCTAACTTGTTCTCTTCTAGAACAAGAAGAGAGTTTACTTTGAACTCTGTCATTAATCCTTGTGCTTCTGTTAATTTTGCTTTTATATCAATAGTTTTAGGATGCTTTGTCATTAAATTTAAAGCCGATAATGAAAAGAAGTTCTCTTCAGAATCTTCCATGGCACGTCTTATATCACCATCTGTAATAATACCTAAAATTTTACGCTTATCCATAACAATAACCAAGCCCAACCTTGCTTTGGATATAACTTGAATAACATCTTTAATAGAATTCTGAGCAGTAACAATAGGTAGATTTTCTTTTGTCATCACATCCTCTACACCTGTTAAAAGCCTTCTTCCCAAACTTCCTCCTGGATGAAATTGTGCGAAATCTCTATCTTGAAAATTTCGTTGCTTCATTAGTGCAATTGCCAAGGCATCGCCCATAACCAATGTTGCTGTTGTAGATGAGGTGGGTGCTAATTGTAAAGGACATGCTTCCTTCTCAACGGCAATATTAAGATGATAAGTCGCATTCTTTGCTAACGTAGAAGCAGGTTTTCCACTCATTGCAATAATAGTATTATTGTGTACTTTTAAAAATGGAATTAACTTTAACACCTCATCTGTCTCTCCAGAATTAGAGATAAGTAGAACAATATCCTCTTTTTCTATCATTCCCAAATCACCATGATAGGCTTCAGCAGGATGTATAAAAAAACTAGGTGTTCCCGTACTTGCCATGGTTGCAGAGATTTTTTTACCAATTATTCCTGATTTTCCCATACCAGAAATAATAAGTTTTCCTTTGCCTTCTAAAATGACCTTCACTGCCTCTTTAAAATCAGAATCTAAATTTTTAGATAAATTTAAAATTGCTTCTGACTCTGCTCTAAAAACCTCTTTTGCTATCTCTTCTATTTTCATACTTTTATACCTTATGATTAAATTCAGGAACAATCTCTTTTAAAACAATTAAGGGATTTTTCTCGTTTAAACGCTCTATTTGAAAAGACAACCACTCATAATCAACAGGCGTATCTTCTGAAACTAAAATAGAGTCATACTCTGTCTTTAAATCTGCATCATCAATTAGTAACTCTTCATAAAGCTTCTCTCCTTGACGTAGACCTGTAAACTCAATCTTTATATCTTCTCTTCCAGAGAGTTCTATCATTCTTTGGGCTAAATCTACAATTTTAATAGGCTCTCCCATATCCAGAATAAACAACTCTCCACCTTTTGCAATAGAACCTGCCTGAAGTACCAATTGACACGCCTCTGGAATCATCATAAAATAGCGTGTTATATCAGGATGAGTTACTGTAATATTTTTTCCCTGTTTAATCTGCTCTTTAAACTTTGGAATAACCGAACCTGAACTTCCCAAAACATTTCCAAAACGAACAGCAACAATCTCTGTTTTATTAGAGGGAATGGCATGTGCATAGAGTTCACAAACTCTCTTAGTTGTCCCCATTACATTAGTAGGACGTACAGCCTTATCTGTAGAGATAAGAACAAACTTCTCAACTTTATATTTAATAGACAAATCAATAACATTCTTTGTTCCAAAAATATTATTCTCTACAGCAGACTTAACATTCTCTTCGCATAAAGGAACATGTTTATAAGCAGCAGCATGAAGTAGAACATCAGGAAGATACTGCTCAAATATCTCATCAAGAGCTTCTCTATCTTTAATACTTAAAAGTACAGAGACAATATTTTTAGATGCCAACTCTTCTGATATTTGATAAAGATTATACTCACTGTGGTCAACTAAAATTATCTTACTTGCACCAAACTCTGCCACTTGTCGTGAAAGTTCAGAACCGATACTTCCTCCTGCTCCTGTTATCATTACCACTTTTCCTGCAATAAAATTGGCAATAGAGACCATATCCAAATCTTTAGGTTTACGAGCCAATAAATCTTCTATAGAAATATCTTTAAAACAGGGCTGTTGTTCATCTTTAAACATCTGTGTAATTTTAATATCTTTAATACCCAAATTATGTAAAAGAGTAAATAGGTTATCAAGTTCTTTCTGTTCCAATGATTCTGTGATGATAACAGAGTTAACCTCATAAGATTCAATAATCTCTTCAATTTTCAATAGACTATAAACTTTTAAATTAGAGAAATAGGTATCAATAAGATTCTCTTTCGAAGAGATAAGTGCCAAGGGTTGATAGGGTATCTCCCCTCTTGTTGCACTCTTTATCACCTCTGTAGCTTTCTCATTTGCACCAAAAATAAGTGTAGGATGATAAGTACTTTGAGCATAAGACTCCAGATAAATACGACGTGAAATGCGTAAAAAACCAATAAAAAAAAGAGATAAAAAGAGGTCAATCAAGATAACAGAACGAGGAAAAGGAGTAAAGAGTTCAGGTAGAAATAAGAAAAAAATTCCAAATAGTGTATAAACCACTATATGTCCAATAATTAAACGCTTGTACTCTGTCAGACCAAAATAACGCCATGCAACAAAATAGAGCTTAAAGAAGTAAAATATGAGCAGTTTAATTGGAATTAAAACCATTATCATCACTGTCATTACATCAAAATACTCAATAGGAATTGAAAAGTTAAAACGTAAAAGATAAGATAAAAAAATGGTTGCAATAGATATGATTATATCAAAAAAAATAAAGAATAAAATTCGTTTCTTATTTGTTGGTTTCAGTAAAAAATTCAACCATGTACCTTTTTAATTATATCAATAACAGGAAGTAAGTCGGTATTACTACTGGCTGTAGGAGAAGGAAGACAGAGACCTCTATGGAAAAACTCTTCACTTGTTCCATCAACAAAAGATATACTCTTTTGAAATAATTTTTGCATATGCATCGGCTTCCATAATGGACGGCTCTCTATGTTCAAATTCTCTAGGAGTGAAATAATTTTTAAAGGTTCTATCTTATCTAAAAGAATTGTTGTAAGCCAACGATTACCTATTGAATCTTTTATCTCTGGCATAAATGTAACCTCATCAATAGAGGATAACTGCTCTTTATAAAAATTGAAAATCTCTCGTTTACGTTCTACTCTCTCATCTAAAACTTCCATCTGTGCCACACCAATAGCAGAGAGAACATTACTCAGTCTATAGTTATAACCATACTCCTTATGCTCATAGTGTAAAAAAGGCTCTTTTGCTTGGGTAGATAAGAATTTAGCTTTCTCAATCCACTCCTCATTATTTGAGACCAACATTCCCCCACCAGAGGTGGTTAAAATCTTATTTCCATTAAATGAGTAGACTCCTAAATCTCCAAAAGTTCCACTCTGTTGCCCCTTATAGGTAGCCCCCAAAGATTCTGCACTGTCTTCAACAAGATAGATATTATTCTCTTTACAGATAGTCACAATCTCATCAAGCTTGGCAACTTCTCCGTAAAGGTGTGTTAATATAAGTGCCTTTGGTTTTTTATCTAACTGAGAAATTGCCTTCTTTAATAACTCTGGAGAGAGATTCCAACTCTCATCGCTATCAATAAAAACAGGTACTGCTCCTTGATAAAGTATTGCATTAACTGAACCAATAAAAGTAAAAGTTGAAGCCAAGACCAAATCGTCTTTTCCTATCCCTAAAACCCTTAAGGCTAAATGTAATCCAGCTGTTGCACTGGAAAGAGCCAATGCATGTTTTATGCCTGTATACTCTTTGATAGACTCTTCGAATCTATTAACGAACGCACCAAGAGGTGCGATATAATTACTTTGAAAAACTTCTGCAATATACTGTTGTTCCTTTCCACTCATATGTGGTGGTGAGAGAAAGAGTCTGTCCATTTTTTATCCTATTACTGTTTTTATAATATAATATATATCTTTTTTTAAAGACCAATTTTTAATATAATCCCTATTTATCTTAACTTTATCTACCCATATAACAGTATCATTGTACTCTTTAGGGTTTGATACTTTGGCTAAAATCTCTTCTTCATTTTTATATTTAATAGAGGCAGGACCTGTAATACCAGGACGAACAGATAGAATCTCTCTCTCTTCACCCTCCAGTTTATCGGCATAACCCTCTACATCTGGTCTGGGTCCGACAAAGCTCATTGAACCAAACAGAACATTAAAAAGCTGTGGAAGTTCATCTATCTTGGTATCTCTAAAAAATTTTCCACTCTTTGTGATACGCATATCATTTGAAGTGGTAATTGTTGTCTCTATCCCCTCTAAAGGTTTCATGGTTTTAATCTTAAAAACATTAAAAAGCGTTCCATCTCTTCCCACTCTTTTTTGTATAAAAAGACCAAAACTCTTTGTTTCAATAGAAGCAATAATAAAGGCTATAAACATTATCCAAAAGGTTAAGATAATACCAATCAATGATAAAAAAATATCAAAAGCTCTTTTAACAAATCTCCCCAAATTTGTCATAACACTACTTTTTTACTCGATATATTTTACTATAAGGTGAAGAGACAACCAACTCAAATAGATTTTTATCATATTTACCCAACATAAACATCTGTACATAAGTAGAGTTATAAGTCTCTCTATCCATAATAATCACTTTGTTGTAATTTTGTAGATTGACAACACAGAACTTCCCATCTAGATGCATCAAGGCTGACTCAACTTGAGAATTGGCTCTATTATCAAATTTAACTTGGTCAAAACGGTAAACTTTCTCACTATTTTTGCCTATTTTCAATGTTCCTGTAGCAGAGTCAAAAACAATTCCATTTCTAAATATCACTTTACTCCCACTCTGCTGTAGTGCTTGAGTAGGATAAAACAGAATATTTCTCTCTTTTTTTCCTGTTCTTAAATTTAAATTACCAAAAACACCGACTGTTGGAAAAATATTTAACATTCGATATGGAAGATAGAGATAGACCTCTCTGCTCTTTTTAGGCAATGGAAAATCAGGTTTTTTTAAATCTGCAAGTACTCTATTTGGATTTTTATCTTTAAATATCTTATTGGCTACTACCGAATGCTTCTCATCTGTAGCATAAGTCTCTACAGCCAGACGACTCAAGTTTGCTACCAATTGTGGAGAGCTAGAGAACATTAACTTAGAGATAATAAAGTTATCGTTATTATGTTTACCCCCATCAATTAAAGTAGATGTATCAGAATAGAACCATACAGGATAGCCATAATCCCACCATGTCAAGGTGTAATCTTTCTCATCTGCAATAGTATTTAACTTGACCAAATCTTCTACTTCTGCTTTATTTAATACAGTTGGAACTCTATAATCAATAATATGTGTAATGTTTGGATAAATCATTAATCCTGTAGCAACGGTTATAAATGCATATTTTGCACCATTACTCTTAAGCTGTTCGGCCAATACAAAAAAGAGATAGACTGCACTCATTCCAGCAATAGGCACAGCATAAACAGTAAATCGAAGCCCACCCCATAACGAGAAAATTCCAATTCCAATAAGAGGAAGAGCCAATATAAAAGCTGGTCGTCTAAAGACCAAAACAACGTAACCAATTAGAGCAATAATCACACCAAAAATAGAACCAGAAGTACGGTTAGCAAAGGTCGAAAAAGGAATCTGTCCAGCCTCTCTTACTGTCTGATTAACAGCATAAAAGTGTAAAGTCCCCTCTTCAGTACCTTTAATTGTATAACTGAGAACTTTTCCTAAAATTAATCCAAAAACATTACCCAAGAGTAGAAAGAGTATAAATGTTGATAATGCTGTAATCATTAACAGTTTTTTCTCTTGTAAACGTTCAGTTTTTAATAAAAAATAGATACCTATTAACAGTAAAAAATGAATAAGATAACTTAATGGCTTCTCAAATCCTATTGGCATAAGTGCAATAAATATAAGAATTAAAGAGGCATAAGTCACATTATCATTTCTATGAAACCACAACATATAAAGTGCATAAATAATTCCTATAGCATAAACTATTGCTTGACCTTGGTCATATAAAAAAGGATAAAGAATAATAGCAATACCTGCATAGAGTGCAGAACGCAAATTAAAATCAATAGTGCTTTTTAGTAAGAAAAAAAGAATAAACATCGGAGCCATTGCTGAAAACATGTCCGTATCATAATATCCCGTCATTGTTCTATTATAATAACTCCATGTAATACTTCCAAGTAATGCCCCAAAGAAACCCCAAAGTGTCTGTTTATAGAGTCTTGCAATTAGAATTATAGGAATAACAACAAGTGAAGAGACAATGGAGGGCATATATAAAATAGCTGTCTCTATTGACATTGGTGTGAATTTTACAAGCAGTGTAGTAAAAAAGATAACACCATAATCAAAAATTCCAAATACCCGAGGATTAGATGTATGTAATCCCTCTATTGCTTGTTGCACCCCCGAAGCAAAGAAGTATCCATCATTTGTATTAATCATAATCTCATTGTTCCAATAAAAATTGGGATTATCTTGAAATTGCCAAACCCAAATCATACGAATAGCAAATGAAAATAGATATGCTAAAAGCATTAACCCCAACATCTGATTTGTTGTCACTTGACCTAAATTAAATCTGTTTTGACTCATTTATTACCTTTTAATATATTTTTTAATAGTAGAAAAAACGCCCACCAAAGAACCCAATCCATAAGAGATATGTAGTGTTAGAAAAGCAACCAGTAAATAGAGAAAGCTACTATCTTTATCTCTTGATTTTAAGCTTGATATTATAACCAAAGCTAAATAACTAACCAATGATAAAAGAGATAACCACAAAAATTTTATACTCCATATAGAAAATAAAATAGGTAAGAGAAGAGAGAGAATAAAAATAAGAGGAATAAAATGTCTTAGACTCAGAGAGTTAAAAGTTTTGGTATAGTAGGCTGTTAAAATATTCCATTTTCCATTGGCAAAACTATTTTTAGCCAAATCAATAAAATTCTCTCGTGCATAATAACGTGCTTTCACAGTAGGAATCAGATAAATTTTGCCACCACCATTAATAATACGCTTATTTAACTCTATATCTTGATTACGAACCAATTTTTCATTATAGAGTCCAAATTTTTCAAATGTCTCTTTTGTGTAACATCCAAAAGCTACAGTATCAACCTCTTTTACCTGCTCTCCACCTGTTCGAAAATCTGCATTTCCCACACCAAATTTATGGGTCAATATCTTCTTAATAGAGTTGGACTTTCTATTACTATTTTTAACCTCTGTCTCTAACACTCCACCAACACAATTTGCATTTAAGCGTTTAATCTCTTCAACTAGAAGAGTAAAATAGCTCTTTTGATACTCAGCATGAGCAGATATAATAAAGATATAATCTCCTTTAGAGTCTATAATTCCCATATTCATACTAATAGGAGTAAACTTTTTTGGATTATGAAGCAGTTTTATAAATGGATATTTTTTTTGATACTCTGTTATAATCTCAACCGTTCTATCTTCGCTTCCACCATCTACTAAAATAAGCTCAAAATCTTCTATCGTTGAATTTATAATGGAATCTATACAATTTTGTATATATCTCTCTTCATTCAAAATTGGAATAACTATTGATATACTAATCATCTATTAAATCCTTATAGAGATTAAATAGTTTCTGCTCCTCTATACTCCAATTATATTTATCTTTAATAACTCTTTTTCCCTCTTCTCCCATAACTTTTGTCTCTTTTAAATTTTTAATCATAATCTCTATGGCTTTTTCTATCTCTTGACTCTTCATTGGGTCAACACAAATACCACAATTATTCTTCTCTATAAATGCTCTATAGAGTGGAAAATCTGAAGCAATTACTCCAATACCTGCACTCATATACTCAAACATCTTAACAGGATATGCCTCTATATAACTGGGAGTAGGATGAAGTGTAACCAAACCTGCTATAGACTCTTTGAGTATCTCTTTAACCTCATCTCTAGTAGCGAAACCTCTAAAGTCAACCTTCTCCCAACCTTTGAGTCTTTTTATCTCCTCTTCATACGCTTTATCAAAAAACTTTCCTGCAATAATCAGTTTAACATCTAAATTTTCTATTGCATTAACAATCTCTCTTACTCCTCGTGTCTCGTAAAGCAGACCTATATAACAGATTGTTGGATTATTAAAAGATGGCTCTATATCTATAAGCTCATCTAAAATAGGAAAGTTATTAATATCTACAGATTTTATACTATGCGCTAAAAATTTATCTCTTATCATCGGTGTTGCACCTACAACCCCATCAAATTTTTTAAGTGCAAAAACCTCTCCTTTTCTAATAATAAAAGAGAGTATCCTTTTAGTGAAACTATTCAGATAATGTTTTGCCAATACCTGTTTTGGTAAATCCTCATGTGCATCAAAAATCACTCTTTTCCCAAGCTTCTTTAACTTTAATCCAATGGGTATTAACTCTGGGTCATGAAGATGGTAAATATCACTATCCAGCTCTATAGCTTTTTCTAAAACTCTTTTTGTTGTTTTAAAAATACGACTAAATCGCCCCCCTTCTATACCAACATCATAAATATTAATACCACTATTTTTCTCATATCCTAAACCATCAGCAACTACTAAATTAACTCTATACTTTTTTGCTAAGGAGCGTGACTCTTTAAAAAAAATTCTTGTATCGTATCTTGGGTGGGCTGAGGTTAGATGGGTAATACTATAATCCATTATAAACTCCTA
>Ga0256828_1002285_pt1 | contig 11479 bp, 14 predicted proteins | sample CV88metaG_FD_185993 | JGI IMG/M metagenome (GOLD analysis project Ga0256828, IMG submission 185993) | Hydrothermal vent microbial communities from East Pacific Rise, Pacific Ocean - CV88 | ecosystem: Environmental > Aquatic > Marine > Hydrothermal vents | place: Pacific Ocean: East Pacific Rise... | reverse complement strand
CTGATCTTCCTTTGTGATGATCGCCAGTTTATAATCCAGATACGGATAGGTGAACCGTGCATACTCTTCACGTTTTTTCGTTTTGGCAGCAGCAGGAAGGATATCACACTTTCTCTCTTTAAGGTAATGCTGTGATTCACTCCAGTTACGTGTAGGTACACCTTTGAATGTAATATTCAAATCTTCTCCTATCACATTCATCGTATCTGTAGAGATACCTCTGGTGATATACCCCTTCGATGTCTCAGCAAATTCTATAGGCTCCCAATCCGGGTCAATACACATTTTTACCACCCTTTTTTTACGAAGGTACGCTATCTCTTCTTTTGTCAACGTACCTGTAACAGGTATCTTTAGCTCTTCACTGCCTATCCACTTCTTTTTTAGGGCATTAAGCTCCCTGTTGCTCACACTGTACATTGCTTTTTGAAGAATATCCCTTAGCATAGGTTGTGCCGGAGATGTTGCGATGTTCAGATCAAGCGAGAGTCGTCTGTCATTAATAAGATGCCCGTAGGCAAGATAGAGCTTATTGTCCTTCATCAGGTAGCGCAGAATACCGCTGCTTCCGACCGTTGCATCACTGCTGCCGTTTTTTACAGAGGCAATACAACTGCGGGCATCCTTTTCAAGTTTTAATTTAATATCAGGATGGTACGCTTGCAGAAAATGCTGCATAAAGTAGCCTTTTATGACTGAAACAGTTTTGCCGTCAAGGTCACGTAAGGTTTTTATGGTGGAGTCATTGGTGAATATCGCTTTTTTTGTCCCTGCATACGGCTGCGTAAAATGAAGGAACTTCTCCCTTTGCGGTGTACGCATAATATTGAGCATCACGTCGATCTTGTTGTTTCGGGCCATATCCATATATTCTGCCCAGGTATGCCCGGAAATATATTTCACTTTGATACCCAGTCTCTTTGCCAGAAGGTTGAGGTAATCTATGGAAAACCCTTTGGGTTCTCCGTTCTCATTAAAATTATAAGGAGGGTAATCCGCCTCATTGTGTGCAGTAATAACAGGATGTTCTTTAAGAAATTTTCTCTCTTTTTTTGTCAGGTTTATACTTTTGGGTTCCATGGGAGCAGCATAAACAAGAACCAAACCCAAAGAGAATAAAAGAGATATATATTTTAAAAGGGCTTTCATTCGTTCTTTTTCCTTAAATCTAAATTCATAGTGTATTCTACCCTATTTATGTCAAATTTCTGTCAAATACCTATCGAACATTTTCATCGCCGTGGTATATCCGTTTGCCTGCAGCGATTCAAAATCCGCCTGAGACATCTTTTTAAGGTTCGTCCCGACTGACTTGGCAGAGTGGGCATCCTGCTCCAGGCTTGCATACTCGGTTCCTATACGTATATGAATACAGTCTCCTCTGTTCTCATGCAGGAATTTGTGAAATAACCGCACCTTCAAACTGCGTATCTGTTCGGTCGAGACATCAATGATCCTGCCTACACGCTTCCAGTAGCGGACAGGCTCCGTTTCCAAAGGTTTGGAGGCATCACTGAGCATCACAAAGTCGATCCCTTTGGCGAACTTTGTGAAATTTTTCTTGATCAGCACCTCAACCCCGAGATTGTCATAAAGCCCGCCGTCATACAGCAGCAGGCTCTTCTGCTCAGGCATATTCTTTGGAAAGAAGTCATACTGCTCTGTTTTCAGCCTCAAAGGTCCTATGCCTATGGGAAATCCTGCCGAAGCTGCAACGGCATCTGCCAAGTCCATCTCCGGGTATGTGACATAGCCCAACTCGTAACTCCCCATCTTCTGCTTTTCGATCCGCCAGGACTTTCCGGTCTCCAGTACCGTGGTATTGATGCTCCATACAGGTTTGTCAGCAATATCCTGCATATTGACATCGATCTTCCAGTTGCGTCTCAGGGTATAGGAGAGCATGGAGTGCCGGTTGATGAAGGTGAGTTTTTTAAGCATGTTGAGCAGTGCGCTTCCCTGCAGAGAGTGTTCCGTAAAGTAGGGATGCACATGGGGAAGGATGTTCTCCAGGTAGGTTCTGCTGTCGGGGAAGTTGTAGGCATTGAGCCTGTAGATAAGTGCCATCACTACCGAACCTCCGGAGACAGTCGAGAGGTGTTTCACATTCTCCAGCAGTCCGTTCTCCGCCAAGTAGGAGAGCACGCCCAGATGGAACACCGCCGCCCGGTGTCCTCCGCCTGAGAGAGCCAGTCCTATCTTCCTCTCTTTAAAGGTTTGGTATACCGGATTATTCTCACTTTTGTCTACAGGCATCTTTTTCCTTTTTCCTACAGATATCATAACATGTTTAGGTAATTTTTTTAATGTACAATACTAAAAAGGAGCGCTTCATGCAAAAGCTGACTGTCAGACAGATCCGTGTCATTTTCCGCCGCAACAACCTCGACAGATACTTTTGCCTGGAACTCATCAGGCTCTTGGACCTCTACAAAGAGACCTTCAAGATCAACACGGAACTAAGAAGGGTAAGATTTTTAGCCCAAGCTATACATGAAACACTCATTGACAAAAAAGGAAAGGTGATACCCAGAGAGAACCTCAACTACTCACCTGCAGGGCTTATGCGTATCAGCAGGTTTTTCAGAACGCATGAAGCTTTGGCGTTCAGGTACGGACGCACCAAAACACACAAAGCCAATGTCAAAGCCATAGCCAACCTCATGTATGCGAACAAGAACAGAAGCAAGAGCTACAAACTCGGGAACATTTGGGCGGGTGACGGTTATGCGTTCAGAGGGATGTTCATGCTCCAAAGCACAGGACGTTCCAATGTCATGAAAGACATCAACTACATCAAAAAGATGACCAGCATCAACCTGCTCGATGAGACCAGACGCCCCTACCCCAAAGCGGTCAATTCCTACACGATTTACATCATAGGAGGCATGGCACACTGGCACAGAACAGGCATGTACAAACTCCGCTCCACCAATGCCGTCACCGACAGGCTGAACAAAGGACTGCCCAAGAGTATGAAACGTGAAAGGCTGGCTACGGCTTTAAGGGTCAAGAAGTATCTGATGGGGTGATATTTATCATGATATTTTCTCCTCTGAGAAATATTGTTGTATGATACTAAAAAGTGTAAAAGGAGAATATGCCAAATGCAAGAGTACCGATACAGTGCCAAATTCTATGACCGTATCCTTTTTCCTTTTATCCGTCCTATCCGAAAAAGGGTGATCTCTCTGGTCAAAAAATACCGTTACCATGCCATCCTTGATGTCTGCTGCGGTACGGGTGACCAGCTCAAACTGCTCAAAAAACATGGTTTTGACGCAGAAGGGATCGATATCTCCGATGCCATGCTCAGTGTGGCACGCAACGGAGAGCCCAAAGCCGACTGTTTTCATCAGGATGCTGCACAGATGCACTACGAAGATGCAAAGTTCGACCTGGTCATGACCGCCTTTGCCCTGCATGAGAAGGAGCATGAAACGGCACGAAAGATCGTAGAGGAGATGTTCCGTGTCACTGCCGGGGGCGGAGATATGCTGATCGTGGACTATGAACTGGGGGAAAAGACTTCCACTCTTTCAAAAGTACTCATCTATTTCATTGAGTGGCTCGCAGGCGGTGAGCACTACCGGAATTTCAGAACATACAACAAAAAAGGCGGTCTTCCTGCACTCCTCTCAGACATCGCACTTACAGAAGTAGAACGGCACTATTTCGCACGGCACGGCATTGTCCTGCTTCTGCTTCGCAGAGAAGACAATGACAGCTTGACTGAATGAGGACAAAAAGAATATAATCAAGCATAGTCCTTAAAAAGGAAACAAATGAGACATCATTATTTTTCACCTCTTGCCGCAGTGACGGTTGTTCTTTTCATTTTTATGGGTATCTTCACTGCATGTACGGCTTCACAGACACAAAAAGAAAATATCCAAAACCACACAACCCCCGCTCTGACACCACTCCCCGGCAATCCGGTACGCAAAGCTGTTCTTGATGCCTTACGGCAGAAGATGAAGCATTTACATAAGTCCGATATGATATTTGTCGTAAAATACCTCAAAGTAAAGAACGGCTGGTGCTGGGTTCATACCCTGCCCCAATCACCGGACAGCAAAAACCGTTATGAGGACATCTCTGCTCTTTTACACCGTAAAGAGGGTGTCTGGAGGGTGGTTGAACTGGCATGTACGGAAGAGGAGAACCCGGAATGTCTCAGCAACCCTGCATACTTTTCAGAACTCAAAAAACGTTTTCCGGAAGTTCCTGAAGAGATACTTCCGAAAGAGGAATAATATAGCCTTCTACACTAAGCCAGAATAAAAGGTTACGAAATATTTGATGGGGTAAAATAATTTCTTCCTCTTCTTGTATTTTAAATTTCTTCTATACCTAATTCATTTAAATAGTTAAATGTAGCATCATAAAACTCTGGTAATCTTGTTTTATCATCACTTGAACCATAAGGAATAAATATAATCATACCTTGCCTTGCTCTTGTTAATAATACTCTATAAGCATTCAATAAATAATTTTTTAATACATCTTGCTTTATGTTTTGCCATTTTGTACCTTTAAATTTTCTATATACCCATTGATCATTTTTTAAATAAAAGTCACCATCCCAACATACACAAGTCCAATCTAATTCTAAGCCTTGAATATCAAATTCAGTAGCTATTTCTTCATGAAAATATGAGGATCTCACATCTTCCTTAGCATTAAGAAACCAAATGGGTGCATCTATTTTACTCTTTACATTAATACTATAAGGTCTTAATCTATATGCACCAGATGATGCTACTACACCATTTCTTTCACGTCCGAGCGTTTTTTCTTTTAGCCACTGCTTAGCTTTTTCAAAATCTCTAGTAATCTTAATGGGATACTCATTTTTTAAAAAATTGTCATACAATTCTTTAGCTTTCGCTATATCTATATCAAGTATTGTTTGTATGTATTCAGATAGTTTTTCAGACCTAAATGAACGTACAGATACAGATAGATGCAGTTTTTCTTCTGCCTTTGCATTCTCTTTCAGCCATTGTTTTAAATTATTATCACTTAAGTAGTTTTCATCTTCTATAATTAAATTTGAATAAAAAACATTCCACTCATCGAAATTATCTTGTAATGATTTTACCCATTCTTCTAATCCAGCTTCACCCGTATTGATTTCTTGACCACCACCAATCAAACAAATGATTGTACACCAATTTGAATGTCTATTCATGACTTCTATTAAAAAATTAGGCTCTGATAAATTAAAATCAACTTGTCCTTTTTTTCTTTTCATAAAATCACTAGTCTTTTTTTCACCCCAAGCTCTTTGTGCCTCATCAAATACAACAACTTTTTCAATAGGTGCTTGATTTGTCACTAATGCATCATCTCTAAAATGATGTATATTTTGTATAAGTGTATGAGATTTAATTGCAGCTTCTTTTTTGGTTAAGTTTTCACCATTCAATTTTGCATTTTGCACTTCATCTCTTGTTAAAGCCTCTCTTAACACTTCAACCAAAGGGCCATTACCTGATAAAAAAACTGCATGTTCATTTTCATCAATATTCATTCTTTCATTTGCAATATTAAGTCCTGCAAGCGTTTTTCCAGCCCCAGGAACACCTGTTATGAAGCATATAGATTTTAAATTATTTCTTTTTGAATGCTCTATAATAGTATTAATTTTCTCAGTAGTAATAGATAAATTAATGGCACCTGCATCTGAACGAGATATCTCTTTAACATTATGTCCTTTATACAAAGCCTGTGCTGCTTCAATAATAGTAGGAGTAGGTTTATAAATTGTATTAGCCCATACATTTGGATCAATTTTATCAAAATCACTATATTCCAAACATGTATTTATATTTTTAAGAATATTATCTTTATTCACAAGTAACGGATTAAATAATTGTTCTTGTAAAATTTCAATCTTATTATGTGTTGCTTTTGCTTTTGTAGCTATTAAAAGTGGAAATAACTTAGTATGATGACTTCCCTCATGAAAATTTTTTAAATCTAACGCATAATCCAAAACTTGTTCTTTTGCATAGTTATCATACGAAGTTGATCCAACTTTAAATTCAATAACAAAAATTGAGTCATTGATAATAATAATATTATCGACCCTTTTCCCCATTCTAGGAATTGAAAATTCAAAAAAAATATACCCACTTCCTATATCTTGTAAAGCTTCTTTTAAAATATCAATCTGTTCTAACCATGCATTTCTCTGTAAATCTTCTAAGGCATGAGTATGATATCTTGCAAGCTGTCCTAATATATTATTATTGTTTTCAACTAAAAAGTTCTTTAGTGTATCTGAGTAATAAGCTCGTGTCATTTTTATAGAGACTCTTTTAATAAGTCACTTAGTTCAATCTCTAAACCATGACATAATTTTTTCAAACTTAAATAGGATGGGTTTCTTTTTGCTCTTTCTAATAAACTTATATATGTTCTATCAAAATTACACTTTTCTGCTAATTTTTCTTGAGATATACCAAGTTTATTTCTTTGAACTTTAATTTTCTTTGCAAGCTGATTCAGTAGTTCTTGTTCATTATTTATCATAGATAAATTCTACTTGATAGATGACAATAAAACAACGGACAATACGTCTCATTGTTAATATGCTAAATTATCTAATATATTAAAAGGTATTTGAATAAGACTACAAAACCTCCAACGAAGCCTTGCACTCTTCAAATCTTCTCTTATACCAGATCAGATTTTTCTGATAGCTCTTTGACCGTAACTGCTCTTTTGTCGGTTTTCTGTTTTCTATGGCTCTTTCTCTTTTGAGTGCCTGTTGTACTCTGTAGTTCTCCTGCATCTGCCGTCCGTAACTCACGCTTTTTCGGCTTGAAGCATTTTTCACACGTTCAAGTTCATTTCTCAGTTTTATATTTTGTTTTGTCTCATACTGTAACTGGAGTTCCATGTTATGAAGTTTTTTATGCAGTTTTTTGATCTCCTGCTCTTTATCGTAAACCAGACACCTCAACCTCTCCCTGTCTCTTTCACAAATACTGCAATAACTGGCATTGAGCATACTCATAGTCATCACAAACAAAATAACCTTTTTCATCTTCCCCCGCTTCTTCTGTAAACTTGTTTTGGCAATGATACACAAAAAGTGTCAAAAAAATGTCAACTAATATCAAAATTTAATATTTACTAACTCTCTACCCTTTTACAAAAAATCTCGAACTTCTCAACTTCATTTTCTTTTACCGCCCACTCTCTTACAGAATCCAACTCAAATACATTTTCTTGAGCTACCCAAACAGCCTGTTCCAGACTCTGCAGATCATCCCAGTGAAAATATGCGGCAAGTCTGTCTTTTATGCAATCTGTAGGAGTTAATAATTTTAAGATACCCGTATCTTCTATTTTCGATGCAATATTATGTACAGGAGCATCACCTACACCCAAAGGTCCTCTTGGGAACTCTATGAAAAGTGATGTATCTTCATGTACAAAATAACGATTATGCTCTTTAAACCCTAGACCGGTCATAACATTTTTGATCTTCGTGTGCCCTCCGTTGAACCTGTCTATAAGATCTATATCATCAGATGTATATCTTCCCTGAGAATATATCTGGACACACGATCCGCCGGAGAGAACGGTTTCTATACCTTCCTTTTCAAGTGCACTGCACACATAAGCAGCCAACTCTTCCATATTCATCTCTTTTATACTTTTCATAACGGCTTTCCTGACCTTCTGGGTCGTTTGCGTTGCATCGTGAGTTTTTCTATCTCTTCAGGAGGGTAAAAACTTCTGGCTTTCTCCAGAAGTGCTTTCAGTTCATTCAAAAAAGCATAGCGGGGGTTGAACATGAAAAGTCTTGTACGTCCTACATTTTTGCTTACAAGCACACCGCCTGACTCCATTTTTTCCAACTGTTTCTGAATAGGATCCAGACTCGTCCCGTAGAAATCCGCGATCTCTTTGGCATACCCTTCCTGATTGGCAAGGATGAACTGCAATACCCTTTCGCGGTTCTTGGAACCAAATAATATCTCCAACATAATTTTATACCTACTATATAGTTTTTAGTACCTATATTATAGGTTATAAAACCTATTTTGTCAAATAGTCTGCTATATCTCCTCATACTCCAAGGAAAAGTCATACTCAGAAAAATTGTTCTCAAGCATCTTCTCCACTTTCTCTCTGTACTGGGCGGCACTCAGTGAATTTGGGGAGAGGAAGACAAAAGCGATGTCGGCTTCTTTGGCGTACTCACCACTGACATCAAGTACCGAGACATTAAAAGCCTTGAGCTTTTCTTTCATGGAGTTAGTCACCGAGCGGCGACCTTTGAGAGAGTGGATGTGGGGCAGTTCCAGGTGGATAATGCAGTTACAGATGATCATGTACTTTTACACCTTTAAGGTCAGTCTCTGCCGTTGGCAAGATCAACCAGGGAATACCCCTCTTTCCAGTACTTACGGATGGTCTTTCTAAAATCCTCTATATCTTCATTGTTGGCGAACACCTCTTCTCTGGGCTTGTCAAACTTGGCAAAGAGCAGGAACCACTCTGCTGCGGTGTACTCAATGTTCACTAAACGGTACCCTTCTTTCCATCGTCTTTTGATCTCCCTTGTGACATCTACCCACTCTTCTATTTTGCTGTATGCCTGGTCTTTGAAGCCGGTGTTCTTGGCAAAGATACCCGTCCAGTAACCCTCTGCCGCTTCTATGTCAACCAGCATATAGCCCTCTTTCCAACGCTTTGCAATGTTCTTTTCAAAATCTTCCCAGTATCGGGTATATCCAAAGACCACATCTTTATACTTGCTTCCTTTGGCAAATACACCCAGCCACTCACCTGCACCGTATTCAATGTTGACAAGGTTGAAACCTTTGCTTCTGTAGGCTTCCACAGTCTTCGAAAACTTTTTCAGATCACGTCTGTGCATATAGGCTTGCTGGGCGTAACCCGTGCCTCTGGCATAAAGGACCATCCAGACATCATGTCCGTAAGAGATGTCTATGATGTCAGAGCCCTTCTCCCACTCTTTGTCAATGGCACTTTTAAGATGCGGCAGACTCTTGCTTGTTGTGTATGCCTGACCTGTATAGGGGGTATTCTTGGCAAACACACCCACCCAGAAATTCTCTGCCCATATCATGACAGGCAGTACCATCAGCACTGCTATCCATCCTATTCTCTTTTTCATTGGCGGTCTCCTCAATTGTTTTTATAAAACAAATAGTATATTATAAGTTTTACTGAACTATATTGTATCATATTTTTTATGCCTACAGAAATACCGGGTCAATTTCTTCCCTCTGCCAGATCCGTAATACGGTAACCCTCCTGCCAGTATGTGTTGATGAGTCTTCTGAATTTCACATATTTGTCACTGACCACATAGGTCTCTTGACGGAGCTTGTCAAGTTTACTGAAAAGTACGAACCAATGATTGTTCCCGTACTCCAGACCCTGCAGGCTGTAACCTTCTTTCCAATGCTTTTCTATAGACTTTTCCACTGTTTCTTTGTCCTCAAGGAGCAAATACTCTTGTGCTTTAAAGGGTGCTTTTTTTGCGAAGACGGCAAGCCAGTATCCTTCTGCCGCTTCTACATCTATAAGCAGTGCACCTTTGTCCCGGTGTTTTTTGATCTCTGTTTTTAAGGCTTCAACATTACGGACAACAGTCAATTCCGTTCCTTGTACTTTGCCGCCTTTCTCAAACACAGCAACCCAAGCACCGACCCCGTTCTCCACATTGCTCAAGGCATACCCTTTTTGATGGTAGCGGTTGACAACATTTTGAAACTCGCTCATAAGCCTGCGGTGTACATAGAGTTGTTTTTTAACACCCGTGCCCTTGCTTAAGACCGTCAACCAGCGTCTTGGAGAGTGGGAGATGTCAGTGATAATGTACCCCTCTCTCCAGGCTTTTGTCACAAGAGGTGTCAAGTTGTCAAGTTTTGTTGCAAAGAGTGTTCGCTGGTCATTCAAACCACTCTCTTTTGCCAATGCAGCAACCCAAAAGAAATCTGCCGTTGCAAGAGAAGGCAGCAAAAGTAACACTGCTGTCAAATAGTGTAAGGATCTCATCTCATTTTCCTTTTTACACTATCATACCATAACTCAAAAAACTATTTTTGAAAGCCAAAGTAATTTATTGTATACTAATGGGAATTATTTCTATATATTGAAGGTGTTTTAATGAAAAAATTATCTGTTTTTCTTTCTGTCTTACTTATACTCTTTGTGACCGGGTGCAGTACCCCCGACATCTCTTCTCCTTTTGGCGGGAAAAAAGTAAAAAAAGAGTACTTCACCGGCGGGAAGATCCGTTCGGAATTCATCATGAGTGACGACAGCGGGCAGAACGGTATTCTGAAAAAATACGGTTATGACGGGAAAGTCACTTCTATCGCCCACATCAAACACGGTGTAAATGACGGTATAGAGACATGGTATGACAAACATGGACGGGTACTGATGAAAGTACCTTATGTCAACGGCAAGAAAGACGGTGTACAGGAAGCATACTATGAAAACGGTGATGTTATGATCTCTACTACGTATGTCAACGGTGTCAAGAACGGTAAAGCGATCGCTTATAACAAAGACGGAAGTATCCACAGACAGGTCACATTCAGAAACGGAAAGATCATCGATTGACCATGAGTCTTCTGCCGCGATACAGACATATCGTCAACCCCAAACTTAAACATACCTACCTGACATTTGATGCCGAGGGAAACCTCATCATCAAATCGCCAAGAGTCTCACAGCACTACATAGAACAGCTCCTTATCAAAAAATCTGCCTGGATCAACCGTTCAAGAGAGAAACTCATGCAGAAAAAAGGTAAAGCTCCGGACTTTTCCAAAAAGGCAGAACTCTACTTCCGGGGGAAAGTCTATCCTTTGGTACTGCAGGAACAGACAAAAAAAAGAACCGAACTGACATTTGAAAATGAAACATTCCTACTCCGATACCATCACTATGATGAGACCCTTTTTCAAAGGCATATTGACCGGTTCTACAAAAAAGAAGCCTCGGAGCTCATCCCTGCTCTGGTTGAACACTGGGCATCTGAAATGAAGCTGACCCCCAACAGGATCTCTTTTCGCAAAACAAAACGCCAATGGGGCAGCTGCAGCAGAAAAAATGACCTGAGTTTCAATACTATGGCAATGAAACTCCCTTTGGATGTGATACAATACATCATCGTTCATGAGCTGGCACATATTAAACATAAACACCATCAAAAAAGTTTTTGGTCACTGGTGCAGAAGCATATGCCAGACTACAAACAACATGTAGCTGAACTAAAAACCTATAGTACCGTTTAAGGAGCGCATCATCGATTTTTATCTTTTAGCTTTTTTGCTTATTGTCCTCACAGGATCGGTCAGCGTGTATATCTATTATCTTAAAGAGAAAAAAGAGCAGCTTGACAGCATAAAAAGAGGGTTTTGCCCACGGTGCAAACAGAAATCCATAGAACTTACAGACCAGCGCTCCGGCGGTT
>Ga0256828_1002284_pt1 | contig 11494 bp, 14 predicted proteins | sample CV88metaG_FD_185993 | JGI IMG/M metagenome (GOLD analysis project Ga0256828, IMG submission 185993) | Hydrothermal vent microbial communities from East Pacific Rise, Pacific Ocean - CV88 | ecosystem: Environmental > Aquatic > Marine > Hydrothermal vents | place: Pacific Ocean: East Pacific Rise... | reverse complement strand
AGTGACTATGAGTATGTTAACGAGATGATTGAGGCAGAGTAAGTTTATGAATTTACTGTTTGATGTCTCAACGTGTGTACGAGCTACTTCAAAGTTTTCAGAGTGTACGAAATGTGTTGAGATTTGCCCTGTAGATACCATTGAGATTGTAGAGAATATTCCTGCCTTTACCCCTTCTGCGTGTACTACCTGTGGAGGGTGTGTTGGGGTATGTCCTACGGAATCTTTTTCACTCTCAGGTTTCTCTAGCATTGAATTCTTCTTTAAATTTTTAGAAGAGCAGAGCAATGAGCTTACGTGTCAAAAAGATTTGTATTGTTGTCTAAGTGTGCTAAGTGTAGAGCATCTTATCTCTATGGCATTGGCCTCTGACAAACATGTGGTAATGGATGTTGATGCGTGTTCTTGTGGGGGAGAGAGTCCTAAACTCCAAGAGAAATTACGTGCCAATATTGAAGAGGCAAACTTTGTAATGTCTGCTTTTTCAGATAAAGAGATTTTGATTAAATCTTTGGCAGATGCAGCGTTAGAGGAAGAAGAGGATGAATCTGTAATGAGTAGACGTTCTCTCTTTTCTCTAAAAGGGGTCGTCAAAAGCAAACAGGAGTTTGATGAAGCTGTTGATGCTGATGAGTTAAAAGCCTTTGGTATTGATTTAACAGATATTTCCAAAATAAAAGATAAAGTGATTCCTGATAAGAGAAAACTACTATTTTCTATTTTAAAACGTCTTGAGAAGCCTGAAAATTACGAAGTATTTGCTACAGAAGATATTAACTTCACCTCTCAAAAGTTTGTAGATGACTCCTGTACCAACTGTCAAATCTGTTACCGAATCTGTCCGACAGGGGCATTGAGTTCGAACAACAAGTTCTCACTGATTAACTTTGACGCAATGCTCTGTGTGAAATGTCATCTCTGTCATGATGTTTGTGAGCCTGATGCGATTCAGCTTCAAGCAGGATTTGAGATAAAAGAGTTTTTTGAACCAAAACAGAGAACTTTAGCAACATTTGACATACAACGTTGTAACGAATGTGGAAACTACTTTACCTACACAGGTGGAGAGAAGATGTGCCTTCGTTGTCAAGTAGAAGAGGAAGAGGCGATGGAGTTACACGCTTTAGCCCGACAAAGGAATAAGTAATGAGACCTGAGGAAATCAAACCCGATACCGAACTCTGTACCATTTTGGGCTTTAATGCCCAAACAGGAAACTGTCGTCGGTACTTCAATCGCTGTTTAAAACACAATAAGATTAATGCCACAGCAATTGCCTTAAACATTAAAGAGGAGCATTTTGTCTTTACCATGGAGAATCTTGCGAACTCTAAAGTCAACAGAATGATGCTTGAACATGAGTTTTGTGAGAGTGTGGTGCCATATTGTGACACGCTAAATGCGTCAGCTAAGGAAAAAAACTTTGTAGATTTTGTAGAGGTTGCTGATGGAAAGATAGTAGGGTACTGTTTAGATGATGAGATTGATGTCTACATAGAGAACCCTGAGTTTGTAGATGAGCGAATGCGACTGGCTATGAAGATGATGTTGCTCAGTAACCGTTGGTATGGTGCAACAATAGATATGGATTTAATTCCAACGATGATATAGAGGAGAAAAGATGAAAGATTTTAACGATTTACAAGATTTAAGAGCTGAATTTGAAGCGATGACCAACAGTGGTGAAGAGTTTTGTGCTGATGGCTCATGTCCTACCGATGAAGAGGTTGATTTAAAAGATTACCCCTCTTACACAGAAGCACTCTATGCCAAAATTGTTGCCCCTCACGTTTCAGGTATCTACTTTTCACGTTGGGACATTAAAGATATTGCTGAGGTAGCAGGGGACTCCATGTCGATTCACCCACGAAAACGTATGTTTGAGCTTTTAATGAAGTTTGCTGTTAGTCAAGAGCGTATGCAGTTGGTGTTGGACTCAATGGAGAACCATATGTTAGAGAAAGTAGAGATTTACAGAGAGATGGCAGAGAGTTTCCCTCACTCAGCTCCTATTTTCCAAGCCAAAATAGACAAAGCAGAATCAACCATGAAGATGTTTCCTCAAATTATGAAAGAGTACTTTTAACAGCTATGCAGATTAACGATATACTATTTAAACTCAAGACAGCTCTCTCTTTAAGCAATGAAGAGGTCATCAAAGCCTACGCTCTAGCTGAGTATGAGATGAGTGAAGAGCGACTAAGTAACATCTTAAAGCGTCGCCAAGACAAAGGGTATGCAGAGGCTACTTATGAAGAGTTAGGTGTCTTCTTAGATGGCTTAGTACTTCTAAAACGAGGGCCAAGTGACAAAGTTGCAAATGATGACGAAGCTGTTGCTCTAACCAACAATCTAATCTTAAAAAAAGTACGTGTGGCAATGGAGCTAAAAGAGCCAGAGTTGGTTATTTTGTTTGCCTTGGCAGAGGTGAAGCTAACCAAACGGCAAATAGGTTCTCTCTTTAGAAAAGAGGGGGGTAAAAACTTTAAAGCCTGTTCCGATGAACTCCTTATGGCATTTTTAGAAGGGCTAGATGAGTTCTATTATGATGGAGAAGAGATTTAATTATCAGTTTTAGTTATAACTATTATAAAATAAATAAATTTTACTTATGGCTTTAGTTTTGGTATAATTCACCAAAAATTATAAAGGTTATAACTATGTCTAATAGACTACCATGGTGGATGGGTGGCATTTTAATGTCAGGACTTCTACTCTTAACATTCTCAATATATGGAGCAGACCGACCCATTGGTGCTTCAACGTATGTTCCTTATGCAGCAGCACTTATTGCAAATTTAGACCCTGAAAAATACTCTTATATCAATCATATCAAAGATTCAGGTTCATGGGAAGGGGTGATGCTTTTAGGTGTTTTGTTTGGAGGGTTTATTACCTCTGTTTTTATTACCAAAAGTTTTAGAATCTCTCTTGTGCCAACAGCATGGAAAACCTACAAAAACAACTCAGTACTCTCACGGCTTCTATGGAGCTTCTTCTCAGGGTTCATCATGATTATTGGAGCAAGACTCGCAGGTGGATGTACCTCAGGTCACTTTATGTCAGGAATGAGCCAAATGGCGATGTCTGCAATGGTGTTTGGTGGTGTGGTGATGTTAACACTGGTTGTAACAGGAAAGTTTTTCTACAACACCAAAGGGGTTAAGTAATGGCAGATATTATATTTGTATCAAATGAAACCAACACCACTGTCACAGACAGAGTCTTTACAATGGTGGAGAATGTGATTCACATGGAGCATGGCTCAGTTGCTTTGGTCTTTTTGATTGGGGTCATTTTTGGTGGAATCATCCAATACACAAGAGTAGATAAGTTTGAAAAAATAGCAGGTTTTGCGATGCTCAAAGATACCATTATTCCTAAAATGCTCTTTTTAACCGTAGGATTAACTTCCATCGGACTCTACTTCATGATAGACGCTGGACAAGCCCACTATCACATTAAACCAATTATTCTGCAAGGGTTAATTATTGGGGGAATCCTCTTTGGTATCTCAATGGCAATTCTAGGAAAATGCCCTGGAACAGGTCCTGTCTCTATTGCTGAGGGGCGTATTGATGTTCTTGTAGGTGCGATTGGTGGTCTGCTAGGTGGTTTGGTCTTTACTCTTTACTATGATGACTTCTTTAAGCCATTAATGGGAGAGAGTCTAGGTAAAACGATTCTACCTGATTTCTTTCATGGTCACGAAGATATGACAGCTCTTGTTTTTGGTGTTTTTGTGATTATTGTAGCCATTGCCATTCCCAAATTAGAGCTGTTTGACGAAGCAGATTTGTCACAACTCCCTGATAACCAACGACCTGATAGAAAGTAGATTTTTTTCCTATCTAGAATATAACTTCCCACGACAAGAGACTGTGAAAAAACATTCTAAAACAAATCTTAAAAAGGTAGGCGAAAAGCCTACCAACTTCTAATAAATCATCAATCCAAAAACCTAAAAATAGAATATCTAAATATCTATATCTAGGGGTCAGGTGATAATTATAACTTTAATAAAAACTATGCTATACTTCCCTTAAGAGATGGAGAGGAGACAGGTAATATATCATTATCACCTGACCTCTTTTCCTGTTTTTCACAATTTATTAAAGAAGGAAGATAATGAAAAAGTTATTTATATTGATGAGTTTAATAGTACAACTTTTTGGAGTTTCTGATTTAGAATATGATACAGCTATTCAGAATGAAAAAAATCCACTTGTAAAACAAACTTTAAAATGTGAAAAAGAAGCAACGAATCATAAAGATTATGGAAATCCACAAATTTGTATTGATTCGGCTAATTTATATGAAGCTAAAAAAACTTTATCTAATAATGAAAAGAGTGATTATGGTGAAGCATATAATAATGCAGGGATAATGTATACATTTGGTAAAAATAATAAAGATTATATACAGGCATATAAAATGTTTTTAAAAGCATACAATATTGGATATGGAGAAAGTCACCCCGATGTTATGGTTAAATTAGGTTATTTTAATGATAATGGAAAAGGTACTAAACAAAACAAAATATTAGCATATAAATATTATTTTGAAGCTGCTAAATTAGGTAATATTCCGGCTCAAAACAATTTAGATATTCTGTGTAAAGAAAGCTCATGGGCTTGTAAATAAATATACACTCTCGTTTGTATGCTCAGAGACTGGAAAGATTGGGTTCTTTCGCAGTCTCTGAGCATGGGAGAGTAATAGTACCATCAATCGCATATATCTAATCTATATTTTTAGAGGTAAATCCTCCTTCAATATCAAGTAGTTTAATATATTTAAGTAGCTTATCCATATTCTCTTTTTTACCAACAAGAATTAAACTATTTGTTGCATTACTATCAATAACGCTTACTCTTTCGCCATAAATTTCTTGAGGGAATAGAGATTTTGACATTGCCTGTATATCTTCATGAATATCTTTTACAGAAGCTTTTTTAAATTTAACAATTGTTGCGTCAAATGGCTTTATCAACTCGATTTTCTTAATTACCTCTTGAACTCTCTTGATAGTCTTTGGATATGCCGTAACTACAACCATATTATTAAACTTAAAAGAGATAACTTTTGCTTCTTTACCTAAAAGTGGTTTAATTTTTGTACGTATAACAGCAGCATTATAATGCTTTAAAGGGAAAAATACAGTTTTCATTAAATTAGAAGAAATTGTTTTATTAACATCTATGGTAGATTTTATATTTCTTGTCTCTTCTGCATTTAGTGATATTACTGATAGTAGTGACACTATTAATACTTTTTTAATGATTTTCATATTCTAATCCCTTATTTCAATGTAATGAATAACGCTTGATTTTATACTAGAATTATAACTTTTTTATCTTTAGCCTTCTATTCTAGTTGGTATGGTACTCCTACTGGCTCCCACGACAAGCGTGGGAATAGTTTGTTAATTTTTTATCTTTATGGTACCACTTGCATTATCAATCAATGAGTTTGAAGTGATAATATCATTATTGGTAATACTTCCATTATCTAACCAAATACCATATTTTGAACCATGTTGAAATATAGAGCTATTTACTTTAATACGACAAAGATTACCAGGACTAGCATCTAAAAGTAAATTTGCATAACCATTTCCACCACCATACTCAACAGTAACATACTCTAACTGATTCTTTAGATTATTGGAGTATGAGAATCGTAGTCCTTGCCAGAAACCTGCTGTTTTTTGTTCTCCTGTAAAGAGAATTGGATTACCTTTTGTCCCTTTGGCAGTTAATGAACCTGCACTATGAACTGTAAAGGTTGTACCAGCATTAAAAACAAATCTAGAACCTGCTTCCATCTCTAAACTTTTATTTATGCTAATGTCTCCTGCTGCAAGAACAGGTACATCTAATTTTTTCCATGTTGTATCTTTTGAGAGAATTGAACGTTTAAGTGTAATATAGTCTTTACTGTTTCCTGTAAATTTACTACTTGCATCTAAACCATCTAAAGTTGAAGCATAGAGCGTACCTGCTGATTGACTATTTTTAGTTGATATGACATTGTTAAAGCTAGAAACAATAGAACCTTCATCAAACCAAAAACCATCTTTAGAGCTATGTTGTAAGGTAGAGTTGCTTACTTTTATGCGACAAGGGTTACCAGAACTAGCATCTAAAAGTAAATTTGCATAACCATTTCCACCACCATACTCAACAGTAACATACTCTAACTGATTCTTTACATTATTGGAGTACGAGAATCGTAACCCTTCCCAGAAACCTGCTGTCTCTTGTTCTCCTGTAAAGAGAATTGGTTTATTTATGGTTCCTACGGCTTTTAAAGCACCTTCTCTATTTACTCTTAGTGTAGTTGATTCTTGAAATACAAGGGTACTTCCTTGTTCAATAGTTAATAGTGCATTATTATTAACACTAATATCACCAATAACTTTATAACAACCATTGTATGTTGTATCGGTTGTAATAACACCTGAAATTTCAGTATACTGGGTACAACCATTTGATGCTGCAACATTACTTTTAGCTGTAATGGTTATGGTATCTTTTCCTATAGCATCAACAATATCTTTAGCTACAAATTGGATAACATATTTTCCTACTTTGTCAGTTTGAAAGGTAGCCTTTTTTGTAGTATCTGTTGTTAATGTTGCTGAGCTTCCTAATGGTTTAGAGACAAACTTCCATTTGTACGTTAAAGCATCACCATCAACATCGATTGCAACTCCATCAAGGTTGAAAACTTCACCTACTTTTATGGTTCTGTTGTGTTGTACAATATTGACATCAGGTTTATGATTTCCTGCATTTTCAGGGTCTGCCTCTCCACATCCTGCCAAAATAACTGATACTAGCATCGCAGAAGCGACTACATTCAGTGATATATATTTTATTGAATTTCTCATAATTTACTCCTAGTTTTAAATTAATAGTCTTAATAACTATCTAATTACAATAGTAAACTAATAATGTTGCAAAAACGTTACAAAAAGTTAAATTAAATTAAAAAATATTTTTTTTGATTGTATTTTGTAATATATAGACTGATTCAACTCTCTTCATGAAGAGGGCTACTGAAGTGTAGCCCAAAAGAGGAGAGAGACTATTTCCCTCCTCCACACTTACCTGCACCACATTTTTTGGTTGAGGTATCTTTTTTATCATCACTACATTTTCCAGCACCACACTTACCTGATTTTGCATCACCACATTTACCTGAGCTACATTTAGTTGTTGGTGGGGTATCGTTTGAACTCTCCTCTGCTGTTGCGTTTATTGTAAATGCAATCATTGAGATGGCTATTAGTGAACTTAAGATTAATTTTTTCATCGTTGTATCCTTTTATGTTGATGTGATAAAATTATATCACTATATTAGAAATAATTATGTAATATTTGTTACATTTCTTATGATTGTTTCCATAAGTGTCTCTCTTTCTCTGCGAAGTCGGTTGAGTGATTGTCGTGTAATTCCTAAATATGAGGAGATATGTTGTTGAGAGACACGATTAAATATATCGGGGAAATAGGCTTCAAGTATCTCTAGTCGCTCTTTGGCACTTTTGGTTAAGAGGGTTAAGGTTCTGTCACGGGTGGCACAGTAGGCATCTTCTGCAATTTTGGTCGCAAACATCTGCCACTTCTCATCACTCTCATAGAGTTTGAATAAATCCTCTTTTCTCATGGTCATAATGGTACAATCTTCTAATACCTCAAAAGCAAGTTCAGCCGAACGATTGCGAATGAAACTGGCATAGTCAACCACACAGACATCTGCAATCATACGATGCTCCATCACTTCGTCGTTTAGGTAGTAGAATGCCCATGTAAAATCTTTGCCATCCTCCTCCATTTTAAAAGAGCGAACCACCCCTGAGACAATGAAGTTGACCTCCGAAGGAATATCGGAAGCTCCATAGATAAACTCCCCTTTTTTGTAGGAGTAAGATTTGAATAGTTGCATCATTTCCATCCAATCTTCCTCTTCTAACGGGATAAAGTGGTTAATATAGCTTTTTAGTTTCTGCATAGGGCTCTCCTTATATAAAAAGAAGTTTAGCAAAATTTTATTATAGATGTGTCTACTCAGTGTTACTTACACCTTCTGTCTTCCTTTATCATTGAAGTTAACTTCATTAACCCTTAACATAATTTTGACTATAGTTGAGTTATGAAACATATCTCAAAGTTATATCTGATTATTATTTTTATTGTTCTTCTTATCCTCTCCGTATCCATTCTATTTTTTGCCAAAGAGAGTAAAAATGATAAGCTTCAAGAGTTGAGCCGATATATTATTGATGACTTTCAAGAGAGCTTGGCGTATGAGAATGCTGATTTACTCTCTTTTTCGCTGGCTCTTTCTGAAAATGGTGCATTGAAAAATGCTTTAATGGAGGAGAATGCCCTGCAAGGGTATGAAATTTTAAGTGCCATTACCAAACGTTTTAAAGAGTATACGCATATAAAAACCCTTCGTTTGCAAGTTTTTGATAATGATTTTTTTATTTTTGCTCAGAGTTGGGGGAATGCATCAGCTGGAATGCCCATGTGGTGGTTTCGAGATGACCTAGAGAAGTTAAAACGTAACAAACGTCCTAAAGTTGGGATGGAGACAGGGAGAATGTTGACCTTTAAGGCGACCATTCCCATTCAGAATGGTCAAGAGTATATTGGGTATTTAGAGGTAATTAAATTTGTAGATGAGTTTGCTGAGAAGCTTCATCAACGGGGTATTGAGCTGTTTGCCTTAATGGACACAAAATATTTAGAAAACTCTCCACTGATGCAAGATTTTCCCTATTTAAACGAGTATGTCATTACCAACAAACACTTTAATAAAAAATTAAAATTTAAAGCAGATTTTATTGATTGGGAAGAGTTAGAGAATATAGGCTATTATTACGCAAAAGATATACTCTATATACTCGAACCGATGTATAATGGTGAGCGTGAAGAGATTGGGAAGTATCTGATTGTGCTTCCTCCTAAGTCGGTTGAGGATTATAAAAAACGCTATCAAGATGTCTCCTTATTTACACGTCTACGTGATGAGGATATTTACAAAGTAGTTAAACTCTGGGAACACCCCTCAGGGAGTTACCGAAATGAGAAAGATAAAAATCTTATTGAGTGGTTACCTAAACTTCATAAGGAAGATAGGCTAACCTTAGAGCCTGAAGCGAAAGAGATGTTAGAAGCCTACAGCAAAAATGAGTTGATTGATATTGTGTTAGAGAATGACCACAAAGCTAAGAAGATAGGGGAGATTAGATGAGAATACTTATTTTAGAAGATGAGACCATATTGGCAATTTCAATGCAAGAGTTTTTAGAAGATTCAGGGTATGAAGTGGAACACTATACTAACTCAGAGGATGCCTTTGATGCCATCTATGCAAAACCTTTTGACCTACTTCTTTTAGATGTTAAAGTGGCTGGTGAACAGAATGGGTTTGAGCTGTTATCGTCATTACGAAAAGCAGACATCTGTGCCCCTGCTATTTTTATTACCTCCTTAACAGACATAGAAGATTTAACACAAGGGTATGCCTGTGGAGGGTCTGATTATATTCGTAAACCTTTTGACCTAGCAGAGCTTCGGCTTCGGGTAGAGCAGGTGATTAAGTTACACTGCTTTAGCTCTTCTGAGAATAGTATTGAGTTGGGGAACTACACTTTTGACACCTCAAAACTCCAACTCACATTAAATGGTAAAACGGTTGAATTGGGTAAAACCGAAACAAAAATTTTACAACTTCTTATTCAGCATCGAGGCTCAACGGTAACCTATGAGATGTTTTGGGAAGCCGTGTGGGGAGAGTGGATTGACCCTACCAATATTCGTGTTCAAGTGGGAAATGTACGGAAAAAGCTTGAAAAAGATTTTATTAAAAATGTCCGTGGGGTAGGGTATAGCATTGACCTTTAACGCCAAAAAATTTGCTTTAAAATACGCCTCCATCTACACCTCCATCTTGGCAATTATTCTTATCACCCCTCTGATTATCTACACCATGTTACTCTTACAGATAGACAAAGCCAAAGTAGAGCTTAACCTACAAGAGCAGAGCAAACGGGTTATCGCATCGATGCAACGCTACAACAACAAAGACAAAGTCTACTACTTTCCACGCTATAAAGAGTACAAAACAGCCCTCTACACAGCTCAATATGAAGCGATATTTTCAAATTTGGAGTTTGAACCCATCTCCTATAGTGAAGGCTTCTACCAAGTGGGAGAGAACTATTATCTTATCTACCTTCTGCCTGACAAGTACTACTTTGGAGCGAAATATCTACTGGTCTCAACCGTACATACAGCCAACGAAATTTACCTCTTTGCACTCTTAACCATTTTGGCCATCTTAATTATGCTCTTTGTCTTTTCGCTCTTACTGTTACGAAACTTTTCAACCCCATTTGAGAAGATGAACCAGCAGTTAGATGAGTTTATTAAAGACTCCATGCATGAAATCAACACCCCTTTGAGTATTATCAACCTTAATATTGACCTCTCTGTCAATAAACATGGAGAAAATAAATACCTAAAACGCATCAAGTCAGCTTCTAAAACCCTTGCTACTATCTATGATGATATGGATTACCTCATTAAAAAAGGACGGGTATCACACAAAATCCAAACCATTGATGTAAGCGATTTTATTCAAAACAGAGTAGACTACTTTCAGGAGATTGCCAACCTAAAAAACATTCAAATTACAACCACCATTGAACCCCACATAGCGTACACCTTTTCCAAAACCAAACTGCAACGTATTGTGGACAATACCATCTCCAACGCCATCAAATACAGTCTAGACCAGACAAAAGTAGAGATACGGCTACAAAAACAGGTAAAAGGTTTTCTATTTGAGGTCGAAGACCACGGGGTGGGCATTGAAAATGTAGACAAAATATTCTCACGCTACTACCGAGAAAACGAAGCTAAAGGGGGCTTTGGAATTGGGCTAAATATTGTCAAAGATATTATTGACGAAGAGGGAATAAGCCTTGATATTAACTCTAAGGTTAAAAGTGGGACTACTTTTTCGTATGGGTTTGGGGTTGAGTAGAGAGCTTTATGTTATAATCATAACAGTAAAATAAAAGTTGGAAATGATAATGATAGAAGATATTGAAATAGTTGAATATAAAGGTTTTGAAAATCTAAAACTAGAGAATCTAAGTCAAGTAAATATTATTAGTGGGGAGAATAATGTTGGGAAAACGGCTTTGTTGGAGGCTCTTTTCCTTTATGAAGAGATATTATTTGAATATAATGTTATGGGTATATTTCTTTCTTTAAATCCCTTTTTATTTATTGCTAAAACTAGAGATATTCAAGAAAATAGACTAAAAAAGTATTTGAAAAATATTAATTTTTTAATTAATAGTAGTAAATTAACAATAGATATAAAATATAAATCCTCTTATTCTTTAAATGAAAAAGAAAAGGAAGAAATAAAAAAACTTAATCAAGATTATAATGGTTTTATAACTGGG
>Ga0256828_1002282_pt1 | contig 11498 bp, 24 predicted proteins | sample CV88metaG_FD_185993 | JGI IMG/M metagenome (GOLD analysis project Ga0256828, IMG submission 185993) | Hydrothermal vent microbial communities from East Pacific Rise, Pacific Ocean - CV88 | ecosystem: Environmental > Aquatic > Marine > Hydrothermal vents | place: Pacific Ocean: East Pacific Rise... | reverse complement strand
AACATATCTTAAATATCACATCATAATTTTCACCAACCTTATTTAAAACCTCGTAAGGAGAATCATCGGACGAATATTCAAACCCAGAAACCATCATGCATTCATTAGAATATGGTTTCCACCCATTCTCGTCAAGCCATTCCTCAGAAAGAAATCCATTGTCTGCTGCTTCTGGATTGTTAAGAAGATATTCGTCCACATAAATTCCATCGACGTGTTCTTTTCTCCAAAATGCTGAACAGTCAATTATAAATGCTTCATCTTGCCTTATAACTGTACAAGAGTCATCTGTTATAAAATGAGAACCACGTTCAAATAAACAATAGTCAAGCTTTTCAAGAAGTTCAACAAACGGAAAAGGGAAATCCCACTCATCATAAACAACGATGTATTGACTTTCATCACAATCATCGCAGCTACTGTACTGAGCTGAAACCCACGACTCTTCAAGTGACTTAAGTATATGTTTTCCAATGTCTTCATGACTCATCTGTTCAAACTTACCATAACGACCATCATTAAACGCACTGACAATTTCCTCCTCTTTCATATCCAAAACCATTTCATACATCTTGACTTCCTTGTCACTTCTATACTTATGATTTATCTCACGCACCATATCACTAAACAATGGCTCGAGCAATTCACTAGAGGTAAGCATCTGGGTCCACCAACGCTATCAAAGTATCTTTATGCATTGTTCCTTTTACAACGCTCTCTTCCACCTCAATAAGCTCATCAGTCTCAGGAAAAGAAATTGAATGAGTCTCTATGCCATTTTCTCTTTTTGTAAGCACAAGTCTCTTCACTACATGTCTTTCAACTCTAACCTCTCCTGAAAAATCCTCACCATTCATTTCGTTGCGAATCCACCCTTCAACAAGCTCATCAGCAACATCAACAACACTCACATTTCCATCTTTAAACACTTCTATTTTCATAGAATCTCCTTATTTATATTTTAATTTAGTAATCTTATTTTCCAGTCGACTCTTGGGTTGAGAGTTCCAACAAAACTATAGCAGTCCTCCCAACTTGAATACTCAACAAAATATTCTTCGTCAATATTTCCATCACAATCCTCATGCCACACATGAAACTCCATCATTTGTCACATCTCCTACTTTCTTCTGAACTCACGCACTGTATAACTTAAAAAGCTAACACCTTTTGCGTATTGTTCGTCTTCCCATTTTTTAAATTTTTCATACAGCTTTCTCTTTGTTTTTCCAACAAACACAACAGGAGTAGGACAATCTATTTTATTATCATTGTAATAATTGAAGTCACTAATCTCCATAATATAGCTTTTTGACGCCATAGCACAAACTCCTTAATTAAATTTATCAAGCCTTATCTCTTCAGCATATTTCCTTGTCACAGACAAAACATGCTCCAGGTTCTCAACATCACCTCTTATTTCCTTCAGCATTGAAATGTATGAGTCACGATGTTTTTCTTTAGCACTATGCTCGCTTGCAAGCCATTCTGCAAACATCATAGCAGAGTCAAACAAAAGATTACCCTCACCATATTCCTCAATAAAACCATTTACTCCCAAGTCTCCATGATGAATACTCCAATGTTTTTCATGAGGTATGCAACACACAAAATAATCATTTCTTCTTATTTTACTTCTTGGAATCCAATGGTGAATCTCCATATTGTTAACTTGTTTTACAGCATGCAAATACGACATATAAGAAGGGATTGATAAAACATTTTTTCTTTGCTCGTAGACGCCGGACCTCTTTTTCTTCTGCCTTTCAAGTCTCAAAAGATACTCTCTTTTCTTTTTTTCAACATCGACAACAGAAGAGGCGACATCTCTTTTTACTGGTGAATATATAGGAACATCTATTGGTTCATTAATATCTACCGGCTTATAGCTTGAAGGTTTTCTTTTTGGCCATGCACACATGCTATCCTCCGTTCAACAAAGGGAATGATGAATATACATATCTAATCTGAACACAAACTTCAAACTCTATACCGCACTTTTCACAACATACATTATGCTCGCACTCTCTGCCTGAATCCGAGTAACTCTCATCTACAATCTCCTCAATATAATCAGATTGCTCCGCCTTACAATAAGGACATATTATTTTTTCTTTCAACATCTCTCCTTTTTACCTAAATACACCAAATGTATTTATTGCCCATAAATCCTGCTCTTTCTCACTAAGACTAGGAAGAATATCGTCGATTTCAGATGGAACACAAACATCTCCATCGCTATACACAAAAAAACCATGAGGGTTTTCCTTGTTCACAACATGAACTTTTCCTCTGTTTCTGTCTGTCTTGGGCACACGAAGAGTTATCGTCGTGTCTCCAATTTTTACAGGATTGCAGTTGCGATACGCACCACTATTTATGTTTCTGACTATTTCTGATATCTTCATTAGATTGCTCCTCTATGAAACAAAAATTCCCAGAAAGAATTTGTTTGGTTCCATTTTCATAGCAAATCAGGTATGACAAAAAAGTGGCATCTGTGTTTCTGAAGATTTCAACCACGCCATTCGCACCTACCTCAAAACGCTCAGAATGAGCATATGAAAATGCATCAAGCCTTCTAATCATTTTTTCTTCTCCATATATTTCTCAACAAACGAATCGAGATTTCCCTTCATCTCAGCTTTTACTATGTTATATGCAACATATTCTGCGTCAGAAAGCTTGTCAAATCTACCAAAGTTTATTTTTCTTCCATAGATTGACTTTTGAACCTTGTATCTTTTTCCGTCTATGGTCACATATTTAACGGACGGAATTACCATTCCAGCACCATTAACCTTATATACTTTAGACTTATCTTTAAGTAGGTTTTTTAATATTTTCTTTTTTCCATACTTAAAAACATCTTTTTTAAGAAGCTTCTTTTTTGTTTTTTCTGGAACTACTGCTTCTGGTTCACTCATGGCCTCATCATTTATTTCAGAAGAATGGTGAGCGCCCATAAGTGCATCTGATGAATCCGTTACCTCAGATAAAACTTTATATTTACAACATCTCCCCTTTTCATTGTTATAGTCGGTCGGAATACTTACAACATCTGCTGGGTCTATTTCAACAACAATAAGTCTACCGCTTGAACCCATAAAATCTCTTGCATATTTATATGCTGCGAAATGAAGTCCTCTTGAGCATGTGATATTTCTGTCGAACTGCACGCTGTCCCTCGGCATTGAAACAGTTTTCCCTGGTGAGTTGTCATAGCTTCGAGAATGAAAATCTTTAAAATCACTAGAAACAGCCTTGTATGCTATAAAATTTCCATCATCGTTGATTGGAAGCTTGTTTGATTCCAGAAATCTATACAAATCAGAAATAGACTCATAGTTGGGATTTGATAGAAGTTTTTGTGTAAATTTTTCTATTGGCTCAGTATCAATACCAAGACTTTTAAACCCAGCAATCTTTTCAAAGATTACTTTATCAACCTGAATCCCATTGTAGAAATATTTGTCGTCCTTTTTGCAAAAACCCCTTTCTATATCCTCTTCTGGCTCTGTTGTGGATTTAATAATTCTTGCGACTTCTTCACTACTCCCTGTTCTTATGGCAGACTTAACCTTGTCATAAACATCTGAACCCTCCATGAAAGTGTACGGCTTTCCATCAACGATTACTGTTATTTCCTTTTCTGTCATTACGAATGGCAACATCTAATTCTCCTCTTGTTTTAATTTTAATATCTCTTCTATTTCAGATAGAGCTTTTTTATTCTTAACACATCCAAGCTCATAAGCAAACGAAGGTGCAACTTTTTTTGTATATAAGTAGTCAAATAAGCAACTGAATGACTCATATCTAACTATGCTCTTAAATTGACTAGACTCAAAATCCACATTGTCCATAAACCATTTTAGCGGCTTTGGCTTCCTAGGTTGTACAACTTTAATGTTGTACTCTCCTCCAGATAAAATAGATACGGCCGTCTTGATATTATTTACCTTAAACTCTTCATATCTTAATACCAAATCCCTAAAATCTGATATTTTTTCATCTAAAAGATACTGCTCATGCGTTCTAAAGTAAGATTTTAACTTTGATGCAACTCCAATACCTAAAAAATATGACACGCACTGCTCTTCGCTTGGTTTAATTGCTATTGTTTTCTTTTTTGCTCCAAGCACTTTATCTAAATACTGATTCGGTGTCATTAAAAAATCATACACCTCAAACGCATCTTTCATGTCTTTCTTTCTGACTCCAAATATCTCAATATCCCTTCCAGTAAGAATCTTAAATTGCTTTCTTACAATTCTTGAAAAATATAAATCAAACGAAACATCCTCATTGTTAAATATAAACTTACCTCCTTTTTTTTCAACTAAAATATAGTCAGTATCATCACGTTTTGATATTGATGTTTGACTAAACATTAGGCTTCCATCACCAACACAAGTATAGAAAGTTATACCTTCGCCTTTCTTTTTCTTTGGTCGAGGAACACATGAACGCTCGCCTATGCTGTTTTCCTTAATATAGTCTTCAAGGCAATAAAAAGCTCTTCCAAATACATTTTTCAGAAACTCATTATCTTTATCCGTCAGAAGATTGCTTGCAATGAATCCAATGGTTGCCTTCTTGTTGTACGAACTGTGTCTTGTTCTAAGCTCATCAGATACTTTCCTATAAAACTTCATCTTATCGTATTTGACTATAACAGACAGCATACTAAAACTTTGAGAATAAGAATCATCTCTTTTTGTTTTTTCCGAAATAAAATGAATCATGTTCTTTGACCTGAAAGTAATTTTATTTGTTTCAGCAACAACACTAAAATTTTCTGTCTCATATGCTTTTATTTTTTCTGCTAGTCTGTGCATATAGTATGCTCTTGTATAATCCTCAAGGGCAGAATTGTGGAAAGAGTAATAAATATCCGAAAATGATGAGTTTTTATTTTCATCCATGATGTCACAAAATGACTCATTAAGAATTTCAACAACTTTATCTTTAATAAAATCGATTGTTTTAGAGTCATTTGAAAGCTTCTCTCTTGATGCAGCAAAATTAACATCACCTATATCCGCTTTTATAATTATCCCAAAATTGCTAATACGATTTTTATTGTACCCTACGTTTTCCCACCAAGGAAATATGTCTTTAACCTCATCGTCAGACTCAAAAGAGTACAAAACATTGCCCATTAAAACACGAACATTTCCAATTGTATCTATACAATATCCTTTTGTTTTTATCGCATCATATTTCCTTCTATCGACATCCATATGTATATTCATGTCTGGAACATAAGGGAACCATCTATATACGCTTTCTATAGCATTGGAAAAAGAATACATATCTTTTTCTGCAACAGGTACCGTTATCTGCAGACCATTCGGCTCATCTGTTGGCTGCTCTGAGGCTTTTGTTACCTTTGGAGACCCGTCATTTATAAAAGCAATAAACGAATAATGTACACCGTCTTTAAAGCTTTCAACAGTAAATGTTGACGAGTATGCAAACGGAGATTTTGAGCCAACACCTAGGCACCCATTAAAGTCATTGCTCTCTCTTTTGTTTGATGCTCCATATGTTGTATACAGCTTATATACATCATCCTCACTTAGACCTGTACCAAAGTCTCTGATTGAAAAATATGGTTCCTCTCTAGTAGGAACATGCACATACACTCTATCTAAATCATTGCCAGCATCAACCATTGCATCAAATGCATTTGTTCCGAGCTCTCTAACTATTGCTTTTATCTTGTCTTTATATAAACCAGAGGACAAAAGCATAAACATTTCTGGACTTGCACTTATTTGAAAATCCTTCACTCCTTCGTTTATATTTGTCGAACTCTCATATCTAGTTTCTACTTTCATTATTTTTCCTTATTTACTTATTTCATTTTTCTTTCTAATCCAATGGAATGATAAAATCACTCCATCTACCTCAACCGGAAAGCCATACGAACCATGAAGTCTATAGTATGTATCGTCTTCTTTTTTATCAACTTCCGATACGTCATTCATAAGAACTCCAACCTCAACACGCTCATATAGCCTACCACACTCAACGACATCACCTTTTTTTAAAGACATTACAAACCTTTTTAACTTTTTCCTTCATAGTCAACAATCAGCTCAAGTTCATCACTTTTGCTCCATGGCTTATGCGACACAACATAATCAAGCCTATTTACAAAAACGACTCCAGGAACAATTAATATTCCATCACCTGAATCAATCATAGTCCACACATATTGTTCAAACTCAAACCCATCTTTTCGGTGTATCTCAACCTCTTTTTTTAAATCAGACCACCCTGGAGACAATTCATCATTCCAATGAAATTTAACTTCTCCTTCGTCGTCAGAAATTACTGGACCATATTCTCTTTCCCACTCTTCAACTGAAATAATCATGTCTACATCCTCACCCAAAAACAACGAAGAATTTTCGCTCTATTGCTTCATGTAAGCTTTTTGGTATTTCTGGATTAGGAACCATTCTGTTTAATACATTCCAATAAATACCATCTACTTCATCATAAGAATCCTCTGCTTCGTGATAACCAATAATAACCTGCATTCCTGTCTTCTCATTTATGTAGATAATCAAATCTTCATATGCATCTTTGGTTTGCTTTGTGACATACGACTCTATGTCGTAATACTCTTGTCCTCTCGCAAGGTCGTCCCAACAATCACCCGTCTCATCAATAACAAACTCAAGATGTTCAAATTTTGCAGGAGCAATCTCCCTTAGTACCTCTTCATTTATATCATCCACATATTGTGCGCTATTTCCCATTGACATTTTTCTTCTCCTTGTCCTTTTTGCTTCTACATTTATCACATAAAAAGTCTGGATTTGACCAGCCATTAACTGCAGGCCTACCACACTCAACACAACTTATCCATGTACTCAATTCATCCCCATACATAAAACACCTCCTAAACCTTATATACCTTATTTATCACTTCTTTTCCTACACCTTTCCAGAATGGCTTAATCCACTTAAGTCTTGCACCATCTTTATAGTGTTGATTTCTCCAATGTCCTCTCACTATCCATGACTTACTGGATGCAGAATTTCCATTTAGCGAATTAGATTTTTCATAAGAAAACCCTTGCTTCACATTAATGACGTGAATATCATCTCTCTTTAAGCCAGTTACGCTCTCGTTCCTACTTAACTTTCCTGACTTTATCTTCTTTTTTTTAACATATCTGTCATCACCATCATACATTGCTATAAACATAAATATTGAAATAAGTGAGTAAATTCTACTTTTGGAACTCTCATTTATCTCTCCTCTTTCTATTGATGAATCAATAAGCTCCTCCACTGTTGCATGTTCGCTTCCATTCCCTATGGATGCAAAAATTATCCCGCCGTTATCATCGCTATTTAGAAGTTCTTCAGCATCTGCAGCTACAATCAAAAGTCTATTTTCTTCACTTGCAAATAAATATGTTTCTCCGTGTAGATTTACTGAACCAGAAACAAATGGAAACTTTATTTTTGAAAATTCAATTTTTGATATTGTATTTTCTGAAATATCCGAGTCCCATCTGTCTGTTGTTGCATCAATATATATAAGGCCGTTGCTTACTATTGACACCGTAAGAACAACTCTTAAAGTTGAAATGTTTTTAATAAGGTTTTTTTTATTGTTATCTAAAAATCCCATCACATCTTCAACTTTTTTATCTACAATCCCATAAACCTCTTCAGGCTTAACGTCTCCATCAATACATTTTTTTACAATTCCAATCTCATACTTTGGAAGTTTTTTATGGATAGGATGCTTCATCTCTTTAATGCCATTCCTATCACTACAGCTATAGCAATAGCAGCAGATGGAGCAAATAGCTCTTTCCAGTTATTAACGACTTCATCAAAGCTCATATTGTTTTCATATACAGGAATGACAAACAGTAATATTAGCCCCACTACAATGACGACCCTAATTGCAATAGATATATTTTTAAGCTCTTTTTCAATTGTGTTGTCGATATACTTAAACTTCTTTAAGTCAGCATCAATAAACGGGAACGGATTTCCTCTCTTGCCCTCAACAACCAACCCATCGTGCTTCAAAAAATAATGTTCAACATTTTCGTCATCAGAAGGGAGTCTTTTGTACACCAATAGCTTTTTCCCTTTTAAATTTTTCAGAAATTCATAATCATCAGAATCGCCAATATCATCAGCGATTGCAACCTCATCTCCTATTTTATAATTCCACGTGCATCCAAACATCTCTTATCCTTTTATTTTTATCTTCATAATATTCACTTCACACACTTTCGTCAACGCCATGTAGTTCAAAATTGGAATTACAGAAACAAGCAAAACCACAATAGACAAAAACAAAAACCACATAACATCTCCAACATAAACACTATCCTTAACAAAGAAGTCTTTATATAAATCGTTAACACCACATACCAAAACATACAACCCTATCAACGCATTGATTGAAACAATAATAATAAAAAACGTATACATCGTTATCTCCCTTCATCCAAATTCAAAAAATCCAAACAGAACTGCCTCTCATCTATATCAAAAAGAAGTTCTGATATTTCCTCAAAAACTTCTTCTCCTACATCTCCTTCGATTGATATATCAAAAAAAATATCATCAAAATTAACTTCAGAAGTAATTGAAACATCATACTCGTTGCCTTTATACTGCACGAGTATTTTATATACAGCTTTTTTCATTACTAACATTTTTTAGCCTTATTTATTACATCATTAATTTGCTCTGACAGTTTAATTAACTCGTCAACTCCAACAAAAATCCATGCGGAATCTTTACATACCTCACTTTCATCAGCATCGCAAAAGTCAAGAAATCTTCCTGCATATTTAATTTCCCCGTATTGGTCAAGACAGAAATAGTCCTCAGCTATAACAGTGTCAACATCATCAGGCTTAACAAGCTCTATAATTTCATCAGGTTCATCTGAATCATCTGTATACACTACAGCTCTAATTCCATTCTCTTTTCTTCCAAAATTCTCAATTGACACCATTGCAGAACCAACACTTATGTCAATTTTTGTTTTTGATGCATCCACATGAACAACATCAACCTCATTTGTTTCTTCATCAACTATTCTAAATGAATATCCCATATTTTATCCTTTTCAATTTTTTACCCCACCCAATATATTGTCAAACAGGCTCATGTTTGAATCAACAAGCTGTTTTTTAATATTGTTTATGGCATTAGAACGCTTTTCGTTTATCTCTTTTCCTGTCATTGGCTCGCTCAAAAACATAAGGCTTTTCTTAACTGAACCGTTGTCGTATTGTTTTGAAATTACGATAGCGACAATAAGTTTGTTTTTTCGAATATCGAGCTTGTATTCTAACTTTTCCTTCAAGTATCTTGAGTCACTTCCGCACTCATACTTAGATGGTGATACCGTATACACAATATCTCCACTATCGTCAACAAACTCCAAACGAACAGAGCAATACGGACGAAGAGACAGAGACATTGGAATTCCATCAAACTCGCTACCAATTTTTATTGATGGGCCAAGAACTTCAGTGTCCTCTTCATCCAAAAGGCATCCGTTTTTTTGTTCAATCGCATACGGATGATTAATAATGATTTTTTCTATAACTTCTCTTGAAACCTGGTTACTCATCATCAACTCCTTCAAACAGATTTCCAAGCTTTACATCTCCTCCACATCCAACTATAACAAGCTCAGAAAATTCACTTTTTACTCCGTGTTTCTTTACTGCATTGTAGTATTTCTTATGACACTCCTCGTCATAATTGACAGCAAGATTTCTTGCCGTCTCTATACCTATGAGCTTTTCCTCAAAAAACATACCTATAGTGTCAGTGTAATTCTTTGAAATATCCTCGAACAAAGGTATGACATCATCTTCGTTTCTTATTCCACGCTCAATTATCGTAGCGAGAAATAGTGCTTTATGTTCAACTGCAATAGCACTTTCAGTTATTTTTCTATTAAGCATGTACAGCCTATCTATTTCTTTTCTAACTATGTAGTCACAATCTTGCATTTTTCGGTCCTTTAAAAATCGAAATCAGTAACAACTTCATCAAACGGAACAATAATATACCCGTCCTGCCAAATAAGGTCTTGCACGATAGCCACCCTATCTTTTCCTGTCTCAAATGCAGTATGTGCATGCTCATCGATAACATCAAGTGGTGCATTTGTAATAAAAATATAAGGTTCAAAACCATCGATGTTGAGCCTAACAAAATTGTATTTTTCTCTTAGTTTTTTCTCTGCTTTTTTCATTTTTTCCTCTTTTTCTTCTTAGAGTATTCAATATCTCTATATGTTGGATTATGCTTAACAAGATTATTAAAGAATATATATTCTCTCTTGTTGAAATACTCATCAGCAAATCGCAAAATAAAATCACTTCTCTTGCCAAGTGTTCTTCCAAGTTGCAGCAACGTCATTTTTTTCTTATTCCCCATCTAAAAACTCCTTTATTGCATCAAGAGACACATATCCGTTTTCTGAAACTCTTTTTCTACAGAATAGCAAAAGATTTTTATCCACAGAATGAATCTCTCTTGATATAAATGGAGAAAACCCATCACACAAATAGTAAGCCAATTCAGCAACATCACTTAAATCCATACCTGTTCCATTCATAACAATAACATCAACATCCAACAAATCTAAATGTAAAATTGTTGCATTACTAGCAAATTGTAAACAATAAAATACACTCTCACTGTCAACTTCAGAAGAAAGAACATGAGCATAGTTTTCCATTGGATGATAAGAGTCAATAGCATCATAATAGTCTTCGCTTCCACGATAGAGCTCAATAAGCTCATTCATATCATTAGCATTTGAATCTGTCTTATCAAGAAATTCATCTTCATCATCAATTTCCATCAAAGACTCAAATGAAACATTTCTACCAAACTGATATGCAATCCATTCGTGAAAATAACTTTCGCACTTGATTGCTTCATCATTTGAATCAAGCTCTTCTATACTTTTGTTTGTTATATCATCACCTTTGATGTCTCCTATATAAATAACATATCTCATTTCACAACCTCTATATTTATTTTTAAATTACTTCTTGCAGATGAAACTCTTTTTAAAACATTAAAAATTGAATCAAAATCACCTTCACTTATACATCCTCTATTCTTCAGTAGAGAATCAATGGCACGAATCACATCTTGATTGTCTGGAATACCGGCATCATCAAAAATAGACATTGCTGTATTTCTTGCAGCACTAAAAGCACTCATATCAACAACAGATGTTTCACCGATACGGCTTTCACGCTCTATATCATACACTGCTGTACTTGACCTATAATTAGGAACAACTGAGTAATATGTAATCCCTCTGATATCGTCACGCTCTGATTCTTTAACAACAACATTAAAAGCACACACTATTCACCTCCTTTTGCTAAATAGCAATCAAACATTGGATTATGAATATCAACATATTCAAATCTTGATTTATCATAAACAGACCACACTTCAAA
>Ga0256828_1002281_pt1 | contig 11504 bp, 18 predicted proteins | sample CV88metaG_FD_185993 | JGI IMG/M metagenome (GOLD analysis project Ga0256828, IMG submission 185993) | Hydrothermal vent microbial communities from East Pacific Rise, Pacific Ocean - CV88 | ecosystem: Environmental > Aquatic > Marine > Hydrothermal vents | place: Pacific Ocean: East Pacific Rise... | reverse complement strand
AGAATTTCAAAAATTACATTCTCTTTATAAAGATATGTATAATAAAGATATTCTTTTTGAAGAAATTTTAGAATTTCAAAATAGAGTACCTTATTTTCAAAGTATTGCTAGAGAAAAAAGTGAATTACTTAAAAATTTTTTCATTCAAGATATGTCAGATAATTATTTGAAAAGAAGTCGTCGTTCAGAAATTAAAAAAGAAACATTTCAAGAATTACTAAGTCTGAATTATAGCCAAAAAGGATATTTAACTAAACTTTATAATAATTTGGAAAAAATTAAAAATATTGTTTTTAAAAATAAAGAACTTATGAAATTTCTTGATGATAATTTTATTGGAGAACTTTTTTCAAAAATAAATATTAAAGATAAATATGCTTTTATTTCTCCATATGCTGGAGATAGATCAGTTTTTTATCAAGAACTAAAACTACCGCTAAATTAGAGTTAATTTACATTTCATTGAAGTCCAAAACTTCTTGAAATGTGAAAAAAAATCTTTTATTATTTATTAATAGTTTTATTTTATCATCTTTTAGAGAATAATTTATGTTCCTTTTTTTTGCTAATTTTTTTTCAGCAAGTTTCTTTACATCTTCTATAAAAAAATCAATATTTTTATTTTTAAACAGATAATCAAAATGAACATCAATAAGTGCAAGTTCTGAAAAATCTGATAAAATTTTAAGAATCTCCATATCATATCTTAACTTAGGACTAAGCTTTGTATTAAAAAGTTCTAATTTTTCAATATTATCAGTTATACAGATTTCTTTTTCAAAATAATTTTGAATTAAAAAATTCATTAAAAGTCTTTTTTCATCTAAATCTAATCCTACTTCTTTTAATCCTAATTTGAAAGTAAGAAAAACTTTATTTAATTCTAATCTTTGAAAATAATTTATATAAACTGTCGTTTTCAATTCTTTATCTAAATATTCTTCTTCTTTTTTTGATAAATAAATTCCATCTGAATTAATACACTTCAAAAGAGATATATGTTGAGAAGTATTTTCTAAAAGAAGTTTATAATACATTCGATATAAAATATGATATGTTTCAATATTTTTATTCTCTATTTCTTTTATTTTCAAATATCGATAAGCATTTTCTTGAATATATTTAGGATAAATTTTTTGTTCTTCTTCTAAAAATAAAGATAACTTATTATCATTAATTAAAGAAATTAAATAATCTTTTGAGATATATTTCAAATCAGCATCATTTATTAATATTGTAATGGGCATTTCATTTTTAAAACTTCCAAAAATAGTAGTTAATACTTCATTTAAATTATTATCTTGTATTGAATTATGGATTAATTTCAATGTTTGTCTTTTAATTGATTTTATCATATCTTCATATTGTATTATTTTATATGAAAATCCTAATTTTGTAAGAGTTTTTTTAAAAGTATTTTCTGTGACATTTATTCTTATCATTTATTACCTTTTTTAATTCTTTTTAAAGTATAACAGTAATTCTCTTAAATATAGCTTATTAAGAGGTTTATAAGCTATATTTAACTATAATATACTTATTAAAAATAAAGGAATTTTATGGATAAAAAAATAAAAAAAGGATATATTTTAGAAGTTACTTCCTGGGAAAATGATGGTGATAATTATAGAACTACAACTACTCATTTTGATAAAAAAGAAGAAGCTATAGATTTAAGTTCTCTTTGTTCTGAGATTTTTCTTGATGAAGATAATGGAGGAATTGGAAATAGTTTCGGTGGTGAAGAAATGGAACTTAGAATTATTGAAACATTATTTGCTTATCCAGAACTCTTAGAAAGAAAAAATCTAAAATCTCCTAAATTTTTTAGAAAAAAAATTATTAAAAATTTCAAAAAAGCAAATAAAGAGAATTTTATTGATTTTTTAGAAGATTTTTTTTCAAAAAATCAATCTGAATTCAGACCTTGGATTCATATGGTTCTTGACTATAGCTATGATTTACTTGGTTCTTCTGATTATTATTCTAGAGTTTATGAAGAAAGTAAAGTATATAAAGTTCCACAAGATATTTTGCTAAAAGAAGTTTAAAACTTCTTTTTTATAGGTTTATTTTCTTTTTTCATTTCAGAAAAAACTTTTTTAATTTCTTTTTCATATAAATACATTCCAGCAAATGCTACTGACAATAAAAAGATAAATTCAAATACAAAATTAATTTTTCCTATAATATATAAACTTGTTATAATTGAGGTTAATGCCATTACTGTAAATGTATATATCATTAAAATAAATTTAATTTTTTCTTCTTTATATGCTAATTGTCCTTCAGTATATTCTTTTTCAAATATTTGATTTTTCATATTCTTCTCCTAATTATATTTTATTATATAAAAAAATATAACTTTATGCAAATAAAAGAGTTTTTACTCTATTTAAACTTTCTTTATTTTTTAAATTAAATATAGGAATCCCTTCTTTTGAGGCAATAGATATTGCTAATCCAGTACCTCCAGTTTTATTTGTTCTTGTTTCAAAGGATTCACATCCATCTGGTGTCCAACAAATTAAAAATGAAGATTTTCTATTTAATTTAAATCCTTTTACTTGATATGCATTTCTTGCCATTAATTTTTTGACAGGTGGTTTTAAATATTTCCATCCAGGATGATTTTCTGAAGCTATTTTTAGAGCTTCATTAGATATAGAATAAAATTCTGATTTTGAATCATTAAAATTTTTCCATGGTAAATAAATTTCTTTATTATTGACTACACCTTTTTCAAAAGCAGTATCTGCTCCTGGAGCTGCTCCAGAACGTAATATCCATCCTTTTTTTTCTAAAATAGTTGCAATTTGTGTCATTAATTCTAAAATTTCTTTTGGAGTTTCTCGACTTCCTATTCCTGTATAAAATTTACTCACTTTTATTCCTTATAGATATTTTATATTATAGCAAAAAAATCTTTTTTTCAGCTTATTTGAAGTATTTTTTATATATAATATGCTTATATTTATAAAAAGGAAATAAATGAAAAAATTTCATAATAAAAAACATTATTATCCTCAGTTTCATTATTTAAATGGAGAAATGTTTTTATTCTCTTCTGATTTTAATCAAAAATTAACAGAAGATGAGATACAATATTATCTTTCTAACTTTTCTATAAATTCAGGATATATGAATAATATTTTTAGATTAGTTGAGTATGAGGATGGAAGTTTAAAATTTCATGAAAAAACTCATCCTTCATATATTGAAGCTTTAAAAACATCACGAATTAAAGCAAAAGATGTTGATATAGGAGATACATTAATTGATAAATATGGATTAGAATATGTTTTTTTAGGTTCATTTTTTCAAAGAAGATATACTTCTAAAAGAAGATTTTTTTATGATAAAAAATGGAAAAGATTTATTTCAAAGGGAAACTTTAATTCTTTTGAAGAATTTGGAGATTTTAATTCTGAATATGCTAATTTTGATAAAAATATGGAAATTTTAAAAAAACATTTTAGAATTTCTCTTTCTTCAGATGTATATTAGATAGAATAAGCTTTTTATAAGTAGTTATTAGTTATAATATACTTAATAAAAAGAAAGGAATATTATGACGAAAAATCATTATTTTATTATCAATCCTATTCAAAATGAAGATGAAGAAACTATGGTTAAACTAACTGAAACTATAGTTACTGATACGGCTTCTTCTTTTTCTATCGAGATTATGGAAGGTGAGAATCCAACTACTGATGAATATCTTGAATTACTTCTATCTGAAATAGCTATGACTTATGTTAGTGGAGAAGGAATCCATACAGAAAATATTGGTCTTGATGTTTATGATTTTACATATAATTTAGCTTAGCGACATCCTTATTAAGCAACCGAGAGGAGCCTCCTACTCCTCTTCTCTTTGGGCAGCCAACTTCGCAGCTCTGATTTCTGCTCTCGTTTTTTTGCCCTTTTTTTTCTTTTTTTGCTTTGGCTTCGACTTTTCTTCTTTTTCAGGAATGAACATTGTTACCAATATTAATCCCTTTGGTTCAAGAGTAACAGCAACAGAGAATCCATGGATGTCATCTTCCATAATTTTTTTCTCAATAACTACTGCCATATGTCTTGATTTCAGCTCTACAGCTTTAACCCTAACATTCTTGATAGAAGATTTAACCTTTCTCTCTATCTCTTTCATAGAGAATCTCTCTACCACTCGTCTTTGAAAGTGATATGGAGATGAGAGTTTTGGTAATCTTTTCCCTGTATGCTTTTGAGTAAAATCCTCATCCGCAATACTTTTTAATAGTGCCTGAACCTTTTTTAGTTTTTCAAACATTCTGAGAAAATTGCCAGGGAAGATTCTTTGCCAAAAATACTCTTCATTGGCAATGGCCAAAGCTTCTTCATCTGTAAGAGAATTGGCTTTATTTAAAAACCCTTTACTCTCAAAGATAAATTTAGCCACCTCTTTTGCCTCATCCACCATGTATATGGTAGATTTAAACATCCAAAGAGAGTGGCGTCTCTCTTCTTGCTCTTTTAATGGAGGTAATTCTCCATATGTTCTACCATATTTCATGATATTCCCCTTTCTCAAGACTACTTTTAAAATTTACCAGTAGGCAGAAGTAGTTCTTAAAATATTTCTATAAAAAAAAGTCAATAAACCCCTTTGAACAAAAATATATATTGTTATAGGAATAAAAAATAAATAAGCTATATATAAGTATAAAAAAGATATAATATATACATAAAAAGGAGAATATATGACAATTGAAAGAGCCATAAAAATAACAAAAGAGTTTAGAAATAATCTAAAGGATATTACTCCTGAATTTGTCGGTAAAATGAAAATCTCTTTATATTCAATTAGAGAAGGATATAATGTTTATATAGAAGTAAATGGACAAAATTATAAACTTTCAAGACTTGAAACTTTTTTTAGAAATTTTATTGCTAATAATAAAATAACATTAAAAGATTATGTAATTCAAGAAGACTATGTATTTACATCAATAGGTCTTGTAACAAAAAAAGAATTTGAAGAAGCACAAAAAGTTGTTGAAGATAATTCATATGATGAAAATGATATTATTTCTCCAAGAAATTTAATTGATAGAGAAATTTATCAATTATCTGATGGAAGAATTGTTTATCATGTTGGTATTTTTTTAAAAAATACAGATGTTTTTTATTTTTCATCTTCTTCAAATACATTATCATTATATAAAGAGAGTTCTGATGATACAAGAAGATATTTTGTTGAACTAAAAAAGAATAAAAATGATGAATATGAACCTTATCGTATATATCCAAGGAAAACAAAAGATGTTGTTGTTAAACAACTTTTTATTTCATTTAATGAAGAGGAAATTGAAGCTTATATAATGAAAAGAATTCATCGCTATGAACTATTTTCAACAGCTAATTCAAAAGATATTGGAAAAAAAGAAATTTGTCTTAATAAAGATTTAAAATATTCATTTAATTATTCTTTAGCTGAAAGAGATGGAGAATATTACTTTGTTACAAGTTCAACATGGAATAAAGAATTGTATAAAATAACTGATTATAATTTGTTTAAAAAAGCTTTTTCTAAGTTTAGAAATAATTCAGAGACATCTTTACCTCTTATGGAGTTTGTCGAGAATGACAAAGAACAAAATTTTAATAATTTAAAAAGTATTGCTTATTTTTATGAGCGAGGATAAAGAAAAGAGAACTTTCTCTTTTCTAAAATAATTTATTTTTTTCTATTTTTGAAATAGTTTAATGCTGCATTTTTATCTTTGTTACTCCAAGGATAGTTATCATAAATATATTCTGCAACTTTTTGAAAATCTTCATCTGACATAATTCCTTTCATTGATGACATTACACTAAATCTTTGAAATGCTCTTTTACCAAAAACACTTTTCTCTTCTGATGGTTCTTTAACAAAATCAACAATAAATTTAACTCCTTCTTCTCTTGTAGGATATTTCATTTTTAAATGTATTTCTTGTGGTCATGAAGATCATGCAGATAAAAATGCATCAAAGAATATACTTGATTATGATAACTGGTCTCTGGAGCAGATGACCAGGTGGGAAGAACGACATCCTACGGAATCTTCGATAGTAATTGCTTAAATTACTCTCTTAGAAGCTTCGCCCTTTAGGGCGGAGTAGCTCACTTATTGTATGACAAGACATACAATTTGCCTTAAATAACTCTTAACCTGTTGATGCAAATACCATTGTTCCTAATAATCCTAATAATAATATTTTTTTCATTTTTTATTCCTTTTCTAGATTTAAAATTATATCATAAACTAAGCTTTATTTAAGTATTTTAAAGATACAATAAAAGAAAAAGGTATATTTTATGGCAAAAGAAATTTCAGGAACACGAGAATGGGCATCTCACAGTGCTAACGCTACTATTGGTTGTTCTAATAATTGTGAATATTGTTATTCTAGAGATAATTATGAAAAATTTGATAAATCTGGAGAAAAATGGATAAAAGAAAGAACAGATGAAAAAGAAGTAAATAAAAAAAGAACAAAAAAAGAAGGGACAATTATGTTTCCAACGAAACATGACATTACTGTTAATAATTACGATGATTGTTTAATTGTTTTAAAAAATTTATTAAAAGTAGGAAACAATGTTTTAATCGTTTCTAAACCAAGTGATATTGTTATCGATAGATTAACTGATAATTTAGATGAATATAAAAAACAAATTTTATTTAGATTTACAATTGGTTCAATGGATAATAATATTTTGTCTTTTTGGGAGCCTAATGCACCATCTTTTGAAGATAGGTTTTTTGCTCTTGAGACAGCATTTAATAAAGGATATTCTACGAGTATTAGTATGGAACCTTTGTTAGATAATGATTTAGAAAAAACAAAAGAATTAGTAGCCAAATTAGAACCTTTTGTGACTGATTCTATTTGGATTGGTAAAATGAATAAACCAGATAAAAGAATTAAAATAGAGGAGAATGATTATATTAGAAATTATTTATCTAGACAAAGTGATGAGAATATTTTAGAAATATATAATTTCTTTAAAAATAATAAAAAAATTAAATGGAAAGAATCCATTAAAAAAATTGTAGGAATTGAGGTTCCAACAGAAAAAGGTTTGGATATATAAGCTGTTTATAAGTGAAATATAGATATAATATAATATAAATAGTTAAGAAAAAATCTTAACTAAAAGAAAGGTTTATAATGGAAAAAGATAACTTTGCTTTAAGAATTCAAGAATATTTTATTGATAAAGGTTGGGAAAATGTAAATGCAATGATGATAACACTTATTGGTTCTGTTTTTATATTCTCAATGTTCTTGACTTTTATTTTAGGTGGAGGTTCTTATCTTTTAGGTTTAGAAGGAGCAGAAGAAACAGTAAAACTAACATTTATTGTTAGTTCTTTTCTTTTTTTTCTTACTTTGGGAATGTTTATAATTAATCTATTTAATAAAGGAGAAAAAAATGGAAATTAATGGAAAGGTTTATCCTATGTGGAAACAATTTGTTGAAAGAAAAGATGAAATGATTGGAAAAATACTCGTTTCAGAAGAAGATGGGTTTGAACCCATGAGAACAAAAGTTATAGATGTTGATTTAACTCCTAATGGAAATGATTCAGCAATGTTTATGATTTACGGAGAAGATTTTGATTGCGGTTTTGATGTTGGTCATGGAGGAGTAACTTCAAATGGAGATGGAATTGTATTTAGTTCAAGGTATTGTGGTGAATTTTTTATCGAATAGTTTTATAATGGGTATTTTTGTTTTATCTTTGAAATGTTTTGATATTATTCTATAATTTTCATACATTTATTTTAAACCTCTTTTCACTTTGTTTGTTATAAGAGGTTTATCTTATATTTATCGTTATAAGTAATCTTTTTTCTTAATAAAGATATTTCTTTTATACTCTAAAACTTCCATTAATATTATATTATAAATAACTAAGACCACTAAAATTGCTGAACCATATCCTATTGCATATCCTACTTCATACCCTCTTAAAGATAAAATTCCTATAAACCCTCCTAATAACATAGATAAAAAAATCCCTATAAATAAAACTGAACCTTTATGTGTCATCATATAGACAACAAATGTTCCTGCAAAACCAATTAAAGAAATTATTTTCCCAGAATTTCCACCTAAATAATTTACAAAACCATCTAAAAGTTGATTGAATGTAGGTTCTTTAACTTTTGCAAAAGCAACCCCAGAGAATAATAAAAATAAGAATATTTTTTTCATTTAAAATAATTCCTTTTTAATTTCTTTTATCTTCTCTTCTATTTGATTTAATTCACCTGTTGTTGTTTTTATTTTTGAATTATAGTTTTTAACAATAGACAAATCATTTTCTGCTTTTTTCGAAATAGATTCTATTTTTTTAACAACATCTTTATAAGCATTCTGTTTAATAACAGAAATTGTTTCTTTTGTGATTTTTTCGCTTAATTCATCTAAAAATTTTTCAACTTCTTTTTTTGAATAGAATTTCTCTTCATATTTATTTTTTTCATCAATAATATAATCTATAACTTCTTCTAAATTAGAATTACTTCCTTCTATAAGGAAAGATTTTTCTTTATCATTAAAAACAACCTCAAGAATACCTTTTTCTATTAATTTAACCTCTTTAAAATCAGAAATATCAATACTTAAAATTGACCCTTTTGGTGTTGTTAATTTTATAAGTTTCATTATTTAAACCTTTTCATTTTATCAAATTTAGCCATAGTTTCTGACATAATTTCTTTTTTATCATCATTATAAAAAATAATTTGTGCTACTGTTGTTAGAATTATTCCAACAATAAGTAATGTTAAAAATGTTGACATTATAATCTCCTTTCTTCATATATTTTTTTAAGTTTCATTTTCTTTTTATCAAAATAAAGTTTTAAATAGTAATTATAAACTATTAAAAATGAAATCCATCCTATTACATAACCTAAAGCAGTAAAATCAGGCATAACAAATTGTTCTTTATTAACAAGATTTAATTTATCTGCCTGCTTAAAAAATATTTGAGTAATTCCGATTATAGCTCCTGACATTAATGATATTACTATTCCAATAATTAATACATAACCTCTCATTGTCATTATATAAATAATAAATGTTCCTATAAAACCAATAAGTGCTAATAATTTACCAAGGTTTCCACCTAACCAACTTTCAAAAGCTTGATAAACATTATCTGCTCCTAATTCTGGAGAAGCAAAAACTATTGTTGAGAATAAAATAAAAATAAATAAAATTTTTTTCATACAACATTCCTTTTTTATTAGTATAGCCTTTTTATTTTTATTTGTAAAGAGCCAATTTAAGTCGTTTTGAAGGGAGTTTTTGGTATAATTATTTAATTTTAAAAAAGAAAATAAAAGGATTTAAATGAGTAAAATTAAAGAATTAAAAGACACTCTTCTTGAAGAATTATATTCATATGTTGACAATCTTGATAAAGATGAAAGAGATACTATCTTAGAGGATTTTGATGAGAGACTTCAAGAACTTATTGCTGAAGTAGAGATGAAAACCAGAAAAGAAAAAAATAAAGAGATTGAAAAAAATTCTTTAAAAAAAATAACTCTTTGGACAAATATTAGAAATTGTGGTGATGGTTCAGCTGCTAATTATTGGGTATTAACTGAAGAAGATGCTTATAAAGATATTGAAATTGAATTAGAAGAATATGATTCTGGGTGGACTGATGATTGTATTGAGACTATTGAAACATTTGTTGGCTCAGAAACACATCAAAAAGCAATTGAAAATTCAAAAAGTATTAACTCGCAGAAAAAATAATTTTCTGCTATAATTTAGAAAAAAGAGATGAAAAAATGGAAAAGATAATTATATTTGACACAACCCTTAGAGATGGAGAGCAAAGTCCTGGTGCTTCAATGAATATTGATGAAAAAATACAGATTGCACTTCAATTAGAAAAATTGGGTGTAGATGTTATTGAGGCTGGTTTTGCTGCTTCAAATGAAGCAGACTTTACTGCTATTCAAAAAATATCTGAACAAGTTACAAATTCAACTGTGTGTGCATTATCAAGAGCAATTTCTTCTGATATCAAAAAAGCAGGTGAAGCATTAAGATATGCAAAAAATAAACGAATTCATACATTTATTGCTACTTCTAATATTCATATGAAACATAAATTAAACATGAGTGAAAAAGAGGTCTTAAAAAGGGCAGTAGAAGCAGTAACTTATGCTAAATCTTTTACCAATGATGTTGAATTTTCTTGTGAAGATGCAGGAAGGTCTAGTTATACTTTTCTTATTGAAATTATTGATGCTGTTATAGAAGCAGGAGCAACTACAATTAATATTCCTGATACTGTTGGATTTATGCTTCCTTCTGAGATTGGACGACTTGTAAAAACTGTTAAAGAGTATGTTGGAGAAAGAGCTATTATTTCAGTTCATAATCATAATGATTTAGGTTTGGCTGTTGCAAATTCTCTTGAAGCTATTGAGAATGGAGCTAGACAAATTGAATGCACTATTAATGGTATTGGAGAAAGAGCAGGAAATGCCGCCTTAGAAGAGATTGTAATGGCTATTAAAACACGAAAAGATTTATTTAGAAATATAGATACTAATATCAATATTAAAGAGATATATCCTACCAGCAAGCTTGTTTCTAGCATTACAGGTATTAAACCTCAACCAAATAAAGCTATTATTGGAGAAAATGCATTCTCTCATGAAAGTGGTATTCATCAAGATGGAGTTTTAAAAAATAAATTTACATATGAAATCATTAATCCAGAAGATATTGGTATTACAGACAATAAAAATATTGTTCTTGGAAAATTATCTGGTAGGGCTGCTTTTAAAGATAAATTGGAAGAACTTGGATTTAATTTAAATGAAACTGATTTTAATATTGCTTTTGGTTCTTTTAAAGAGTTAGCCTCTATGAAAAAAGATATTTTTGATGAAGATATCACTGCTATTGTTATTGGAGAATTAAAAGAAATTGAAGAAAAAGTTTCTTTTGATAGAATTTATTTTAATAAAATTTCTAATGATATTGGAGTCTCTCTTATTGTTGATGGAGAAATAATAAAAAAATCTGTTTTAGGAAATGGTTCTATTGATTCAATTTTTAAAGGTATTGATTCTATAGTTGGTATTGAAGGAAGATTAATTGATTATAAAATAAATTCAATTACAAAAGGTAAAGATGCTTTGGCAGAGGCTCATGTTAAAGTTAGAATAGATGATATTATTTATGAAGGATATGGTCTTAATTTAGATACATTGTCTGCATCTGGATTGGCATATTTAAATGCTGTTAATAAGTTCTTGAATAATTAAGTTCTATCGAAGTTAATCTTTGATATAATATAGGTAATCGATTAACAAAGAGATTTTGTTTTTCGAACTATAAAAAAGGGCTTTAATGGAACTTCAAGAGATTTTTTTAAAAAAAGATTCTCTTCTTATGTTTTAATAGGAATGAAAAATAATTGTTTTTATTTTATTAGACCTGTTAATG
>Ga0256828_1002280_pt1 | contig 11506 bp, 11 predicted proteins | sample CV88metaG_FD_185993 | JGI IMG/M metagenome (GOLD analysis project Ga0256828, IMG submission 185993) | Hydrothermal vent microbial communities from East Pacific Rise, Pacific Ocean - CV88 | ecosystem: Environmental > Aquatic > Marine > Hydrothermal vents | place: Pacific Ocean: East Pacific Rise... | reverse complement strand
TATTCTTACAAGAATGTTTAACTGCCAATTTTGAAAATACAAGTCCTTCTAAAAGTGAATTTGAAGCAAGTCTATTAGCTCCATGCACACCTGTACAAGCTACTTCACCTATAGCATATAAATTTTTACAATTAGTTACTTTTGCATTAATATCAACTTCTATACCACCCATACTATAATGAAATGCTGGGGAAATAGGAACTCTTTCAAAAGGCAAATCAAAACCTACTTCTTTTAAATCCTTATAAATATTTGGAAATCTTTTTTTAAAAAATTTCTTTTTAAATTTTTTAAAAGATAAGTAAATTTTAGAACCTGTTTTTTGATTATAATCAAAAATAGCACGACTAACTACATCTCTTGGTGCTAATTCAGCATCTGCATGATAATCTTTTAAAAAAGCATAACCTTCTTCATCCTCAATTATAGCACCTTCACCTCTTAAAGCTTCTGTTAAAAGTTGTTTTCTGGCATTTGGACTATCCACAAAAACAGTAGGATGGAACTGCATCATTTCCATATTTTTTAATGGTATATTTTTTTCAACACATATACCTTGAATATCTCCTGCGATTGTTGTAGAATTTGTATGATATCTATAAATAGAGCCAACTCCACCACTTGCTATAATTGTATTATGTGCATAAATAATTTTATCTTTATTGTTATGCAATAGATGTACCCCATAACAAATATTATCTTGCATTAATAAATCTATTACAATAGAATCTGTAATAACCTCATGAGGACAACTTTGCAACAAAAACATATGCATCAATCTTCCCGTTGCATCTCCATCTGCATGTAAAATTCTACTTCTACTATGAGCTGCTTCTTTTGTATATGCTAAAGTTCCATCCAATTTTTTATCAAACTGCATCCCACTATCTATCAAATTTTTAACTGCACCAATAGATTCTTTACTCAATACTTCAACAGCTTTTGTATCATTAAGATAAACTCCTGCTTTTAAAGTATCTTCAATATGAGAAGGTATATCTTCTTCATCAACAGCACTTGCAATTCCACCTTGTGCAAAAAAAGTATTACATTCCCAAGGAGATTTTTTACAAATTAACATAACTTTTTTATCTTCAGGGATAAGTCTTGCAGCATTAAGTCCAGCTATACCTGTACCAATAATTATATAATCATAAATCATTTAGAAATCACTTGTGAATTTGATATATAAACGGGATCTTTTTTATATCCACACCCAACCAAAAATAATAAACTTAAAAATAAAACAATTAATATCTTTTTCATATTATAAATATACACAATATTTAATAAAATATTGATTAAATTTATTGTAAAATGCAAAAAAAATAAAAGGTATATTATTATGAATATTAAATTATCTCAAAGAATGGATACATTATCTCCTTCTATGACTATTGCTATTTCAACTTTAGCAGCTGATCTAAAAGCATCAGGTAAAGATGTTTTGAGTTTTAGTGCTGGTGAACCTGATTTTGATACACCACAAAAAATCAAAGATAGTGCAGTTGAAGCATTAAATACAGCAAAAACAAAATATACTGCTGTTGCAGGAACAAATGAAGTAAAAGAAGCTATTGCTACAAAATTAAAACGAGATAATAATTTAAATTATAAAAAAGAAGATATATTAGTAAGTGTTGGTGCAAAACATAGTTTATTTAATATTTTTCAAGCTTTAATAGAAAAAGATGACGAAGTTATTATCCCTGCACCATATTGGGTAACATATCCAGAACTTGTAAAATATAGTGAAGGTAAACCTGTATTTATCAATACAGATGATTCTACATCATTTAAAATTACAGCAGAACAGTTACAAAACACTATAACTCCTAAAACAAAAATGCTTGTTTTAACAACACCTTCAAATCCTACAGGAAGTGTATATTCTAAAGAAGAATTAGAATCACTAGCAGAAGTTTTAAAAGGAACAAATATCTGGGTAGTAAGTGATGAAATGTATGAAAAACTTTTATATGACAACACTACATTTACTGCTACTGCAAGTATTAGTGATGATATGTTTGATAGAACTATCACTGTAAATGGATTAAGTAAATCTGTTGCTATGACAGGTTGGAGATTTGGTTATCTAGCAACTCCACATGCAGATTTAATAAAAGCTATGACTAAACTTCAATCACAATCAACATCAAATATAAACTCTATTACTCAACATGCTTCAATTACAGCTTTAAACGGAAGTGTTGATGAAGATATTGAATCTATGAGAATAGAATTTGAAAAAAGAAGAAATTTAGCTTGTGAATTATTAGAAGATATTAAAGGATTAAGTGTAGTAAAACCAAAAGGTGCATTTTATCTATTTGTAAATACAAAAGAGGTTGAACCAAATAGTATGACATTTTCTACAAGACTATTAGAAGAAGCTGGTGTAGCTGTTGTTCCAGGTATTGGATTTGGGCTTGATGGGTATTTTAGATTTTCATTTGCTACAGATGAGGAAACAATAAAAGCAGGAATTCAAAGAATTAAAAACTTTGTAGATAACTACAAATAAAAAAGTGGATTAAATCCACTTTTTATCTCTAAACTATATTAAAATTTTTCATAACCTCTTCGATTTTTTTCATATTCTGAATACTTGGAGCAACAAGTGGTAATTTATATTCTAAAGTTGGGATTAACCCTGCTATATACATAGCAGCTTTGATTGGGATAGGATTTGATTCACAAAATAAAATTTTATTTATAGGATATAATTTATTATTTAATTCTCTTGCTGTTTGCATATCTCCTTCTATCGCACTATGTACAAGCTTTGCTTTCATATCAGGTAAAAGATTTGAAGTAACAGAAGTAATACCAGAAGCACCATTACTTAACATTGCAAAATCAATTGCATCATCTCCACTTAATACTTTTAAATCAGCTCTTTGACTTAAAAGCTCTGTAGCTCTTTCAAGACTACCTGTAGCTTCTTTGATACCATAAATATTTTTACAATCATCAAAAAGTCGTATAACAGTTGAAGGTAAAATATCAACCCCTGTTCTACCTGGTACATTGTATAACATAAATCCCAAATCAGGAACTGCATCTGCTATAGTTTTATAATGTTGATATAACCCCTCTTGTGATGGTTTATTGTAGTAAGGTGATACACTAAAAATCGCATCTACTCCACATTTTTGGGCATGAATTGCAATCTCCACTGCTTCATGTGTTGCATTACTCCCTGCACCTGCAAGTACTTTTGTAGGTGTATTTTTACATACTTCAACTGCTATTTCTATACATCTTTTATGTTCATCATGACTTAAAGTTGCACTCTCTCCTGTAGTTCCAACAGGACATATTGCATCTATACCATTGTCTATTTGTCTTTGGATCAAAGTTGCATAAGTTTGTTCATCAATTTTACCATTTTTAAATGGTGTAATTATAGCCGTTGTTGCTCCTGTAACTATTGTCATATAGTGTCCTTAGATTAGTTTTACTGTAATTTTACTATAATTATGCTATTATAATCATTAAAAAAGGATATAAATGTTACTTGGAGTAAATATAGATCATATTGCAGTCTTAAGAGAAGCAAGAAAAATAAATGACCCAAATCCATTAGATGCAGTACCAATATGTAAATTAGCAGGTGCAAATCAAATAACTATCCATCTAAGAGAGGATAGAAGGCATATCAAAGATACAGATGCATACAATATCATCACTCACTCTGCTTTACCTGTCAATTTAGAATGTAGTATCAATGAAGAGATTGTAAATATAGCTTGTAAATTAAATCCACATAGAGTAACATTAGTTCCTGAAAACAGAGAAGAAGTTACCACAGAGGGTGGGCTTGATTTAGAATCAAATTTTAACAAAATTCAAAAAGCTATCAAAAAGTTTCATAAACATCAAATTGATGTATCTTTATTTATAGATCCAACTAAACAAATGGTGCAATTATCACAAAAACTAAATGCACAATGGGTAGAGTTTCATACAGGTTCTTTTGCAAATATTTATGCTATGCTTTATAGTGGTTTAGAAAAAACTTCTCATAGTATAAAAGAATTAGAACTTCCAAGAGATATTTTAGAAACTAAACTAAATCAATCAATAAAACAAATAAAACAAAATGCAAAATTAGCTAAAAAACTTAATCTAAAAGTAGCAGCAGGACATGGACTTAACTACCAAAATATTACAAATATAACAAAAATAAACGAGATTGAAGAGTTCAATATTGGGCAAAGTATTATCGCTAGAAGTGTTTTTACAGGGCTTTTTCAAGCGATTAAAGATATGCAAGAGTTGATCAATGAGTAAAAAAACAATCGCTATATCTATTGGAGATATCAATGGCATAGGAGTTCAACTTGCTTTGGAAAATCATAATACCATAAAAAAATTATGCAATCCAATATATTGTATAAATACAAATTTACTAAAACAAGCAAGTAAGTTATTAGATATACCTATCCCAAAAAATATAAAACTATATGAAACAAAAGGTAACTTTAAAATCAAACCAGCAAAAGTTTCAAAAAAATCTGGTAAATTTAGTTACAACTCATTTATAGATGCGATTAATTTAGCTAAAACAAATCAAGTCGATGGAATATGTACACTTCCTATAAACAAAGAAGCTTGGGCAAAAGCTAATCTTCACTATGTAGGGCATACTGATCTTTTAAGAAAAATATTCAAACAAGATGCAATTATGATGTTGGGTTGCAAAGAGATGTATGTAGCACTATATACAGAGCATATACCTTTAAAAAAAGTTGCAAAACAAATCAAATACAAAAACTTTTTAAAATTTTTATTAGATTTTTACAATAGTGAAAAACCAACTTCCAAAGTAGCTGTGTTAGGATTAAATCCACATGCAGGGGATAATGGAGTATTAGGAGATGAAGAACAAATCATAAACAAAGCAACAAAAAAAGCAAATAAAATACTCAAACAAAATATATTTACACAAGCTTGTGTACCTGATATTATTTTTACACCACACCATAGAAAAAATTATCAATATTTCATAGCAATATATCACGATCAAGGTTTAGCACCACTAAAAGCACTATATTTTGAACAAAGTATAAATGTATCGTTAAATCTTCCTATAAAAAGAACAAGTGTAGATCATGGAACTGCATTTGATATTGCATATAAATCAAACAATAACCTTTCAAATCTAAGTTATATAAATGCTATTAAGAAGATTGTAAATGACTAAATTAAAAATTGCAATTATCACTATTAATCAACCAAGTTTAAATAGTGCTTTAAAGTTACAACAATATTTATCTCAGTTAAATATAGATATTTATACATCTAAAAAAACACCAAACAAAACAGATGATATAATCATATTTGATAAACTAGATGATATCTTACCAACTGCTTGGGAACAATATGATATTATCATACCTATACTTGCTATAGGAGCAATAGTGCGAAAAATTGCACCACTACTACAATCAAAAACAAGTGATCCTGCAATTATAGTTATTAATTTAGATTTAACCAAAATAGTACCAATTTTAAGTGGACATTTAGGAGGTGGCAATAATTTTGCACAATATCTAACTTCTAAACTTCCAAATAGTATCAATTTTATCTCAACTGCAACAGATCAAACAGATACTTTTGCTTTTGATACTTTTGCACAACAAAATAATTTTAATATTATTAATTTAAAAGCTTTGGCAAATATTTCAAATAGATTGTTAAATAATCAACAAATAAAATTGGTAACCTACCCTGCTTTAGAAGATAAATTTACAAAATACAACAATATAAAACTAATAGATTTTGCAAATATTGATGAAAATTCAGTTATAATTTCACCAATATTTTATAACAATACAAACCTTATACTAAAACCAAAATCATTTTTAGGTATAGGGTGCAATAGAAATACACCATTTGAAGATATAGATAAAGCTGTAAAAGAATTTTTAACAAAATATAATTTATCTATACAAGATATAGAAAATATAGCTTCATTTGAAGCCAAACAAGATGAAAAAGGGTTGATTGAATTTGCTAAAAAATATAATTTTAATATAAAATTTTTTACAAAAAATGATATAAATTCACTTGAACAAAAGTTTACAACTTCTGCTTCAACAAAATTTTTTGGATTAAAAGGTGTTGCAGAACCAAGTGCAATTTTAATCTCAAAATACAAACAACTAATAGTGGCAAAAGAGATATATTTTTCAAGTATCACAATTGCACTATCAATTTAAAGAGGACACAATGGATATAATTATTTTTATAGTAAGTATGGCAGCATTGATTTGGGGTGCTGATTATATAGTACAAGAGAGTGAAAAAATAGCTTTACATTTTGATATTTCACCATTTATCATAGGTGCTACACTTATAGCTTTGGGGACAAGTTTACCTGAAATGGCTGTTAGTATGAGTGCATCTTACAAAGGTGATGGAGATATTGCTGTAGCAAATGTTATAGGTAGTACGATTTTTAATATCTCTTTGGTTTTGGGTGCAGTATTTCTCATAGCAAAAAATATCAAACCAAAAAGAGATCTATTTGCTAAAGATTCTGCTTGGTCATTATTCCCTATTTTTATTTTTATTTTAATGGCAATTGATGGAAAATTATCAAGACTTGATGGTGTTTTATTTTTATTTTTAATGGTTGCTTACTTAATATTTTTAATCCAAAGTAATCAACTTGAAGAGATAGATGATGAAATTCAAAAAGAAAAGTTTGCTTGGGGAAAATCAATTTTATTTTTATCTATTGGCTTTGTTTTAGTTATTGGTGGTGCTGATTTTGCAATTGATAGTGCAGGAAATATTGCAAAAGCTTTTGGTGTTAGTCAATGGATTATAGGACTGTTCCTTGTAGCTTTTGGTACAAGTTTACCAGAACTTGTTGTTTCTATTAAAGCTGCACGAGCAAACAATGCAGATATGGCAATAGGGGCAATTATAGGTAGTAATGTTGCAAATTTTACAATGGTACTTGGACTTAGTTCAATTATAAATCCACTTAATGTTAATCTAAATGCAACTTTTTTTGATGTTATTGCTGCATTGATTGTATCTGTTATGTTAGTATTTATCACAGCTAATAAACTTTATAACAAAAGTGCAGGAATTGTGATGATGACAGTTCTTATTTTAGTTATTTCCCATAGTTTTAGCTAAATAAGGTCTAATCAAAGGGGGAATATTTGTTTTTCTGCATTGCTCTTTAAATGCCTTATTTAACTTTGTATTTGCAATATATGGAGCTATAAAAACTTTATTTTCTACAATAGAGACAACAATTTTATGAGATACAACTACCTCTTTTTTATCAATAATCTCTTCTCTTGTTTTAGAAGATATTATTATCCCCCTTTGTTTTAGTTCTGCATCTATAAATCGTATTAAAATATTTGTATCAGTTGTATCAAAAGTAGCTATTTTAAGCTCTTGTTTTTGTTCTATAATTGGTTTAACTTCCAAAGACTCTATATCTTTTTGTAGATAAGCAAAACTTTTTTTAACACCCTCTTTATAAGTAGCTATAAATTCATTACTAAATTTTGTTCTAAATAGATTTCTTTTATATTTTATATCAGTATTACTACTATCTATAAAATATTTTATATTGTTTTTTTCTAAATATTGTAGTAATTCATCTTTTGATATCTCTAATAAAGGACGATATACAGTATAATCACCTCTTTTGCTTATAGGTTGCAATCCTATGAGTTCTTTTAACCCTGCACCTTTACTTAGTTGCATCAAAAACCATTCAAATTTATCATTTAATTGATGTGCAGTTATCAAAGCTTCATAATTATATTTTTTTATAATTTCATCAAAAAAATCATACCTAAAATCTCTTGCATCTTTTTCACTAAATTTTGAAAGGTTATATTCTTTTAAAAAACATTTTTTGTTGTATTTAGAAGCTAAATTTTGTGCATATTGCACCTCTTTTTTGCTTTGTTTTCTTTGATTATAATCTATAATTATTATATCAAAAGGGATATTTTTTTTAAGAAGAATAAAAAATAAAGCAGAAGAATCAACTCCACCACTAAAAGCCAAAAGATTTTTTTGTGTTGTTATAAGGTTAGAATCAAACATCAAAAAACTGCTCTATAGTTTCTCTCATCTCATTTGTATCAGTTATAAAATTAACTTTTTGTCTAAATTCATTTGCACCATTATAACCTTTTGAATACTTATGACAAAATTTTCTAAACATCACAGCACCATACTCTCCATAATGATTAACCATACCATCATAATGTTGTAAAATAATCTTCTTTTTTAGTTGAGTTGAGATATCTTCACTATTGGTAGCTATTTGATGAAAAATCCAAGGCTTTCCAATAGCCCCACGACCTATCATAACCCCTGCTGCACCTGTATATTTTAAAACTTCTTGTGCCTTTGCATAATCTTTAATATCCCCATTTGCAATAACAGGTATATCTACAGCTTCAACAACAGTTTTAATAGCATCATAATCAACAGGTGCTTTATAAGCTCCCTTTTTTGTTCTACCATGTACACTTATAAGATCAACACCTACATCTTCTATAGCTTTTGCTATATCATAAGGTATTTTTTCATCTATACCTATTCTAATCTTTGCACTTAAGTATTGTTTATTTGAATATTTTTTAATAGTACCTAGTATTTTTTGCAATCTTGGCAAATCCCCAAGCAAATTTGAACCACTTCCATGATTAAAAACTTTTGGAGCTGGACAACCGCAATTTAAATCAATACCATCAATCCCATCAATAGTATTTAACTTTTCAACAGCAAGTTGAACAACATCTGCTTTACTTCCTGCAATTTGTACAAAATATGGTTTTTCATTTGGTGCTTTTTCTACCATTTTTGCTGTTCGTCTATTTTTGTATGCAAGTGCATTGGAACTAATCATCTCACTAATAGTTAAATCAACTCCAAAATCTTTAACAACAGAACGAAATGGTAAATCTGTATATCCAGCAAGTGGTGCTAAGACCACAAGTGGTTTTGAAAAGTCTAATAAACTAGGCGATGAAATCATCTATATTATAATGTTTACCTGCATCTTTTAAATCTAAGAGTGCTTTATAAACTACAAATTCATCTTTTTGACTATTTACAACTATTTCTCTTACTTGAGTAATCATCTCATATTCAAACAACACATATAAATAACTCTCTGTTAAAGACTCATTATTAGCACTTATATCTTCAAATAATTTAATTAATTGTTCTGGAGAAAAATGTTTTTTGTAATTTTTTGCTAATTTAATTAATTCATCATTTGTAAATTCATTATTTTGAATATATTCTAAAATCTCACTATTTGTAAAAGCAAATTGTTTTGGTGCAACTGAATCTTTTTGTAATAATTGTTTTGCCATATCATTTGTTAAAGTTAAAGATGGAAGAAGTTTTTTAATAGTTGTCATTGATTTTTTCTCTAACATTTGAGTAAATGCACAAGCAATAACCTCTTCAGAATATTTTGAAGATTGTTTAATAACCTCAACGGCAAAATTACTATCTGCTTTAATTCTATTTTTTAAATTTAATTGCCCAAGAGGAGTAGAATTATCTAATTTTAACTCTTTTGATGATACAAATTCACCATTATTAATTGCTTGTATTTTATTAACTATATCAGAAATATTACTTATAGAAGAACTAAATGAACTATTAGGAACAGTTATGTTTAATTGAGTAATAATATTAGCTAATTCTTTTAAGTTTGGAGTTTTTAAAATAGCAGTTGGTTCTTTTTGTAATAACTTATCTTTAATAATTTTTTGCAAATTCTCTACATCTTTATTTAAAGCTTGTCTTTGAAAAAATCCTTTTGAACCATAAAACATCATATGTAATATTGTAGCTGCAAATAATACAACAGCAGGTACAATAATCCATAAATATACAGGTAAAGTTTGATTTAACGATAATTGATCAATTACCAAAGTATAACTTCCCAAATCCAAACTATATGTAAACCCACTAGCAATGGCCAATAATAAAATTGATGCTACAATATATTTTTTAAACCCCATAACTTATCTCCTTGATTATTTGTTTTTATCTTCGTAAATCTCTCTACATGTTGTACAATATTTTGCAAATGGTTTTGCTTTAAGTCTGCCTAATGCAATCATCTCATCACACATTTCACAAACACCATAAGTACCTTCTTCTATAGCTTTTAAAGCTATTTCTATCTCTTTTAATTCTTTATTTTGTTGGACTAGAATTACCTCTGAAGTAAAACTATCACTACTTGTTTCTGCAAAATCATATTCATCTTTGCAATCTTGTTCTTTTAACATTGTAATATTATTTGTATTATCTTGAATATTACTAATTATTTGTTCTTTTCTTTTTTCAAGTATCTCTTTTAATTCTTTGATTTGTTTCGTTGATGCCAAACCTAACTTCCTTATTTTAAATTTTTGTGAATTATATCTAAAAAAAGATTAATTATTTATGATAAGGATGATTATTTGATATACAAAGTCCCCTAAAAATTTGTTCAAGTAGTACAATATTTGCAATTTTATGAGCCATAGTAAGATTAGATAAACTAATAACACTATCACATTTATTTAAAAAATCTTGCGAAAATCCAAAAGCACCACCTATAAAAAAATTGATTGTAATTTTATCTTGAAGCAATTTACTAAATACAAAACTATCAACTTTTTTACCTAAAACATCAAGTGCTATATTATATCCATTTGATAATTTTGGAATAAATATATCACTATAAGATTGTTTTGCTTCTTTTTCCCCTATAGTTTGAGCTTTACTAATTTGTTTATTAAATAAATTATGAACTTCTACTTTTGCATATTTACTTGACATTTTTATAAAATGTTTTACCAATGGTTCAAATTCATCTCTATCTTGTTTTGCTATTTGATATATGTTTATTTTCATACCAATACCACACTACTTGCAGTTAATACAGCTGTTTCACTTTTGAGAATTGTATTACAACCACACCCTACAATTTTATTTTTATCAAATTTTGCAACCTCATCTTCACTAAATCCACCTTCACACCCAATAACAATAGTTTCAATATCATCACTAAAGTTTTTAATATGATTAGATGAGAAATTAAACATATAACTTTGCGGATATAGCTGTAAAAATTTATCTAAGCTATCACAACTATCTAGTTTAATAATATCACTTCTACCACATTGTGAAGATGAATTTTGCAATAACCTTTGTAACTTATCATAATTGATTTTATATTTTGATTGAGAATAACTACATTTTATAAATGTAATTTTACTTACACCTATTTCATTTAAACTTGCTATTATTTTCTCTATATTTTTAGTATCTATAAGACACCAACCTATATGTAAATATTTTGATGATGTTATAATTGTCTCTTCAAAATCAATCAAAGATAGTAAAGTTTCTTTTTTATTGATAGATACTACTTTATATCTATATATATTATTATCTACCAAATTTCTAAAAAATAACTCTTTTGAAGCTTTTTCTCTTCTGA
>Ga0256828_1002279_pt1 | contig 11512 bp, 13 predicted proteins | sample CV88metaG_FD_185993 | JGI IMG/M metagenome (GOLD analysis project Ga0256828, IMG submission 185993) | Hydrothermal vent microbial communities from East Pacific Rise, Pacific Ocean - CV88 | ecosystem: Environmental > Aquatic > Marine > Hydrothermal vents | place: Pacific Ocean: East Pacific Rise... | reverse complement strand
TGATTCGCACTTTGCCTCCTCTTGGCAGAAGGTTACAGAAGCTAAAGTATTAATTGCACATCTTGATAATGAGTTTAAAAAGATTGGTTATCTACCACAAATGGTTATTACAGGTGGAGAGCCGTTGATGTACCATAAAGATGAGGTCTTTTATGCTGTTATCAGTTGGCTGGTGCAACAAGAGGTTAGAGTAACCTTTGAGACAAATGGAACAGTAGAGATTGACTTTGATAAATATCCTATCTATAAGCAGACTATTTTTGCCTTGTCAATCAAACTAGCCAACTCTGGAGAACCAAAATATAAAAGAGTTAAACCACAAGCAATTGCCAATATTGTCAACCACTCACATGACAGTTTTTTTAAGTTTACAATTGACAAAAAGTTGACACAAACAACAGCAGTTCAAGAGATTTCAGAGATAACATCAGATTTTGAAAAACCCAATATCTACTGTATGCCTGTTGGCGAGAGTCGTTCTAATATTTGGCATAATGACCGAGCTGTTTTTGAGTTTTGTATGAAGCATGGATTTAACTATAGTGACAGATTACATATTCGGGTTTTTGATACAACCCAAGGGGTTTAAATTTAAAACTGTCGATTCTTTATAATTTTAGAATCGACATATTGATACCTACTTTTCAATAGCCTCTTTTAATTCTGCTTCATTAGAAACAAATAGAACTTCAGAAACGGTTCCATTATCCAATTTTAAAACCGTCAGGCTATCCTCTTGTTGAGGAAACTGTTTCATAAATTCAGATTCAGTTGAAACCAAAATTTCAAAGCTATATTTTTTCATCTTTGGAAAAATAATTGTCTTTCTAAGTAAAGAGGGAACACCACTTACATCTGCCATTAGTTTAATGTTATGGGTTGTCAGGTAGTCACTCTCTTGTGCATTAAAGTAGCTACTAATGAGCTTTCCACTCTCTTTTCCAAAACTACAAATTAAAAACTTAGGCATCTGCTCCAAGTTATGCTCTTTTCCAAATTGGTCATTTAATTTAAATGACTCAATGCTACTGTTTCGTTCAATCATTCTATCTCCTTTTTGTCTGTATGATTCGCCTAAACTAGGTAAAGTAAAAAGCAGTGATAAAAGTAATCCCAATATAAGTTTTATTGTTAGGTGTTTCATAAAAAGAATTTTATCATAGTTTATTAAGTTTAGCCGTATATAATCGCAAAAAAGAGTAAAAGGTATTATTGTGCCAAACAGTCAACTAAAAGCAGAAGCGTTAGAACTTTTTAATGCAAAAGAGTATCCAAAAGCGTTAGAGTTATATAAATATCTTGCAACAAAAGGGGATTTACCCTCTCTTGCTACAGTAGGTTATTTTTATCATAATGGTTTAGGGGTTGAGCAGAGCTATATCAATGCAATTGAATATTATAAGAAAGCCTCTGATGCAGGAGACCACACAGCATCATTTAATTTAGGGCTTTTACATCTAAGAGGGTTGGGTGTACCAAAAGATGAAGTCAAAGCACACGAGTATTATCTAAAATCAGCAGTCAAAGGTATGCCTCAAGCACAATTTGATGTGGCACTTATGTTTGAACATGGTGAAGGGTGTACCCAAAACCATTCAGAGGCAGCTTTTTGGTATGAAGAGTCAGCAAAGCGTGGAAATGCCGAAGCTTTCAATAACTTGGGTGTTCTTTTTAAAGAGGGCATAGGTGTAGAACAGAGCGATAAAAAAGCCTATATTCTATTTAAACAGTCTGCAACCCGTGGCTCTCCAGAGGGGCAGTTTAATCTGGGTGCGATGTATGACCAAGGTCTGGGATGTGAAGCCAATCAAGAGAGAGCGATAGAGTGGTGTAGAAAAGCTTCATTCCAAGGACATCAAAAAGCCAAAGATATTATGCACCGAATGCAACAAGATGGGCAGATAGTTTTCTAATGATAATACGAAAATTATTTAAATTTGAAAATGCACATATTGTACGTAACTGCTCTACTATACGATGTAGTGAAAGTATTCATGGACACTCCTATAAAGTAGAGGTACTTTTAGAGTCAAATTATCTTGATAATGGACAGATGATTTACGATTTTGGTTTAATGAAACGTACTATAAAAGAGCTAATTGATGCCTTTGATCACTCAATTACCCTCTGGTCAGGAGACAACAAAGAGTATATAGAAGCAATGAAACAGTACTCTTCTCGCTGGGTGATACTGCCTGTTTCTCCTTCGGCAGAGCAATTTTGTCGGGTTATTTACCTTATGGTAGAGCGTATTTTAGAGTGTACAGGAATGATTAATGGAGAACGAGAAGTGATACTAAATAGTATTATTGTTCATGAAACAGAGACAGGATATGCACAAGGTTTTAAAAAAGATGCCCACAGTAAATTGATGGGAGAGTTAAAATTAACAGATATAATTTTTTCAAAACAGATTCAAAGTGAGTGGGGTAACACCTCGTTATGGAGTGATTTATTGGCTCGTAAATTAATGGTAAATCCGAGAAAAGTGTAGTATAATTTTGTATAATTTTATACAAAAGGATATACAACATGAAAAAACTTACAGTTTTATCACTTATCGCAGCATCTCTTCTATTGACAGCATGTGGAGACTCTTCAACAGGAGCTGAAGCAAAAGCAGCAAATGAAGCACCAGCAGCAGCACACGAAGCACCAGCAGCTAAAGAGGCTCATAAAGAGGTTAAATCTGCAGCAACTGAAGCTAAAGAGGCAGCAACTGTAGCTGTAGAGAAAGCAACAGAAGCTGTAAAAGAGAAAGCAGAAGAGGTAAAAGAGAAAGCAGCAAATGCAGTTGAAGCAGCTAAAGAGACAGCAAGTTCAGCAGTTGATTCAGCAAAAGCAGCCGTAGCTTCAGCAGCAACAGCAGCTAAAGAGGCAGTAGCATCTGCTACAGGACCTGATGGTAAAGCTCTTTTTGCAAAATGTGCTGGTTGTCATGGTGCAAACGGAAAAACAGCTGCTCTTGGTAAATCAGCAGTTATTGCTGGTCAATCAGCAGCTGATTTAGAGACAAAAATTGCTGGTTACAAGGCTGGTACACTTAATACTGCTGGTATGGGTGCATTAATGAAAGGTCAAGTTGCTGCATTTAGTGATGCAGATATTAAAGCAGTATCTTCTTATATTTCAGGACTATAATCCGTTATTATCCTTGGTCGTTCGGGTAGACAATAGGTCTACCCCTACGGGGTTTATCTTATAAAAAAATCTTCTTCTTTATCACTTTGTATATCTATTTTTATCGGTATCATCTGAACCTCTCTATCTTTTTCTAATAGGGCTATCTCTTTAGTTGTTACAATCATTCCATCTGCAAGAGCCATTGGTGAAACCATTCCTGGTTTTTGATTTGAGATAGGAGTAAATGTACTTCCATTCCAAGTTCCTAAAATAACACTATTTTTACCTGCTCTTATCTTATACTCTTTAGCCATTTTTGTGGTTATAAGTGGATGATAAAAACTCTCTGTTCCCGAAAGCTTCAAAATAGTAGGTTTAACAAACATCTCAAAGTTAACCATTCCAGCCAAAGGGTTTCCTGGTAAATTAATCACCAAACAGTTATCTAGTTTTCCAAATGTTGTTGGTTTTCCTGGTTTAATATCTACTTTAGAAAATAAAATCTCCATTCCCAACTCTTGAAATGCTTGAATGGTAAAATCTTTATCTCCTACACTTACACCACCAGAAGTTAAAATAAGATCTGCATCATAAGCATTTTGAACCGACTCTTTTAAAGACTCTAATGTATCTCCTGATGTTGAAATATAACTTACATCACAACCTAACTCTTTTGCTCTAGCATAAAACATCGGTGCATTGGAGTTATAGAGTTGATGTGCTTCAATTTTTTCATAATGGGCTTTTAACTCTTCTCCTGTACTAAAAATAACCACTTTTGGTTTTCGATAAACTTCAATATGGCTAATACCTTGAGATGCCAAAAGTGCCAAACTATACGCCGTTATTTTTGTATTTGTATCTAAGAAGTTCTCTCCACGCTTAATATCTTCACCTTTCCAGCGAATCATCATGTTCATTTTTATATTACGAGGAAGTACAATTCCATCCTCTTCTACCACAACATCTTCGATAGGAACAATAGATTCACACCCATTAGGAGTAGGCGCACCTGTCATAATTTTAACCACTTCTCCTTGACTAAAGCCCTCTTCTGCTTGGTCTCCTGCATAGGTAATCTCTTTAATCTTGACCTTTAATCCTGCATCGGCAACTTTAACAGCATACCCATCCATTGCAGAGTTATCAAAGCGTGGTAAATCAAAAAAAGCTTTATAGTTTCGAGAAACAACTCTACCTATCGCCTCTTCTATTGGAATAATCTCTCTACTTTTCTTTTTTATATTTTTATAAATAATTTCTAATGCGTCATTAATACTAACCATAAATATACCTTATATTTTTATCAAACTATTATAGTATAATTCGCGTAAAACAAAACAGATTTATATCAAAATAAATCGACAAAGGATTACAGATGTTTGGTGAATTTACAGAGATGATTGCCTATCACTCAATTTTAATTAAAGCGATGTTGGGGGTACTAATTGTTGGTATGATTATCCCTTTTTTAACCACAGAGTGTTCTAAAACCATTAAAAGAATGCGTATTTATATGTTTGTCTCTCATGGTTTAATCACAATGATTGCCTTTACAGGTCTGATTGCACTTATCTTTGCAAAGATGGATTTAAGTCTAGAGATTATTGTTATGATAGTAGCCTTTCTAGTTATGATAATGGTAGAGGTACTAAAGTATAAAAAGATTTTAAAAGCAGGAAAAAATGAAGATTGTGCAAAAATATCAAGAAAATCAGCTATTCTCTTTACCTTAATAAATATTGCTATTATTGCAGGATTGGTAGTTTATAAAATTATGGAAGCGAAAAGTGCAATACCTACAGCATAATGAAGCAGGTTCATCATCTCTACTATTAAGTGGAGATGAACACCGTTATATTTTTAAAGTTCGACGACATAAAGAGGGTGAACTTATCACTCTTCGTAATCTGCAAGATAACAATATCTATTTTTATCGCATAGCCTCTTTAGATAAGAAACAAGCCCACCTACACCTTGAAAAATCGAAACAGTTAATTGTAAAAGCAAAAAAAAGCCTTCATATTGCATGGTGCATTATTGACCCAAAAAGTATTGAAAAAGTTCTACCAACCCTTAATGAGATGGGTGTAGAACAGATAACCTTCATCTACTGTAAACGGTCTCAAAACTCTTTTAAACCCGATTTTAAACGACTTAATAAAATCCTTTTAAACTCCTCTCAACAGTGTGGACGAAGTAATATATTAAAACTAGAAATTAATAATTCATTAGAAAATTTTTTGAAAAAATATCCAAAAACAGTCATGTTAAATTTTTCAGAACAGAAATTAGATAAAAATGAAGAGATAGAAACCATGCTTATTGGTTGTGAAGGTGGCTTTACAAATGAAGAGATGGAGAGGTTTAACTCTAATACCATTAGAGGATTAGATACACCCATGATATTAAAAAGTGAATCGGCTGTTTCTGCTGTAGCTACTAAGATACTTCTTTAATTTTTATAGTATCTTTTAGCTATTAATAAAAAAGAGAAATGAAAAATTTTTTCATACAAAAAAAGTATCAAATATCAATTTTTTGTACGATAAAATCCCAATTTATAGGCTTTTTCACTATTTATCATTAAATAAGCATCTGTTATAAACTAGAATAGGCGTAGATAAATATATACTTAATTATTGTTTTTTTAAAAAAAAAATTATTTTATATGATATAATCTTATGTTTTATTACAATTACAAAGGATTAAAAATGTCTAGACAAACAAATTTAGTATTATCTGTAGCCATCGCTACTTTAGTTTTTACGGGATGTACAACAACATCGACAACATCGACAACAGCAACAACAGAGCCAGAAGCAAAAACACAAATCAATCAACAGATGAAAACTGCTCAAAAGCAGACAACAAATGATGGTTCTTTTACCCTACCAAATGCAAAATCTGGTATGTGTTATGGAAAAGTAATTATTCCAGAGCAATACAAAACTGTTACGCAAAAAATTAAAGCAACTCCTGAAGATGTAAAATTAACAATTATTCCTGCAACATACAAAACTGTTACCGAAAAAGTATTGGATACAGCAAGTAGTACAAAAATTGTTACAATTCCAGCTACATACAAAACTGAATCTCGTACAGTAACCGTATCCCCTGCATATACAGAGTGGAGAACAGGTCTTCATCCAGAAGCAAGGGTTGCATCATCAGCACTTATTCAAGCAGCAAAAGCAGGTGGAGCAAAACTTGATACAGCAAAAGCTGGAAGCTGTTTCTATGAATTCTACGTTGCACCACAATACCAAAGTGTAACAGAAAAAGTTTTAGCTACAGCAGCATCTAAAAGAATTATTGCACAACCTGCTGCATTTAAACAAGGTACAAAAAAGATTCTTGTTACTCCAGCAACAACCAAACTTGTAAAAGTTCCTGCTACATATAAAACGGTAACAGAGAGAATTCAAGTTGCTCCTGCTTCAAAAGTATGGAAAGAGACAAAATGTAAAGATAAAGATTGTGCAATTGAAGAGATGATGTGTTTAGTTGATATTCCTGCACAATACAAAACAGTAACAAAACAAGTTGTTGTAACACCAGAGACTACAAAAACAGTAACTATCCCTGCTGTATATAAAACTGTAGAAACTAATGTATTGGCGACACCTGCTTCAACAAAAACTGTAAATATTCCAGCATCATATAAAACGTTAACAAAAACTAAAAAAGTTTCAGATGCAAAATATGTATGGTCTGATTCAATGATGGAAAAAAAGGGTATGTCTAGAACATCTTCTGTTATTTGTAAAGTAGTAATTCCTGCAGAAACACAAACTATTACAAAACAAGTTGTTGCTACACCAGCATCAACAAAAACAGTTAAAATTCCAGCAACCTATAAAACTGTTCAAGTGACAAAAGTTGTAACTCCTGAAACAACTAAAAAAACTGTTATCCCAGCAACATACAAAACAGTTACAAAACAGGTTAAAGTTGCAGAGCAATCAGTTAAATGGATGCCTGTTCTTTGTAAATCATCAATGACTGTTGAAACCATCTCTAAAATTCAACAAGCATTAACCGATGCAGGGTTTAAAACACCAGTAACAGGAACACTTGATAAAGCAACAAAAGCATCAGTAAAAGCTTATCAAACTAAAAAAGGTCTTACTGTATCTGGTTTATCAATAGATACTCTTAAAGATTTAGGTGTACTATAATTCTTATCTAGAATAAAAACCTACATAACGAAGTTAAAACTTCGTTATGAGTTAAAACTATTTTTATCTTTTGTTGTTCTTTTTTCTCCAACTTTTACAACCACTTTTATTGTAACCACTACCACCTTTTAAACATTCACAAGCTTCTCCATCTTTATCTCTATCTAATCCTTTAGCATTATGTGTTTTAAAATATTTTTGTGCTTCAGATTGGGTATTAAAATCTTTACAATATTTAGCCTCTACAGAAGTTAGTAGTAAAAACAACATTAACATAACAATTTTTTGCATAATTTTCCTTTTTTATTTTATTGCAATAGTAACATATTACAATGCTCTTTTTTTATAAAAAGTGGTTAAATAAATCCTTTTATTATCAAAGTTAAAATATTCATTTAAATTTAAACATAGTTTGTAACTGTTAAAATACTTAAAATTAAATAAAGGCATAACGCATGATATTAACTCTTTTGGCACTATTAACCATTCTATTTATCTCCATTGAGCTACAAAAATATTTTAAAATTCCCTCACCCATTACACTTATTGGTCTAAGTTATGGGTTCTATTATCTCTTTCCAGATATGATTCTTTTTTCAGAAGAGAGCTTTGCTGAACTTGTTCTATTTTTAATCCCTATACTCATTGCTTCGGATGCGTTGCAACTAAAATTAGAAGATTTAAAAAAAAATGCAATTAGTTTGCTCTATTTAGCACTCTTTTCTGTGGCTATCTCTGTGGCTTTTGGTATCTTTTCTGCACACACATTTTTTTCTGAATATAATCTATCTACAGGTGCAATTATTGCTCTTTTTGCTATGGTTTTGGCAACCGACCCTGTCTCTGTAGTAGCTGTTTTTTCTAGCTTTAAAGTGCCTCATAAGTTGGCAATTTTAGCCGAAGGGGAGTCACTCTTTAATGATGCAACAGCACTTATTATCTTTATGTTTATTGCCATTCCTATGATGAATGGAATCGAGATAGGAGCATTAGATATTGTAGTGGTCTCTCTCAAAGTTATTATTGTTTCGGTTCTTATTGGTCTGATTATTGGTTTTATAGGGGTATTGATTATGCGTTTAACATCTGACCCAATGAGTGAATTGGTACTAATTTTACTAACAGCTTATGGAGCATTTGAACTGGCAGAACATTTTCATATGGCAGGACTGTTGGCTGTTATTGTAGCCATTATTACACTCAATACCATGACACAAAAATCATTTGACAAAAAAGAGAAACAGGTAAAAAAAGCAAGAAACATTGTTAATCGAGCCAACCAAAGTAAAAAAATATTCTCTACAGGTTTTATGAGTGGAATTACCCGTAAACTCAGCTCAGATGTGAGCAGTATTGAACGACACAAACAGAACCTAAACTATGTGGCAGTATTGGCACTTTTAGCCAATACATTTCTTTTTATGTCAATGGCAAGTATCGTACATATAGAACTCTTATTAAAATACCAAACCGAAATTCTTCTAATGTTTGCAATCACAACAATTATTAGAGCCTTTATGATGGGAACATTTGCTTTTGTATCTAACCGTACCAAAAAAATGACAGACATTGGTCTGCGTTGGTGGTCGGTACTGCTATTTGCAGGAATCAAAGGTGGTCTTTCAATTGTAATGCTTCAGATGCTACCAAAAGGTTTTGAACACAAAGAGATGTTTGATGCCATTGTCATTGGGGTTATCTTACTCTCTACTATTATCTATGCGTTGATACTTGTAGGTCTTATTATGGGAAATAAAAGAGCATTTAACCAAGAAGTAGATGCCGAAGTACATTAAAAAAATATCTATAATCCTGTAGAGTCGCTTCACCGACCACCAAATAGATATTTATATCATTTTTTGGTCGATAAATCGACCCTACTTTTACGCTATTTCTCTGCCAACATCAAAAAAACTGTAAAATCACAATGTGGTTTATTGATGGTACTTGCCATCTCAAAACGAATATTTTTAAAACCAACTTCTGTAGCAATTTTGCTTAAAGCCTCTCTATCAAATCCAAAATGAAATACTCCCGTAGTATCACTATGAAAAGTCCCATTTTCACTATCAAGGTCAGCAATAGCGATAAATCCACCACACTCTAACATATTATAAAGTTTTTGAAAAAGCTCTTTTGTATCTTCTACATGATGAATCGTCATTGAAGATACAATACCATTAAACTTTTCATCCAGCGATTTTTTACTTAAATCCAACTCTAAAACTTCTACTTTACAATCAAATTCAGGTGCTTTCTCTTTAAACTTTTCTAACATAGAAGGAGAGTTATCTACAGCCACAATGGTATCAATAAAAGGAGCAAGAAAATAACTTAAAAGCCCTGTTCCTACTCCAAAATCCATCACTTTCATTGTTGACTCTAATGCTATTCCATTAACAATTCTATCTGCAATACTTTTTGCATTTTTAACCCGTTTCGAGTTCATATCCCAAGATTTTGATTTATGAGCAAAATTATCAACAGCCATCTATTTAAAATTTCCAAATACCAATGGGGCTTTTAAATCTAGCTCTTTAACAGCTTTCATAACTTTTTGTAAATCATCAATTTTCTTTCCAGTTACACGAACTTCATCACCCTGAATAGATGGTGTAACTTTTAACTTCAAAGATTTTATCTCTTTGACTATCTGCTTGGCTTCATCTTTTTCAATACTATCTACTATTTTATAGATAACTTTTGTATTTCCACCACTTATCCCCTCGGTCTTAACCTCTTCTAGTGATTTTCCTGCAATATTTCTTTTAATTAATTTAGAGATAAGTATATCTTTAAGTGCATCTATCTTCTGTTCACTAGAGCTACTTAAACTAACAATTTTAGCCTGTTCATTAAAATTAATTTCTGCAACCAATCCTTTAAAATCAAACCGATTTGCCACCTCTTTTTGAGCCATAATAACTGCATTCTTCATCTCCATCATATCGAGCTTTGCAGTAATATCAAAGTAATGATCTTTTGCCATCCATTTTCCTTTTTCTTTAATTGTTTATTGTAGTAAACTCTTTATCAAAACCATTTAAATTATCTTGCTTTTTGAGCCATTTTAATATAGATATGTAAAATCTCTAATGCTGCTGGAGTTACCCCTGAAATTTCAGAAGCATTAAAGAGCGTTGGTGGGTTAATGGTATTCAACTTCTCAACAATCTCATTGCTTAATCCAGAGACATTTTCAAATACAAATCCTTTTGGAATTTTAACTTTTAACATATCTTTCATTTTATCTACTTGATTCTGCTGTTTATCAATATATCGGCTATATTTTGCCTCAATTAAGAGCTGTTCAATAACCTCATCACTGTACTTTTCAAAATCAGGAACCAGTGCCATAATCTTTTCAGTTGTCATCGATGCACGAGCCAATAAATCTAAAATACAAACTTTATCATTTATCTTCTCTTCGCCAAGGCTGATAAGCTTCTCTATAAATGCTTTGTTTGGTGTTACATGGTTGGTTTTAAGATAATCCAATGCCTCTTCTATATCTCTCTTTTTCTGCTCTACTTTAACCAAATAATCAGCATCCAAAAGCCCCAATGCTTTACCATATTTATAGAGACGAACATCTGCATTATCTTCTCGCAATAACAATCTATACTCTGAACGACTTGTAAACATTCGGTAAGGCTCTTTTGTTCCTTTGGTTACCAAATCATCAATAAGTACACCAATATAAGCTTCATGACGACCTAAAATCAGAGGCTCTTTTCCTTGAATAGCTAAACCAGCATTCACCCCTGCCATCATACCTTGGGCTGCTGCCTCTTCATAGCCTGTTGTACCATTAATTTGACCTGCACAATATAGACCCTCTACTTTTTTGGTCTCTAGAGTATGTTTAAGCTCGGTTGGTTGCACATAATCATACTCAATCGCATAACCATAACGTACAATCTTTGCATTTTCCATCCCTTTTACAGAACGAATCATATCAAGCTGTACATCAGTAGGCAATGAGGTACTCATACCATTAATATAAAATTCATTCGCTTCAAGTGTTTGAGGCTCTACAAAAATTTGGTGTCTTGGTCGGTCACGAAAACGGTTAATTTTATCTTCAATACTTGGACAATATCGTGGTCCCATCCCTTCGATTTGACCTGAAAACATAGGAGCTCGATAAAAATTACTCTCTATAATATGGTGGGTCTCTTCATTGGTATAGGTCACATGACATGGCA
>Ga0256828_1002278_pt1 | contig 11515 bp, 8 predicted proteins | sample CV88metaG_FD_185993 | JGI IMG/M metagenome (GOLD analysis project Ga0256828, IMG submission 185993) | Hydrothermal vent microbial communities from East Pacific Rise, Pacific Ocean - CV88 | ecosystem: Environmental > Aquatic > Marine > Hydrothermal vents | place: Pacific Ocean: East Pacific Rise... | reverse complement strand
TCTATAACCATTTTTTCAGGGTCTACAAAACCTTCTATGACGATGTCCACATCTTTTGGAATATAGATATCGTTTGTCATAGACTTAACCAGTTGGGCATTTTTACCACGAACAAAACCGTAAAGAAGCATCTCAAACATTCCATGAGGCATAGGGGCTTGACCACACCAAATGTAGAGTGGGTCACCACCTATAGCAACGGTTACAGGCATTTTTTTACCAGCTTTTTGGTACTGGTCAAAGAAGTGTGAGGCATCTTTATGAATTTGCCAGTGCATTCCTAAGTGGTTTTTATCATACTGCTGTAAACGGTACATTCCTAGGTTTTGCATACCACCATCAAGACTTTGTGTATAGACTTGTCCCATGGTAATAAAAGGTCCACCATCCTCTTCCCATGTTTTTAAAATAGGCAGTTTGTCTAGGTCTACTTCATTTTTAGGAATAATAATTTGTTGACACTCACCTCTGGTTTTTGAACGTTTTGGAAAGACATTTTTAAGGGCAAAAAGTTCAGGAATCATCTTTAACTTTTCTATAAAACCAGCAGGTGGTTTAAGTTTAAGCAGTTTATCAATACCTTGTGCCACTTCGTCAGGATGTTTGGCAAAGATTCTTTCTGTCAACTCTTTGTTTGCAAAAATATTCATAAGTATAGGCATGTCATACTCTATACCCTTCTCTTTGTTGATAGGTTTAGTAAAGAGGATAGGGCGAGAGTCATCTGTTTTAACTTCTACATAGGCGATATGAGGAATTTCTAAGTTTACATCTAGGGGTTCATCTATTACTTTTAAGTTACCGTTTTCTTTTAGCCATTCTATTACGTCTTGCATATTAATTTTCCAATTTTTTTGGAGTATTATATCCTATTTTGCTAAGACCATAAGTTTGATTTTATTTTTTACTTTAACACCAATTTTAATACGGTTGAGTTTGACTTTTTTGTTGGCATTCCAGAGAATTTTTCCATTATGAACTTTTACTTTTGTCCATCCATTGTTAGAGATGAAAATCTCAGCAGATTTAACAGTTTTATCTTCTAGGGTTACTTCAACAGTTTTTACTATCTTGTTTTTTGGAAAAACAGTTGGTTGCTGAAAGCTTACTCCACAAAGTTCTTTAAACTTTAGGTAGAGTTTAAAGGGAGCTTTGCCTACAAGAGCAGAACGGTCTAGGTCATATTCATCTGAACATTCACCTTGAATGGCACCTATGTTTTGGTTGAAAACACCTTTAAAGTTGTACTCTGCCATAACAGCTTCAACTCTATCATCATACTCACCATAAGGGTAAACAAAAAGGTTTGGTTCATAGTTAAGATGTTTTTTCATAAGGGCTAAACCCTTGTCCATATCTTTTTTTATGGCATCATCACTCATAGAACCAAAGTGACCATGACCATAAGAGTGAAACTCAACATTACCATATTTGTTAATCTCTTTGAGCTGTTTCCATGTGACATAATCTTTATATTTTCTTTCTGTATACTCCACAGCTATAAAAAGAGTAAAAGGGTAGTTAAACTCTTTAAAAATAGAGAGTCCATTGGTATAAAAAGTTTTGAATCCATCGTCAATGGTTAGAGCAATCCACTTGTCTGGAACTTTTTCATTGGCTTTTATTTTACTGACAATATCAATAAGAGGTACCACTTCATAGTTATGCTTTTTAAAGTAGTTAAATTCACGTCGTAATTCTTTTGTAGAAGTATTGGTGGTAGGGTAACGGGTATCGTCAAAACGGTGATAGACAAATATATGTCCATCACCAAAGAGGTAAGGAGACAAAAGTAGGAGGAGGGAAAATACTTTTGTCATTTATTTATAAAGAAGAAGAGAGAAACAAATATCTCGTCTTAGTCCATCTGCTTTCTAAGGAAAGTAGGTGTGTCTAAATAGTCATTATTGTTGTTGTTATATCCACCAACAACTTTAGCCGAGTTCATATTATTTAACAAGTTACCTTGTGTTGGTCTTCTAAGTGTTGGCTTAGATGTTGAAATAGTTGTTTGTTCTACAGTATTATCAATAGGATTAGCTATTTCAAAGTCTGAAGGATCTTCAAAACCTGTTGCAATAATGGTTAACTTAACTTCATCAAGAGGAATATCTTCTGATGTTGTTGTACCAAAGATAATGTTTGCATCTTCATCAGCATTTTCTTCTACGATATCCATTGCTTCTGAAATCTCAACCAATGGATAATCAGGGTGAATATGGAAGTGAACCAAAATACCCATAGCCCCATCAATTGATAAGTTATCAAGAAGTGGAGACTCAATAGCAGTTTTTGCAGCATCATATGCAGCAGAGTTACCTTGAGATTCACCCACACCCATAAGTGCAAGACCTCTATGACTCATAACTGTTTTAACATCGGCAAAGTCAAGGTTAATGTCATTTGCTCCATGTGAAAGAATAACGTTTGAGATTCCTCCAACAGCTTGAGAAAGAACATTGTCTACCAGTCTAAAGCTATCTCTCATACCAAGGTTCTTTTCAACAATAGAAAGAAGTCTTTCGTTAGGAACAACAATGATTGAGTCAGATTCTCTTTTAAGAGCTTCTAATCCCTCTTTTGCCAATCTTTTTCTTTTACGACCCTCAAATGCAAATGGGCTTGTAACAATAGCAACGGTTAATGCACCAACTTCTTTAGCAGCTTGAGCAATAACAGGTGCAGCACCTGTACCTGTACCACCACCAAGACCAGCAGAGATAAATACTAAGTCAGCTCCATCAAGCATGGTTTTAATGCTATCAAAACTCTCTTCAGCAGCTTCTTTACCTACATCTGGTTTCATTCCAGCTCCAAGTCCTTTAGTTACTTGAAGACCAATTTGCATTTTATAAGGTGCAATAGAAGCATCTAAGGCTTGTGCATCAGTGTTGGCAACGATAAGATCAATACCCTCTATACCTTCTCTTATCATGTGGTTAATCATGTTTCCACCACCACCACCTACACCGATTGCTTTAATCTTGGCGCCATGAACACCTGCAGTTGATTCTGTTATGTTAAAATCTTCCATCTTTTCCTCCTTTGTTTTGTTTAAAATATTTTCGATGCCCATTGCACAAAATTTTGCAATGGATTATTTTGATCTTTTTTAGGCTCTTTACTAAGATCCTTAAAAAGGTCATTGTCTGCTTCATCACTGAATGATGGAGTAGATACAGATACTTTTGGCTTATCCATATTGTAGTTGGCTAAGTCTGCTACTGAGTTTTTAGGTTTATACTCTTTTGAATGAAGCATATTTTTAGCTCCATCAAGCTCATACTCAGTATGTTTTCCTGAGCCGTAGTAGAGTAAACCTATGGCTGTTGAAAACTCAGGTGAATTGAGATCATCAACAACATTTAAAATGTTTTCAGGTTGTGCTACTTTTATAGGTATATTAGGAATAAGTGCTTGTGCTAACTCTCTTGTTCCTGGAATTTTTGTCATTCCACCAGTTAAAACAATACCTGAACCAAGTTGGTCTGCTAATTCACTCTTTGCTAATGAATTTGCTAAGATATTCAGAGTCTCTTCCATACGGCTATAGATAATGTTTTGTGCAATATCCAACGAAACGACATTCATGTTTTTTTCATCACCAATAATTGGTAACTCTATCTCTCCACTCTCTGATTCAAGTAGCGTTCCTTCTGTAACCTTAAGTAACTCTGCTGAGTCTAAAGGTGTATGAAGTGCTATAGATAAGTCATTGGTTATATGGTTTGATCCAACTGCTAAAAAATCATTGTATTGAATAGAGTTACCTACATGTACTACAAGGTTAGATGTTTCACCACCTAAATCTATAATAGCAACACCTCTATCTTTATCTGCGTCTGAAACAACAGCAATAGATGATGCATAACCCGAAAGCACTACTTTATTAATTTCAATTCCAGCTGCATTAACAGCTTTTTTAAGATTACCAAGATTTGATTTTGCTGTCATAATAATATGAACATCAACTTCCATTCGGTTTGCATTCATTCCATTTGGATCATCTATAAAATCTTGTTCATCTATTTTAAATTTATATGGCAATACATGCAATATCTCAAATTCATTAGGAATATTTGCATTATATAGTGCTGTTTGCATAACACGATTGATTTCTGTAATTGAAATCTCACCAGATGGAATATTGACAACACCTGTTGCATTTACACTTTTAGTATATGCACCAGACATTGATATATTTGCTAGTGATAGATTTAGACCTGCAACACGTTTTGCATCATCTACAGACTTTTTAATAGCCTTTGATGCCAATTGTATATTTGTTATTATCCCTTTTTTGATACCTTGGGATTTTACAATCCCATGTCCAGAAATATCAACAGACCCATCTTTGACTTCACCAATGATTGCACAGATTTTTGTTGAGCCAATATCAATAGCTAAGATTGGGGTATTCAATTTTAATCCTTGGATGTTATTTATAAAGCTTCGTAGGATACATTTTATCTAGTCTCTTTATTAGGTTAGCTCTAAAACTCTGTTTCTTAACTAAATCTATATTTTTATATAAATCTTTAGTTTCATTGTTTTCGAGAGTTACTAACTTCTGTTCAACTATTTTGTAAACCATTACTTTACTTCCTATAGGTATAATACCCTTTTCTGTGTTAGAAGTAAAGAGTTTTGATATGAAATCTGATGTTTCTTGTGGATTTAGACCCATTTTTTGTTTTTCTGCGTTATCAAGAGTGATGAAATTTGATACATTTGTATCATCACTGTCAATAGTTGACAACTTAGAATCAGCAAGTGCTGCTAAGGCTTCTTTACTAGCTTCTTGCATATATACTGGGCTTATCTCTTTCTTAACTTCATCAAATGTTTTTACTACTGGTTCAACAATGTTAACTATCTTTACAGCAGCATATTTATCACCTACTACTTTTGGTTTTAACAGAGTCTCTTTTTGTGCAGCACTTATCTCTTTCCATAATGCTGGAGATAATTTTGGACTGTTTATATCTAAGGTTAAGGTTTCATTCTTAGATAAGTCACCTTTTTTAAGTTTTAGATAACGTTTATAAGCTACTTTATTGGTGTTTTTAACTTTTACATCAGCAATAAGTGTGGTTTTAATATCTTCAAGTGCTAATATTTTACCTTCTGGATCTGTATATTTGAATTTATTTTCATTATAAAAAGCTTCTACTTCAGCATCTGTTACATTTGTATCTTTAGTATCTGTCCATTGAATATCTAATGTATATTTTTTTGGAGTTTTATATTGCTCTTTTCTTGCTTCCCAAAACTCTTTTAGTTTTGTCTCATCAGCTGTTACGTTTACATCTTTTTCTGATAGAAGAGTATATTTTAATTTATCTGCAACTTCAAATGCCAAAGCAAATGCTTTATATTCATTTTCTAAACTTTTGTCTGTACTTAACATGGCTAATGTTTTTTCTATGGTCAGTTGATCTTTAATACTCTCTTCAAATGTTGTGTTGTCAAAAGGACTGCTCTGAATAAATGTATCATATATTTTTCTATCAAATTTTCCATTGGTTTGAAAAGCAGGAATTGAAGCCAATTTTTCTGCTGTCTCTTTTTCTGTGACAATAATACCAAAATCTTTTGCAAGGTTTAATAGTTTTGCTTCTATTTCCATTGAATTTAAAACTTGTTGTTCTAATCCCATCTTTTTAGCTTGATCTTTATCGAATCTACCTTGCATGGCTTGATTGTATCTGTTAAAGAGGTTATTATAATTCATATTGAACTTATCTTGTTTTAACTCTATATCTCCTACTTGACCAATACTGTTACTTCTCAGTCCATAAGAGAAACCATATGTAGCCCCTGTAAATATAAAGGAAACAGTTGCTATCCACATAGTAACTATTAAAAATTTGTTGTGTTTTTGCATCCAACTTATCATGTTTTATTGCCTTAGTTTTAAAATTGCATAATTTTAGTCTAGTTGTGATTAATTATTAATGAAATAATTACTTTATATATAGTATATTCACCACAAAAAAAAGAAGGTGCATAATGAATCATAAGAATGCTCAGATAGTAACAGAGGATTTAAAAAATATATGGCATCCTTGCACACAAATGAAAGATCATGAAACTTTACCCTTAATACCTATAGACAGGGGAGAAGGTATTTATCTGTATGATTTTGATAATAACGCTTACATAGATGCTATAAGCTCATGGTGGGTAAATATATTTGGTCATACCAATAAATATATATCCAATAAGGTAAAAGAGCAACTGGATACTTTAGAGCATGTTCTGTTGGCAGGTTTTACACATAAACCTGCTGTTAACTTGGCAGAGAAACTTGTTAACTTAACACCTGATGGTTTAGATAAAGTCTTTTTTGCAGATAATGGTTCAAGTGCCGTAGAAGTAGCACTTAAGATGAGTTTTCACTATCATCGTAATCGTGGTGAGAATCGTCCTCTTTTTCTTTCATTGAGTAATTCATACCATGGTGAGACCATAGGTGCCTTGAGTGTGGGTGATGTTGAACTTTATAAAGAGACCTATGCTCCTCTTTTAATCTCTTGTATACAAACGCCTGTTCCTAAAAATCAGACCATAGAGGCTGCTGAAGAGGCTATTGTAGAATTAGAAAAAACACTTAAAGAACGTGGTTCTGAAATTGCTGCATTTATTATAGAACCTCTTATTCAGGGGGCTGGTGGTATGCATATGTATCATCCTATATATATAACAAAAGCTAAAAAAGTTTGTGAAAAGTATGGTGTGCATCTTATAGCAGATGAGATTATGACAGGTTTTGGACGAACGGGAACCATGTTTGGTTGTGAACAAGCAGAGGTTACACCTGATTTTATGACACTTTCTAAAGGCTTAACTGGTGGGTATTTGCCACTTGCAATTGTTATGACAACTAATAACGTATATAATGCTTTTTACTGTGACTATAACGAACATAAAGCTTTTTTACATTCACACTCCTATACAGGTAATCCTTTGGCTTGTGCTGCTGCTTTGGCAACATTAGAGCTTTTTGAAGCTTCAGATGTATTGGGCGAAAACCGTAAAAAATCGGTATATATTTTAGAAAAACTAGAAAAGTTTAAAGCTTTAGAAAATGTAGCAGAAGTACGACAAACAGGTATGGTAGCAGCCATAGAGTTAAAAGGTTATAAGGCAGAAGAACGTATAGGTTTAAAAGTTTATCAATATGGTTTAGACCATGGTGTGCTTTTACGTCCTTTAGGACATATCGTCTATTTTATGCCTCCCTACATTATAAGCTATGAAGAGATAGATAAAATGATAGATACAGCTTATGAAGCTATAAAATTACTCCCGTAAATAGAGGAAATATGAAACTACCAAAAATACTTGAGAGCATATCTAAAGAATTAACAGAAAAAAAGGCAAAAGCTATTGTTGTAGGGGGTTCAGTCCGTGACCACTTTTTAGAGCTCCCTATTAAAGACTATGATGTAGAAGTTTATGGCTTGGATAGTTTAGATGATTTAGAAGATATTTTATCTCAGTATGGTTCGGTTAATTTGGTAGGAAAAAGTTTTGGAGTTTTGAAGTTTGTTTATGAAGGAGAGGAGTATGATTTCTCTTTTCCTCGTACAGAACAAAAAGTATCAGAAGGTCATCGAGGGTTTGATGTAACCTGCGATGGAGCATTAAGTTATAAAGAGGCTTCTTTACGTCGTGACTTTAGCATTAATGCAATGGGCTATGATATTGAAGAAAAAGCTTTTATAGACCCTTATGGGGCTAAAGAGGATATAGAAAGAAAGACTCTACGACACATTAATGATGAAACATTTAAAGAGGATCCTTTAAGGGTCTATCGAGCTGTGCAGTTTTGTGCCAGATTCTCTTATGTTCTTGCAGATGAAACAGAGATACTTTGTAAAGAGATGGTAGAGCAGGGGATGTTGGAAGAGTTACCCAAAGAGCGAATATATACAGAGTTTAAAAAGTTACTTCTTAAATCTCCTAAACCTTCAGTAGGGTTTGAATTTATGCGTGAACTGGGTATGTTAAAATATTATCCAGAGTTGGAAGCCATTGTTGCTGTTCCACAGTCTCCAAAATGGCATCCAGAAGGGGATGTTTGGATTCATACTTTAATGTGTGTCGATAAAATGGTTGCCCTTAAAACAGGTGATGAAAAGCATGATTTAAAAATGATGTTTGCCATACTTTGCCATGACTTGGGCAAAGCTACCCATACGCAAATAACTCCAGAAAAGATTTCTGCCATAGGTCATGAACAAGCAGGATTAAAACCTACCGAGAGCTTTCTTTATAGACTCACAGATGAACATGACTTTATAAAATCTATTTTACCTTTGGTTGAGCATCATTTGGCTCCTTCTATCTATTATCGTGGAAAAGCAAAAGATAGTACCATACGACGACTCTCAACAAAAGTAAATATAGAGGAGTTGGTTACTGTGGCCAGAGCTGATTTCTTAGGTCGTACTACGGAAGAGTCTCTTACGGGCATGTATAAAGCAGGGGATTGGTTATTAGAAAAAGCAAAAGTGTTGGATGTTTATAATGAACCTCCTACACCTTTACTTCAGGGGCGTGATTTAGTAGCTTTGGGAATAGAACCATCTAAAAAATATAAAATTTTATTGGATAGTGTTTATAAAGAACAGATTGCCGGTAGGCTTGTTAATAAAGAAGATGCAATTGGTTATCTATTAGAACTATTCAAAAAGATTTAACATAAAATAAATATAATCTTTAAATAAATAATTTAGAATTTTTTATAAGAGGATATTATAATGAAGAAGAAAAAAGTACTGGATAATATACGTGCTGCAAGATTAGCACATGTAAAATGGGTTGATAGAGCAAGACGATTGGTAGATGGTGGGAAAATAACTGAACATGAAATTCCTGTTGAAGCAACATCATGTGATTTTGGACATTGGTTTTATAGTGATGGACAAGTTTTATTGGCTATTTTTTCTGCTGCTTCCGTTAAAAAGTTAGAGTATAAACATAAAGAATTACATACTACTTACATGAAAATATTTAAAATTTATTTTGATACAAGTGATCAATCATTTTTTGAAAAACTTTTTAATAAACGTAAAAAAATTTCAGAGCGAGACAGAATGGATGCCCATGAAGAGTTGGCATATCTTGAAGGAATTTCAGAAGAATTAATAGCCTATTTAAATATATTTGAAAAAAATCTAAACAGTATAGAAGAGAAAGATTTTGAAAAACTTTATTAATTTGTTGTAAAATTTATTTACAACAAATTAAAATGCTACTCGTTTCTTAGTACAATAAGTGGATCAGTAGATGCAGCTTTTGTAGCCGGATATCTTGATGATGCCAATACTATAATAATAGCACCTATAATAATAGAAAAGAAGTCTGTTGGAGTTAAATCAATAGGCAGTTTTGAAAAACCATATACTTCTGCTGATAGAGTAATGATATCAAAAGTTGTTAAGACCCATATAGAGAAAAATCCTAAGATAGTTCCTCCAAGAATTCCTCCTACACCAATGATTGCACCCAGCTTTAGAAATATACTTTTAATCTCTATATTGGTTGCTCCGAGGGTTTTCATAAGTGCAATTTCTGGTCTACGACTCATAACAGTCATAAGCAAAGAAGAGATAATATTGAGTGAAGCAACAATAATAATAAGTAGCAGTGCCAAAAAGAGTGCATTTTTCTCCATCTCCATGGCTGCAAAGAAGTTGGCATGTTGTTCCCACCAACCAATAATACGTATTTTGTTTGCATAACCTTCTTTTTTTAGAAAAGCATTAATCTTATCTGCATCTTCCATGGCATTGTTAGAGAAAATATGAATACCATCATAGACAGACTTTTTACGTTTTAATATTTTATGAAAAGCTTCATGAGTGGTGTACATAATAAATTCATCATAAGTTGAGATACCTGAACTGTAGGTTGCATCAACAATAAAACGTTTTTGTAAAAATGGCATACTGTTAAAACCAATAGTTTGCATACCTGAAGTAAAATAAAGGGTGAGTTTATCACCTTTTTTTATAAACATATCTTCTACAAGCTTTTCACCAGCAACGATTTTAAATTTACTTTTTGTTGAAAGAGAATTGGCATAAGCTTTTTTAAAAATCTCATTGAGTTCTTTTTCCTTTTCAAAATCAACTCCATATAACATAGAACCTTTGATATTGGAGCCACTTTTCGTAATGATTTGTGTTCTGTAATAGGGGCTAAATTTTAAAGTAGGAAATTCATTACTAAGTTTAGTGGCGAGTTCATCAGTCGTTATGTCTTGACTAAGAGGAATGAGTGTTAAGGGGTAGTCCATTTGAAAAAGACGTTTTTTAAATTCGTTCTCTGTACCATTCATCATCCCCATTGCAATCATAAGTACAGCAATACCAACAGCAATACTTAAAAATGCCATAATAGAGGAGATAAAGATAAAAGGATTATCTTTATCATACTTAAGATAATGCTTGATTATCTTATTTACAAACTTAGAGTTTACAGTTGTTGCCATTATGCAAGTAGCCCTTTTTTAGGTCCACTTTTTCCACAACAGTTTTTGTATTTTTCTCCTGATCCACAAGGACAAGGGTCATTTCTTCTTGGTTTTTTTTCAAGATTTTCTATTGTAGCTTCTTCAAATTCAGCCTCTACCATTTCATCTTCATTTGTTTGAGCTTGAGCAATTTCATCTTCAAGTTGCTGTCTCATGGCTTCCATTTTTGCCTCTTCAACAGCTGGGTCTTCAAAGTTAAATTGAACCACTTGAAGTACTTTAATGGCTTCAAATTTAATACGTTCAATAAGTCCCATAAATAGGTTGTATGAGTCTTTTTTGTACTCTGTAAGAGGATCTTTTTGATTGTAACCTCTTAGCCCAATACCTGTTTTCATAACATCCATCTCATAGAGGTGATTACGCCATTGTGGGTCAAGAACTTGTAGATATAAAATACGTTGTACTTCAGATCTTTGTTCTGGAGTTAAAGGTTTCATTTTTTCTTCATAGGTCTGAACTAAAAGGTCAGTAACCAACTCTTTTATTTCATCATAACTTTTTCCACTGAAAACATCACCTTCAAGCTGAATATGTAAATCTTCTTTAATTTGGTTTTCGAGTTTCTCTAAATTGAAGTCTTCTTCTGATGCACCATCATAAATATCTGCATTAGACAACATATGGTCAATATATTCCAATCTATTTGATTTGATTTTAGAATCAATATCATAGTTTTCATCAAGTAACTGATTTCTAAAGTTGTATATTACTTTACGTTGCTCATTTGCAATGTCATCATACTCTAAGATATGTTTTCTTGACTCATAGTGCATGTTCTCAACTTTTGTTTGAGCTTTCTCTACTGAACGTGTTACGATTTTAGAGTCTATAAACTCTCCCTCTTCAACACCCAGTTTATTCATAATGTTTCTGATTTTCTCTCCACCAAAAATACGGAGTAGGTTATCATCGAGACTTAGATAGAACTGAGAAGCTCCTGGGTCACCTTGACGACCAGAACGACCA
>Ga0256828_1002277_pt1 | contig 11515 bp, 12 predicted proteins | sample CV88metaG_FD_185993 | JGI IMG/M metagenome (GOLD analysis project Ga0256828, IMG submission 185993) | Hydrothermal vent microbial communities from East Pacific Rise, Pacific Ocean - CV88 | ecosystem: Environmental > Aquatic > Marine > Hydrothermal vents | place: Pacific Ocean: East Pacific Rise... | reverse complement strand
GGACAGCTATGGATTGTCAGATCATCTAAAAACTTAGATGTAAAAACACTCAAAGCAAAAAAAGCGATGCTTGTAGATAGAAAAACTTATGTAAAAACTCGTAAAAAAACCAAGCAGGTAAGTATCTCTTATGAAAAATAGATTTAGAGCTGGTTTTGGTATGGGGCAAATTATGGCAACTCTCCTTGTTGTCTTGCCTACTATTGCCTTTATCACTACCCTTCTTGTTGATTATTGGGCTGTGATGCAAGTTGATTATAAACTCAAGCTTCTTGCCAATGCAGTTTCTGTAGAAGCAGATGGGATGGAAGATCTCACTAATTTTTCTGTAACAGATAGAGGCTTTTGCCCACCCAATACTGCTTTAGTGTTTTCAAACCAAACAGATGCACAAAATAAAGGGCAGATTGATATTACTATAGCTTACACCTACAATGGGACCTATTTTACAAATAAAAAGCTCTCAACGAGTATGCATACCTATTCATACCATGATCAAAATATGTCAATCACCGGCACATGCCAATAAAGAGGAAAATATGAAAAAACTAATACTACTACTAACATTAGCAATCGGTCTTTTAGCTAAAGACATTGTTGTTTTTAACAATGAATACCAAGTACTTCTTCTAGAGAAGAAGGTAAAAAAACTTATCGTAGGAAATCAAGAGATGATCAATATCTCTTTGCTTGATGGAAGTTCAAAAACATCAACACTACTAAAAATCTTTGGTAAAAAAAGTGGGAACACTTCTATACTTATCATATATAAAGACAACTCTATACAAAATTACCATGTTTATATCAATGAGAACCTTGGTTTTATTCAAAAAATGATCAACCTTATAGAACCTAGCCTAAGAATTTCCAAAGTTGGTAATGGTTCAACTGTCTTAGAGGGAGATTTTAAAGACCCACATAACAAAGCTAGGATCTTTGCTATTTTAAAAAGTGCAGGGCTTGATCTTGAGAAGGTGATGGATCTTACAGAGACAAAAAAAGTCAACAAAATGATACGCACAAAACTTTACTTAGTAGAAATTAATAATCAAAAAGCTGAAGATTTAGGAGGAGTAACTGGTCTAGGTTTTTTCAATGAGTACCTCAATCTTGCAGTAAACCCAACAGCGGTTAATGGTGTAACATTTAGTGGTTGGTTACTCAACAATGCTGGAGATTTTTCTTCAAAAACAGGTAATTCTGTTACAGGTACACTCAACTTCCTTCAAACAAAAGGTATCGCTAAAATCTTAGACGATACTGTTCTTATGACAACAGAAGATCAAAATGCAAGCTTTCGTGTAGGTGGAGAAGTTTATATCCCTGTTGGGCTTACTCAAAATCTTGGTTTTGCCCCAACAATTCAGCTTGAAGAGAGAGAGTATGGACTGCGTTTAACACTTACAAGTCAGTTTTTAGAAAAAAGTGACTTTATGCACCTTGATGTAAAGATCAAAGATAGTGAGTTTGATACAAATAAAGAGCATTATGTACAGCTTGGCCAAGATATCTTTGTTCCCTCATTTGTGAGTAAAAACATCTCAACAAATGTAGTTGTTAAATCAGGACAGGTGATTGTTCTTGGTGGACGTCTTCATAGTGAGATGACAGATATTGAAGAGAAAGTTCCTCTTCTTGGAGATATCCCTGCTCTTGGTGAGCTTTTTAAACATACTGTTTCAACAAATAAAACAAGTGATCTTCTCTTTTTCTTAGTACCTGAGATAGTAGATGCAAATGAAGCAATAGATGAAACACATTTTTACAAAGAGTTTCAAGATCAAAGTAATAAGTTTCACAGTGACCTTCTCAAACACAATCAATCCCTTAAAGCACAAAATGATCTTCAAGAGCTTGTGACTCCTGTAGAGGTGGAAACTGAAATTATTATTGAATCTGAGGATGAACCTTTCACTCCAAAAGTAGAAGTTCAAAAGAAAAAACTTTATGAAGTCAACACCAAAAATATTTTTCTAAGAGAGACACCTCCTCAAGGAAAACGCTCTCAAGTATGGTCACAAGGGCATCAATTCGTTGCTGGAGAAGAAAAAACTGCTGGAGGAATTGTTTGGATAGAAGTGAAAGAGGACTGTAAAGAGAGTTGTAAATCTTTAGAGAAACCGCTTTGGATCTCTAAAAAATACACAAAACTCATATAAGTAAAAGATATATTTAGTGTAAGTAAATTTAATTTGCTTTTATTATATTATAGTGATATAATTATCACAAATATATCACAAGACAAGGAAAGAATATGATAAAAAATCTATTCAAACGTTTAAAGTCACAAAAAGGTATGAGCGGTGTTTTAGTTGCTCTTTTATTAGTTATTGTTGGTGTTGGTCTTGTGGCTGGTGTTCAAACTTATATGCAAGGTGCATCAGGTGATATTCAAACAGCTGCAGATACAGCTATTACAAATGCAACTACTGCTGCTGCAGCAACTGAGTAAATATTTCTTATACAACTCCTCTATAAAAATATGAAACTGCTTTTATGCAGTTTCTACTCTCTTTATATGTTACAATTACTCCATGACATATACTAAACTTCTTGATCAATTTCGCTCTTTTTATTTTCGTAACTACCCAGATGATATGGAGATACAAATCTCTTACTTTTCTATCTTTGGTGGACTTGGATTTGATATAGATACAACAAAACCCTTAGAATATTTAATACATGAACATATACTGGAAAATTTTGAAGAGCTACGAACAAAGATTAAAGAGCTTACCCTCAATGAAGAAAACAATAAAAGGCTGCTTCGTGCCTTAGCGATTGGTGATAGACGTATATTTTCTGCATTTAACCGTGCAGGTCTTAACAATGGTAATGGGGGAGCTGCTCTCAATTTTTTACAAGAAAAAGGTCTTGTCACCTTGGAGTATTCTCGAGAGCCAGACCCTAAAAAAGAAAACCCAAACCAAAAACTTAAACGCGATGCAGCACGTCATCGTATCTCACACAAGGTACTCTTTACTCAACCTTTTATACGATTTTGGTTCTATTTTATCTCCCCTCATAAAAAAGAGATCATGGAACATAACTACGAAAACTTTTTTAAAGATTTTCGCAAGAGACAACATAGCTATACCAGTCTTGTCTTTGAGGAGTTAAGTGAGGTATTACTGAACTATCACATAAGAGATGCACAGATCATAAGTTCAGGAAGCTACTGGGATGCGAATTTAGAGATAGATATCCTGACTATCACAGATAAGGAACAAATCTATGTTGCAGAGTGTAAGTGGACAAACCATATTATCAATAAAAAAGAGTACCACAAGCTCAATGAAAAGTGTCAAAAACTTGAGATTGAACCAACACAGATAGCTTTCTTCTCTAAACGCGGCTTCTCTAAAGAACTTAGTAATATGCAAAATGCTTCTCTAGCCCTCTACTCATCTGAGGACTTTACAGCCCTTTTAAAGTCCAATAGTAAAGATACTCTCATTGAGCGTTTTATAAACTAAGAAACAACCCGTAAAGCAGTATAAGCTTCTTGAAGAAGCTGAAACTTCTGAGTATAATGCTCTACCATATGGGGTGCTTCATGAAATACCTTGTCAGGATGGTACACTTTTGTTAATTTTTTATACGATTTTTTCAATGCATCTTGAGAAGCACCTACAGGACACTCTAAAACTGTATAAAATACTTTTTTCTCTTCCTCTTCATCCTCTTTTGCCAAATCTCCAAAACTAAAGCTTGCAAAATCACTATAAAGTTTCGACATAAAACGGTTGTCATAAGTGTATTGGATTTGATAATGGAGGATATGGCGTTTATTTAAGGCTCTCTCTAATCTTGCTTTAGCTTTATAGTCTGAAACATCTACGACCAAAGAGATATCTGTCCCTTTTTCTATATAGACTTCCAACTGAGAACGTAAGTAGCTAATCACCCAGGCATTTGGAGCATCTAAAGAGATTAGGACTGTATCTTTATCATAAGCATAAAGATTTACCTGAACATTTTCAGGCTCTTCTTGTTTTTCTAATTCTATTTTAATGGGTTGGGTTCCAAATTTCAACATCGATCTAAGAAAAAATTCATGATTAAAGTCGTGTGTAGCCGCATGATGTTGAGAAAGTTGTGAGAGGAACTCCTCTCTTACTTCTCTAAGTGTTTCATTTCTAAATACTAAAACAGCCTTTGGTAAAAAAAGCATACCCCTAGAGTGATGATTTAAAAAATCTTTCATCCACGGTGCATTTAAAGTTTCAAATCCGGTTGTGATAAGAATGAGATTATTGCGTAGTACTATATCCATACATCCTACCTTTATTGGGATAGTTTTGTAATTTAAAGCAAATAGAGTTCCAATAAATTTTAAAGGCAGTTTTTATACTTAAGATTTGTTTGAGATAAAATGAACATATTTTGAGTATAATTGCATTATTAATTTACATCTAGGTACAAGGATATATCTTGCGCGAAAATATGAATGAAAAATGTGCAGTTGTAGGAATTTTTGGTCATAAAGAAGCTTCTAAACTAGCTTATTTTTCTCTCCATTCTCTCCAACACCGTGGTCAAGAAGCAGCTGGGATCAGCTCTTCTGATGGAACAAAACTACACACTATCAAAGACCGTGGTCTTGTTATGCGTGTCTTCAATGAAGACAAACTCTCTACACTAAGTGGTACAAGTGCCATAGGACATACTCGATACTCAACTGCGGGTGATGACTCTATACTTGATGCTCAACCTGTTTTTGCAAGATACGACTTGGGTGAGATGGCAATCGTTCACAATGGTAACCTTACCAATGCTGAAGAGGTTCGTAACAAACTTATAGAAAAAGGTGCGATTTTTCAAACCTTTATGGATACAGAAAATCTTATCCATCTTATTGCAAAAAGCTCTAAAGATAAACTTCTTGATCGTATCATCGATGCTGTTCAACGTATTGAAGGTGCTTTTTCATTAGTATTTTTAAGTCGTACAAAGATGTTTGCTATGCGTGACCGTCATGGTTTTCGTCCACTAAGTCTTGGAAGACTTCCAAATGGTGGCTATATTGTTGCAAGTGAGACATGTGCATTTGATCTTGTTAGTGCAGAGTTTATCCGTGATGTTGAGCCAGGTGAACTTCTTATCTTTGAAAAAGACAAGGCACCGATAAGCATTAAAGTTTATGAGCCAACTCCAAAACATTGTATCTTTGAGTATGTATACTTTGCACGTCCAGATTCACAGGTGTTTGGTCAGTCAGTATATCAAACACGTAAGAACATGGGTAAAGAGCTTGCTCGTATTGCTCCTGTTGAAGCTGATCTTGTTGTTCCTGTTCCAGATGGTGGCGTTCCATCAGCTATTGGCTATGCACAAGAGAGTGGTATCCCTTATGAGATGGGAATTATGCGAAATCACTATATTGGTCGTACATTTATTGAGCCAACACAAGAGATGCGTGATTTAAAAGTGAAGATGAAACTCTCACCTATGATAGATATCATTAAAGGTAAACGTGTAATAGTTATCGACGATTCTATTGTTCGTGGGACAACATCTCGCCGTATTATTAAGATGCTTAAGGATGCAGGAGCAAGTGAGGTTCATATGAGAGTCTCTTCTCCACCAACAACTGATCCATGTTATTATGGTGTAGATACTCCAGATAAAGACAAACTTATCGCTGCAAATATGACAACAGAGGAGATCTGTGAATTTATTGAAGCAGATTCTCTTGCATATCTTGATGAAGCATCACTTCTTAGAAGTGTAAATGCTAAAGAGGGTCGAGAAGACTACTGTACTGCTTGTTTTACAGGTAAATATATCGTTTAATGACACAGATATATACATACGGTAGCTACCTCAAAAAGAAATTTGGTGCCAAGGTTTACAAAGTTGGTATCAATATCTCCGGTTTTACCTGCCCAAATATAGATGGAACAGTTGCAAAAGGTGGATGTACTTTTTGTGAAAATGACTCTTTCTCTGCTAGCACTGATGAAGTACAAGAACTCAAAGGATTTCATCTCAATCTTGATTCTCAAGAGAATCCTTACCTAGAAAAGCAACTTCTTCAACTAGAACAACAATTCACTGCCATCTCTGCTCGTCAAAAAAGAGAATATGGGGCTGAAAAGTTTCTTGTATATTTTCAATCTTTTACAAATACTTATGCTCCTTTTGAAACACTCAAAGCTCTTTATGAGAAAGCCCTCTCCTTTGAAAATGTTGTAGGACTTAGCATTGGAACTCGTTCAGATTCTATTACAGATGAAACACTAGAGTATCTCGCAGAACTCAATAAAACAAAAGAGATATGGATAGAATTTGGTATACAATCTGTTTATGATGAGACTTTAGAGAGAATCAATCGTGGTCACGATAGTGATAATGTAAAAGAGTGGATTATCAAGTCAAAAGATGCTGGATTACATGTTTGTGGTCACCTTATCTTTGGACTGCCCAATGAAACACAAGAGATGATGTTAGAAACATCAAAACAAGCTTATGAATGGGGTATAGACTCTGTAAAATACCATCCACTCTATGTTGTAAAACGTACAGCACTTGCTAATGAATTTACACGTGGAGAGTTTACTCCAATTACAGAAGAACTTTATCTAGATACTTTGGTAAAATCTATACAGATGAAACCTGCAGATGTACATGTCCAACGTGTAACAGCAGGGATAGATGATGATTCTCTTTTAGCACCCTCTTGGTGTAGAGATAAAAACACTCAGATAAAACATATCAATGGTGCATTAAAAACTATAGGTTTAAAATACTAAATCTTTAATGTGCATACACCTTTGCAAACTGTGCCGTACTTCTAAAGTATGGTGGATATTTAAAATAGACTCTAAAAGCCTTAGCTGCACCTGGTTTAAGGTTTTTTGCCACTATAAACTCTTTTGTAATTGATTGAGGTTTATGCTTACTCATCCCCATACCACCTGAAAAGAAGTCCATGAAGCCACTCGCTTTATAAAAGTTCCCACCTTTTACATTTCCAGTAGCATGCCCTTTATTGACAAGCTTAATCTCAAATTTTACTTTTCCTATAGGAAATTTTCCCTCATTTTTTACAACTCCAGTATAGATAATCTGTTCTGTACTCAGTAGACGTTTATTTTTCAATTTATAAAGCTTTACTTTTTTTGTGTATTTATCCACAGCTACTATAGAAAATCCTGCCATAAGTGCTGTTACAAGGAAAGTAGAGATTAACATCGGAACAATAAGTTTTTTATTTGTTTGTCTAAATGCAGAGAGAATACCCGCAAGAAGGATAAGAGCTATAACACCAAGTATAATAAAGTGCCAGTAATTAAAAAGTGTCATCTACAATCCGCCTTGAGTGTAATATTGTAATCTTTTGAGTAAGAAAATGGTTCTACAATAATTTTAAAATCTCTCACCTGAGACCTTCTTATATCTTGCTCTACTATCGACATTTTTTTCAATGGCTTAAATTGATAGATATAGTTCTTGTATTTATTTTTACCTTGTTTAATGATAGAAGCTGTAATCTTGCATCTATGGAAATTTCGCTTAGATATATTTGTAAGTTGCCCTTTAACAATAAGAGCGGGAGTAAAAGTGAGTTGTTTTTGAGAAAGAAGTTTTATAGAGTTAGCAAAAAGATACTCATGCATCTTGATATAACCAAGTGTTGGACCAAGGAAAAGTATAATAAAAGAGAGAAGTGCTAAGAAAAGAGACACAGCAGTCTTTTTTCTTAATACTAATGCAAGTATAAGGATAAGTATAAAAAGAGCAAACACACTGCCAAAGAGAATGTAATCATATAACATGAGTTCATTCAAAAATGCAGTGATTTTACTCTTCATTAGTCTTTCCTAGAGTTTTTCTCAGCAATACCACTCATATCAAACCTACGAGCAAGCTCCTGTTTGATTCTATCTGGAGAGATATTTTTTGAGGCTAAGGCTACAAGCATATGGTATGTTAAATCAGCTGCTTCATAGACCATCTCTTCTTCATCATTATCTTTATGAGCAAAGCAGTATTCACCAGCTTCTTCTACAACTTTTTTAAGTATTGTATTTTCACCTTTTGAAAGAAGTTTAGCTGTCCATGATGTTGTAGGATCTGCATTTTTACGCTCTTGGATAGTATGATAGAGTGTATCTATCACCCCATAAGCTACAGAGGTATCTACTTCAACTTCTGAGTTAGTTTCACCAGACTCTAGTTCAGTAAAAAAGCATGAACGACGACCTGTATGACAAGCTACACCCTCCTGAGTTACTTTTATAAGAAGTGTATCATTGTCACAATCAAGTGCAAAAGAGTGGATAGTTTGGATATGTCCACTACTTTCCCCTTTTTTCCAAATACGTTGTTTAGAGCGTGAAAAGTAGTGTGCAATCTTTGTCTCTAAAGATAAAGAGAGTGCCTCTTTATCCATATATGCCATCATCAGTACTTCATTGTTAGCTACATCTTGCACTATCACAGGAAGAAGTTCACTCTTCTCCCAATCAACTCTGTTTACTGCTTCTTCTACCATTATTTAGCCGTAGTTCTTTGTCTAGCATCTTTTGTATCTACCCAGATATTTGGTGTAGAACCACCAGGTGTTAAGAAGATTTTTGCATCACGATTCACTTTAAGTGCTTCGTTGAATTTCCCTTGAACTTTCATCTGCTCTAACTGAAGAAGTTTTGGTGTTAAAGATTTAGAGATCAGAAGGTTTGCTTTTGCTTGTGCATCTGCATTGATAGTGATCGCATCTGCTTTACCTTGTGCTTCAATTCTTGCTTGATCTGCTACACCTTGTGCTTGTGCTGCACGTTGAAGTGCTTCTTGTTTTGCACGTTGTACTTGTTGTTGTGCACGTTGTACTTCTTGTTTAGCTATTTGAACATTTTCTATCTGCTCTTTTACTTTTTTAGGAAGTACAATATCACGAAGTTGAACTGATTGTAAAATTGCAGGAGCATTTTTCAAACTAGCAACACTTTTACGTATACCCACTTCAATCTCTGTAGCAACTTTATTTCTCATTGTAGGAAGAGACTCTGCATCATACTTACCAACAACATTACGAACTACATCACGAACAACAGGGTTGATAATCTTATCTTCCCAAGAGAACCCCCAGTTAGAGATAGTTTGTGCTGCGAATTGCGCATTCAATCTGTACTGAACAGTAAGCTCAATACTTACAGGAAGCCCACGTTTATCAAGTACTGTAACTGCTGGTTTTGTTGTAATACCAGAAGCATTAGAGTTTGTTTCAATACGAGTTGCATAGTTGATAATACGTACTTTTGTATCTACTAGATAGACTTTTTGAATCACTGGAATGATAAAGTGAAGCCCTGGAAGGAGTGCTTGGTCTTGATACTTACCATTTGTACTTAAAATACCACGTTGACCCTCTTCAATGATAGTAAAAGGCTTTGCCAACACTAACATAAGAACAATAGCAATAAGAAAGTAAACTAATCCTGCCTTGCCACCACCAAAATTTAAATCTATATTTGGCATCTGAGGACCTTTTGGACCACCTCCACCATTACCACCACCTGAGCCACCAGTAGATTTTTTAAATCCACCACCTTCGCTCTTTTTTTTGTTAAAATAATCGTTCATATCTGAAGCCATTAATATATTATCCTCTTTTTTCATCTTTTTATATTCCTAATCAATATATGTTAAATAGTGCTCATACTTAGCATTTCTACCAAATACAATATCAAAATAAGTTGATTGAATTTTTTCTGTGATCTCACCACGACTACCTGAACCTATCTCTCTTGCATCTACTTGTGCAATTGGTGTAATCTCTGCTGCTGTACCTGTTAAAAATGCCTCATCTGCAACATATACCTCTTCACGAGTAATACGACGACGAGTTACTTTCATACCAAAATCTTCAGCCATCTCAATCACCATTTTTTGAGTGATTGATGCTAAAGAGTTGTCATTTGGAGGTGTGATAAGCTCTTTATTTTTTATCATAAAAAAACATGCTCCACTTGCTTCTGCCACATAGCCTTGATCATCTAAAAGTAAAGCTTCATCATAACCACAATCTATCGCCTCAAATTTTGCCATTTGAGAGTTTAGATAGTTTGCTGTTGCTTTTGCTTTACCCATATTTGAAGTATTTGCTGGACGTGTCATAGAAGCGATTTTAAGTTTGATACCCTTACGCATCCCCTCTTCACCAAGATAAGCACCCCACTCCCATGCAGACATAACAGTCTCAACAGGAGCTTCCTTATGGTATACACCCATAACACCATAACCTAAAAATGCGAAAGGTCTAATATAAACATTATCACCTGTAAACTCATTTTTTCTTACAAGTTCAATCTGTGCTTGATTCATCTCTTCAACCGTATAAGGGATGTCAATAAGAGTCATTTTTGCAGATTCTTTAAGTCTAGTTGTATGCTCATTCAGGCGAAAAATTGCATAACCTTTTGCAGTTTTATATGCTTTTGTTCCTTCAATTACACCATTTCCATAGTGAAGTGTGTGTGAGAGTACATGTATTTTTGCATCTTCCCATGCAACAAACTCTCCATTCATCCAAATATATTTGGCAGCGTCCATAAATTCTCCAAGTAGTTTATTATAATTGTTGCTATTTTAGCCAAAATGATATTTATATTGCATTAACCCAAAATTTCTTTAGTAACTTTAGCTATTTTAAGCAAATTTATATATAATACAAACTTAAGAATATTATAATAAGGACAAGAGAGAATGTCGGCACAATATGCAAACTATGAAGATGTAGATCAAGAACAACTACAAAAAGATATTGATGAAATTAAAAAAACAATTAAAGTTGGAGAGAAAGATTTTCAACATCTTTTAAAACTTGAAAGATGGGGAAAAACCTCTACAATATCTGGATTCTTACTGATTGCTATTGTAAGTATTTTAAGCTCTTATGATTCAGGAATCTCAAGCTTTGACTTTTGGTTTTTTGGAACCATTGGAGCTGCTCTTATAGGTGTAGGTAATGTTGCTCGTTGGGCAAATGTTACACACCCTATCCTTCATGGTGCTTATGATAAAGTAGAAGGGATCCCTTTTCGTTATACAAAAAAAGGTTTTGCATCAGGAAACCGTAGATGGATTGACTGGCTCGATTGGATTAAACCAGATGCTTGGGCATTTGAACACAATATTATGCATCATTACCATCTAGGGGAAGATGATGATCCAGATAATGTAGAAAAAAATCTCAAATGGCTTCACGACATGAATATTCCACTGTTCGCAAAACGTGCTATCGTGTATACTTTTGCCGCTTTTTGGAAGATACTTTACTATGCTCCAAACACACTTAGAATCCTTGAAAATAAGGAGACAGATGGAGATAATATTCGTGCTACAAGCTTAGAATACTCCCCATTTACTAAACTTGGACGTAAATTATGGATGGAGTATTATCTACCCTATGGCCTTTTCCAATTTGTTTTTTTACCACTTCTGTTTTTACCTTTTGGATGGAGTGCTGTAGGAAGTGCTTTTATTTTATTGGTTTTAGGGGAGTTTTTTT
>Ga0256828_1002276_pt1 | contig 11517 bp, 11 predicted proteins | sample CV88metaG_FD_185993 | JGI IMG/M metagenome (GOLD analysis project Ga0256828, IMG submission 185993) | Hydrothermal vent microbial communities from East Pacific Rise, Pacific Ocean - CV88 | ecosystem: Environmental > Aquatic > Marine > Hydrothermal vents | place: Pacific Ocean: East Pacific Rise... | reverse complement strand
ATAGATATTTTAGAGAGACTAAAATTAAACTCTCTGAGTTAAAAGCTTTAAGACTCTACTATATTGGAATGTTCTATAATCTATTTCTACCTACGGGGCTTGGAGGAGATGGATATAAGATATATACTCTAAATAGGAGATATAATATAAGAGTATCAAAATTAATCCCTCTATTTCTATTAGATAGATTAAGTGGTTTAGTTCCACTTCTGCTATTTGGAGCAGTTCTATTTCTATTTAGTAGATTTAATCAAAATATCTATTTTTCATATCTAGCATATAGCACAATTATACTCTCCATTCCAACTCTATATCTATTAAATCTATATCTATTTAGAGACTATATAAATATATTTTTTATAACTCTATCTCTTGGAGCAGTTTTACAGATTTTACAGTTAATCTCTGCTCTATTTATTGTATATGCAATCTCCTATCAAAATAATTTAATAGAGTTCTTAACTCTCTTTTTAATCTCCTCCATTGTGGCAGTTTTACCAATTAGTATTGGTGGAGTTGGAGTAAGAGAGCTTACATTTTTATATGGATTAAACTATATAGGGTTAAATAGTGATGTCGGAGTAGCCTTTTCTATACTATTTTTTATAATAACTGCAACCTCATCAATAGTTGGAGGAGTTTTAAAGAGGATATAATATAATTTCGCCTATGAAAAGTATTATAAATAAATTGGATTTAGATGGCTATATAGATAATTTTAAAAAATTCTATGCAAGAGATAAGGAGGTTAAATTAAATGGAGATATTACCCAACACTATAAATATATAGAGGCTCTAAGTAAAATAGAGTTTCCAGAGATAAAAGAGGTTAGAAATTTAGATATTGAGTTAAATAGAGTAAAAAAAGAGGCTCCCCTAAAGTTAGAAGATATATATGAGTTTATAAAAATAGTAGAGTATTTTAACCAATTAAAGGTAATTGAGTTTGAAAATCCTCTAAAAAATTGGATTGATAAGATTAATATTCCAGATGAGATATTGGAGATTGGAAGTTACTTTAGAGCAGATGGAGAGATAAATTCCCAAAAAGATATAAGATTGGCAGATATTGAAAAGAGTCTAAAGCAGAATAGGCAGAATATTAAAGATGTGCTATATAGACTATCCCACTCCTCAAAGTTAAAAGATTATCTAGTAGATAGACAGATACACCTAATTGATGGCGAAGAGACTCTTTTAATGAGGGGTGGTTTTAGTAGCGTAATAGATGGCTCTATTATTGGTAGAAGCTCAGCAGGTTTCTTCTATATTCTTCCAAATCAGATATCAAACCTAAAGGCAAAGGAGACAAATTTAAAATATAAGAGAGAGGAGATTCTATTTGAATACTCTAGGAAATTTTCAAAAATACTCTTTAAGTATTTTCTATTTTTAAGATTTATAAATAGAGAGTATGATAGGTTTGACCACTACCAAGCTAGAGTTAGATTTGCTAAAGCTTTTGATTATGAGTTTATTTTACAATCTAAAAAAAGAGAGGTAATCCTAAGTGAATTTTGCCACCCTGCAATTAAGGAGCCAAAACCGATTGATATATCTCTAACAAAACAGATTATGATAATTACGGGTGTAAATGCAGGAGGAAAAACAATGCTCTTAAAATCGATTCTCTCTGCAGTATTTTTTACAAAAAATCTAATCCCCTTTAGATGCAATAGAGAGAAAACTAGAGTTGGAGACTATAAATTTATTGAAGCGATTATCGATGACCCACAATCTGTAAAAAATGATATATCCACCTTTGCAGGTAGAGTTTTAGAGTTCTCCAGACTATTTAAAAAGAGTGGGGGTATTGTTGGAGTAGATGAGATAGAGCTTGGAACAGATAGCGAAGAGGCATCTGCACTATTTAGAGTTTTATTAAAAAAGCTTAGCCAGAGAGATATTACATTTATAATTACAACACACCATAAGAGATTAGCATCTTTAATGAGTCAAGATGAAAATATTGAACTTGTAGCAACTCTATATAATGAGAAGGAGGAGAGACCAACATACACGTTTCTAAAGGGGACTATTGGAAAAAGTTACGCTTTTGAGACGGCAAAGAGGTATGGAGTCCCAAAAGATATAATAGAAGAGGCAAAGAGAGTTTATGGAGAAGAGAGAGAGAATTTAAACCACCTAATAGAAAAATCTATCTCCCTAGAGCTTAAAATGAGACAGAAGATAAAAGAGGTTGATAGAAAATTAAAAGAGATAGAGAGGCAGAAAGAGAATTTAGAAAAAGAGGAGGAGACATTAAGAGAGAAGTATAAAAAGGCACAAATAACTTTAGAAAATAGATATAACGCAGCGATAAATAGAGCAAGAGAAGCAGTAAAAGTTAAAGAGTCCAGAGAGGGGAGACGACTCTTAAACAAGGCACATAAATTTAAAACCCTATCTAAAAATTTAAAATTGGAAGAGCAGAGAGAGGATAATATTAAATTTAAAGTTGGAGATAGAGTAAAATATAGCTCTTTAAATGGAGAGATTATCGATATAAAAAGAGATACTGCTACCGTAGATATTGATGGGAGAAAATTAAGAGTTCCAATAACCAAATTAAAACTAGATACATCTAAAAGAGAAGATAAAAATATAATATTAAATAACAATATAAAAATAGAGAAACCTATAAAGGGGTCAATCTCAATAAATCTAATTGGAAAAAACTCTGAAGAGGCACTAGAGGAGCTAGAAAAATTTTTATCTGATACAATTTTAAGTGGATTTGGAGAGGTTGAGGTGATTCATGGGGTTGGAAGTGGAGTTTTGAAACAGAGGATAGGAGAGTATCTAACAAAAAATCCTTTAATAGAAACATTTTATAATCCTAAAGGGAATTTGGGTGTTACAATAGTTAAACTTTAGAAAAACTATTAATATGTTATTTAAAATTCATTATTCTTTTTCTGATATAATGTAAAAAATTCACTCTAGGATTTAAAATATGAGAACTATTTTCATAATATTAATTGGATTTATAATAATAGGCTGTGGAGAAAAAATATCTCCCAAACTCTCAAAAAAAAATTCTAAAAACGCAAATGGAGTAACAGAAAGTAACACAAGTATAGATTTAGAGGGAAACTATACTTTGGAGAGTGGTAGATATGCCTATTCCAAAAACTTAAAAGCACAAAATATTATAAAAAGTGCAAAACTATCTATAGAAAAACTAGATAATGATGATTATGGATATTTTGCAGTAATAACAGTAGAAAATACTCCTATGATATATACTGGAATAATACACCATGAGGGTAATGGATTCTTAAAAAAGATAATAGTTGATAGAAACCAATCAGATAAAAATATAAGCGAAAATAATGTTATAAGTGAAAATACTACACTAAATGGAGATAATATAATAAATTGTGAAGAGCTAACCACAAATACAACAAATGAGATAAAAATTACTAAAACAGAAAATGGAATTAAAACATTTATACCATTTGAAGGGACATCTTCTGTTGCATCTATTAAATGGATAAAAATCGACTCTTTAGGAGATACACAGGAGATTAAAGATGCTCAACATGAATATATTTTATATTATAGAAATAGATTTAAAAAGTGTTTCTCCTTCTAGCTAGAATTTATTATATATGTGCTACCTAATAAGTAGCATATATATAATTTTTTATTATTAACCATTAAGGGGTGAGAAGTGCTATATAGAACTCTTTAGATAGAGTCTCATCAGCTGGAAGTCCATGTTCCCCTTTAAATTCAATAATTGCATTTTTTAACTCTGGAGTCATTATTCTAGTAACCTCCACATTTTTACCCCTTAAAGCTAAAAGATAACTAACCTGCTCTATCTTTTTATTTAAAGGCTCTCTTAAAAATTGATGCACAAGAGTATTTAAGACATTATTATCAACCTTTCCACCCTTTAATAGGAGCCAATATGGAAAATTTCCTAGTTTTCCCAAAACCTCTGCAACACTAAGCTCTACCAATGCAGTAATTGAGGAGTGTATCCCTTGAGATTTTGTTATTGCATTATTAAATCCAAATCCACTTCCTAAAATTGAAAATGCAAACTCATTTGCACTACTCTTTTTCTCTATAACTACCCTATTCGATGTGGACTTTAGAGGAATATAATTTCCCGTATGCATATCGGAAGGTATTAAACTAATACCCAAAATTATCTTCTGATTTTCACTATCTATAGAGCCTTCACTATCCCATCTATGGTGACCCTTTCCAACTGTTCCAGTTCCCGTAGCATTTACACCACTATCCTTAGACTCAATTACATCAAACTCAGTAATTGCTCCATTTATAATAAATGTCTGCCTCTTTGCATTTTCACTAGCCTCTAGGTTAAAAATTGGAACAACAAAATCTCCAATTTTAGTAAAAGTGGTATTTACAATAGCTGTAATATCGGCTGGTAATCTTCCTCTATTTCCCGTCTTATTCTCAATAGTATTTACAAAAATATTCATAGGCTCATTTCTAAAGACCTTTACCATATTATTTAACTCTGGTAATACAGAGGAGTAGAGGGTAGTTGTCTCCATTACCGTTTTTCCAGCCGGTGCCACATCTGGACTATCTGTCGCACACCCTCCACTAAATAGTAATACTCCAACCGCTATAAGCGATAAATTTATAACCTTTTTCATATAAAACTCCTTTCTATTTTACATAAAACTCAAATACACCAACTTTTACATTTCCACTATCACCACCAAGCCCTGCATTAAAATCTACACTAAGCCCTTTACTCATTGCACCGGAATTTTTAGAAGAGCCTATACCTAAAATATTGTGTAGAGATGTCTGATTTATACTGTGAATATCCAAAATTGGCTCATCGGTTAAAAGTGCATATATAACTGTTTTATCTTTTTCACAACCTGAACACTCTTTAGATGCCTTAATCGCTTGAGGATTTATTCCAAAATCCTCAGGAAAGGAGTATTCATTTCCACCCATTTGACTAAGTGGAGAGTTTGGATTTGGATATAAAACTCCAACTTTACCCTTACTATCCTCATATATAATATATAAATAGCCATCTTTATCTCTTGTATCCACACTAAATCTAATAGGCTCTCCACTCTTATACTCTGTTGGACCCTTTAAAGCCAAATTTGTAAATCCACTAGGTTTTAATTCACTTAAACTAATTCCTCTAGGTTTAACTACCGGTTTAGCCTTTTCAACTCTCTTCTGCTCTCTCTTCTCTGGCTTAGATTTTGGAGGATTATTTAAAGAGCATCCTCCAATTAAAATAGCACTTAAAGCTAGTAGCGATAAAAATTTTTTACCCTTCATTTCTGTTTTCTCCTTTCTATAGTTAATTGTTAAATTTCATTTTATTTAAATAAAATGTCCTAAAAATGTCACTTTACTACAAATTCATACTTTGCCAACTTTGGTTTAAAACCACTAGAGTTGGTAGCTTTTACCCTAACTGCCCTAGTTATAATTTTATCATCTTCGGACTCCTTTGCAAAACTAAATAGACCCTTACTCTTTATCTGATTTATATCTGTTACTGGTTCACTTGTCAATAGAGCATAGATAACGGTCTTTTCACTGTCACACCCTCCACAGCTCTTATAAGCCTCTAACTCAAATTTTCCTCCTGATAAATCCTCTGGAAATTTATGTTTTCCTTCAATCTGCTCTATCTTTACATAGGGATTTGGATATAAAACGGTAATATCTTTACTATCCAGAAAAAAGATAGTTAAAAATCCCCTCTCTCCATCTGTATCTATTGTAAAGTGGACAGACTCCCCCTCTCTATATAATCTCTTACTATAAGATATACTCATCTTATCAACTTTTCCACTATTAATTAGTCCATCTAATAGAGCCTCTAAAGAGTTACCATTAACTATATTTGCATTTTGACTCCCTTTCGGTTTTATATTTAAAAAATCATCTAAGGATTTTGAAGAGAGAGTCAACTCAGAAAAGCTTATATTTGGATGGTGAGGGGTATTTTTTGTCATATTAGCATACTCTATTACATCTTGTGTTAAAACATCTTTTATACTCCTTAGAGGTTTATCTAAATATCTACTGTCTGTAAAGGTCTTATATAGAGCATTTGTAAATAGACTTCCTGTAGGGGTGGCTAAAGACTCCTCATTATCTTGAGAGGCTGAAAATACAATATATTCACCATTTATAAAATCCTTACTAGATTTTGCTACAGATATACCTCTACTTCTTACAGGTTCGGCAAAACTCTCACTCACATCTCTAGGAGATATACTTTTTGGTTTTGCATTTAAATTTAATGCTCTAAATGCCGTTCCACTGTGACATGAATCTAAAAATATTAACTTTTTCGCCTTTATCTTATTAAATTTATCATATAGAACATCATCTGGAAGATGCTTATTTATTACTCCATCACTTAAGACTAGAGTCTCATCTTTTCCATCAACCTCATCACCATTTTTATCTGGCTTAAATGAACCATGTCCACTATAGTAAAAGGCGAAATAGTCATTTGAATTAAGCTCTTTTGCATACTCATCTAAATAATCCAAAACCTTCATAGCCTCTGAATCATATAGAACTTTTACCTTAAATCCCCAATTTGTAAAAAGCCTTTTAATCTTTGATATATCTTTCTCTATTCCATCTAAATCATTCCTATCAGCTGGAGCATAATCACTAATACCAATAATTAAAGCCTCTTTTTTAATATCTCCTAAATTTCCCTTTAAACTACTACTGTCAACACTATTTGATATAGAAATTCCTTTAGTTTTACTATCTGGTAAATTAAGTTGATTTTGACTACAACCATATACAAATGTTAGTAGAATTAAAATTAAAACTTTTTTAATAACAGAAAACATATAGACTCCTCAATCTCTTAAGATTAATTTAATAATATGATACTATTATTTAAATAAATATCTTATTATAATGTAATTTATTTTAACTATTTAATTTAAATAAAATTAAATTTTGTGTATAATATTATTAATATTACTTTAAATAAGGATTTTATTATGAAATATTTAAGGAATACTTTAATATTAATATTAATTATTGGAGTTAATCTATCTTATGGTTCAACTTTTGAACAAAATGGGGTAAAAGAGGGAAATGAAAGAGTTTCTATTACACTACTTACGGGAGTTGATAACAATGCAAAGTCCAATATTACGCTAGAGGCTAGATATGGTCATTTTATTACAGAAAACATAGAGTTATTATTTACAGCAAATACATATATAATAGAGTCTTTAAACAATATACAATTATATACAATGGGAGTAGGAACTAATATATATTTTGCAAAATCTCCAATATTAACTCCATACATAGGCTCAACGGTTTTCCATTATATATTTGGAAAAGATGTTGAAAACCCAAATACTCATAAAAAAAGGTTTAAAGATGCCTCTTTAAACGGGATAGATATCCATACAGGATTACACTATTTCTTAAATGAAAATACATCAATAACTCCCGTAATGGGAGCTCAATTTTTAGATTTTGAAGATTATAGTCAATCATATCTAAATCTCTATATAACATACTTTTTTTAATTAAAAAAAACTCTTTTAAAAAGGGGGAATTTTATGAAAAAATATTTAAAATTTTTAATTCTATTAAGTTTTTTTAGTGCTATTATTGGATGTCAAAACCAATCAAATATTAATCCTAAACCTCTAAACTCAAGACATGCTATAGATAAATCTACTCCAATAACTCTAATTGGGGGGGAGTTGGGATATGAGTTTATAAACAGTATAGATAATCCATATAGACTCTATGGGATAAAAATAAATCCTAAAAACAGTAATATTATTGTGTATGGAGATAGTAGTAAAATTATAATCTACAATACAGCTCTCCAAACCGTAAAAGTATTAAAGAGTAAAAATAGTGAAGTGACAACATTAGATATAAGCCATAATGGAAAATATTTAGCATGTAGTGGAGATGATGGGTATATTGATGTTTGGGATTTAGATGGGTATAAAAAGCTATATAGTATAGATACAGATAGTAAAAATCTTGCAATTTCAATTAGCTCAGATAGTAAAAAGATAGCAGTTGGTGGGGAAAAGGAGGTAATTGATATATATGACCTCCAATCTAAAGAGCAGTTGGCGAGACTAAAAGGGCATAATGGAGAGATTACAAATATTGGCTTTATAGATTACAATCGGAAAATTGTCTCAACTGCTACGGATAGTCTTGTAAAGATATGGAGCGTAAATAGAAAAAGAGAGATTTATTCATATCTTGCCCCATCAAATGAGTATGGAAAGATAATAAAAGCAAAATCTTTTGATGACTACACAATTTTAGCCCTAACAGAGGTGGATAGAGCAGAGGGAAATAGTAGAAGAAGAGCTGGACCTCCAGTATGGAGATACACAATTAAATTTAAAGATAATCAAGGAAATACACTAAATGAGTTTAATGAGCATAGAGAGCCAATTACAGATATAGCAGTAGCAGATAATAGAGCCTATATGGCAACCTCATCAAGAGATAGAACAGTAAGATTATGGGATTTAGAGAAAAAGAGACATATTACAAATATTGTTTTAAAAGATAGGGCAAATGGGGTTGCCATAAATAAATCTGGCTATATATTGGCTACAATAGAGGGGAACTCCAAAATAAAACTGTATCAGATTACAAATGAGTATGACCCAACTCTAAAGCCATCTAGTAGTGCAGATACTCCAACTGTATCCAATTTAAATCTTCCATCTTGGTATAAAAATCAATATGCAATTGTTGTAGGAATAGACCACTATAAGCGACTCTCTATCCCTAGATTAAATAATGCAGTAAATGATGCAAGAGCCGTAGCTGAACTTCTTAGAAAAAAGGGATTTAAGGTAATTGAGCTATATAATGAAAATGCCACTAAAGAGAAGATATTAGATGCCTTAAAAAGGGTAAAAGAGTTAGCTACAGATAATGATGCTACCCTATTTTACTTTGCAGGACATGGAGAGGGGGTCTCTGGATATAATGGAGTAAGAGAGGGGTATATTCTCCCTTATGATTTTAGCTCAGACCTAAATAATCCAAATGCTGATGTGATGTATTATGATAAGTCGGCTATTAGTATCGGTTCGCTTGTTATGTATGCAAGAGATACAAAGGCTAAACATATTGGACTTATTTTAGATTCATGTTTCTCTGGTTTAGCAATGGATAGCAAATATGCCAAAAAATCTCTAAATAGCTCAACTAAAAGTTTAGATGAGGTCAGCTATGACTATAAGACACGCTCTGTAAGGATTAAACCAACCAAGGTATCATCTCAAAACTCTGAGATAAATAATCTCTTTAAAAATCTATTACAGAAAAAGTCTATAAATATATTAACGGCTGGAGATGACCAACCTGTGGCAGATGGTTCAAACCACTCACCATTTACACAAGCACTCCTAAATACTTTAAATGGAAAAGATGTCTCTAGTAGAGGATTTGTTCGATTCTCAACACTAGCAGAGTATATTAAAAGATTTGTAGAGAATAGAACAAAAAATAGACAGAGACCTCAATATAAGAATGAGAGTAGCGAAGGGGGAGATTTTATATTTAAAATATAATCTACCCTATCTGAGAGGATATTAAACTCATCTCTCTATCTAACTCCTCTCTTGTCTTAAAGAGAAATTGATACTTCTGTTTATCTTTTGTAATAACAAATATTCCAAAACCTACAAGTTCAACCCTTCCTATCCCTTCACTCTCAAACCACTCAAGACTAATCTCCGTAGTCTCATCTCTATATCCCGTCTTTATAATAACAGCCACATAGAGCCGTTTTATATCATCTAATATAAATTTCATATCTTTAATTTTAAAACTTCTCATACTGAATTATAATATATAAAAACAAAAAACTCAAAAATGCAACCAAAGTTGCACTCAATTTTCCATTTAAAGTATATAATTACATCAAAAAAAGGAAAGGATAGAAGATGTTGGTAAAAAGATATGAACCATTTAATGAAATTAAAAGAAGTTTTGATTTGGTAAATCAACTTATAAACTCTATGGAGAAGGGAATTGAGAGTGAAGGCTCTCTAGTAGATTTCGTTCCAAAGGTAAATACAAGAGAGGATAATAACGCATATTATATAGAGGTGGAACTTCCGGGAGTTAAAAAGGAAGATGTAGATGTTAAAGTTGATGGAAATATTTTAACAATTTCTGGAGAGAGAAAATTAAAACAGGAGACAAAAGCAGAAGATTACTATAAGGTAGAGAGTAGCTATGGAGTATTTTCAAGAAGCTTTACACTCCCAGAAAAGGTAGATGTGGCAAAAATAGAGGCGAAGTCTCAAGATGGTATTATTGAGATTGTAATTCCAAAATTAAATATCGATACAGGAAGTAAAAAGATAGAGATTAAGTAGTAAAGGAGGAGTATATGGCAAATATAGCAGAAAAATCAAAAGAGTTAGTAGAAAAAGTTGAAGAGAAAGTTGAAAAGGGTGTGGAGGTTGTAAAAGAGACATTTAATAATATTGCTAGACATCTACCTCTTGTAAATTTTGCGAGACACAGTAGCGATACCTATGATATAGAGATAGACCTACCGGGTGTAAAAAAAGAGGATATTGAGATAAAAATAGAAGATGACTATTTAACAGTAAATGCTATTAGAAAATTTAAAAAAGAGGTAAAAGAGGAGGATTACTATCTGTGCGAAAGCGACTTTGGACTAATCTCAAGAAGTTTTATTCTTCCAAATGATATAGATAGAGATAAGATATATGCAAAATTGGAAGATGGAAGGCTATATATAACTCTTGAAAAAGAGGAGACTAGAAAAGCAAAAAGTATTGCAATAAAATAGGAGAAGATTTATGAGAAGAGGAGTCCTAAAACTATTAATGGCTACACTAATTGCAAGTAGCCTAAATGCTGATAGCAATATTACAAAAACTCCACTAGACCCTTTTGCAAATGACCCAATGTTTAAAGAGTTTCAAAAATTGCAAGAGGATATGAATAGAATCTTTAACAGTTTTCATAAAAGATTTTTTAGCAATATAGAGATACCAACAATTGGTAATTTAAATAGTGGGGCATTCTCTATGTCGGTTAAAACCGATGTGGTGGATAGAGGTGATAGATATGAGATAAAAGCAAACCTTCCGGGTGTAGATAAAAAGAGTATAAAAGTTGAGGTAAAAAATAGTATTCTCTCAATTAAGGCAGAGACCAAAAAGGAGAGAGAGGAGAAAAAGGGTGATAGGCTTATTAGACAGGAGAGATTTATAGGAAGTTTTTATAGAGCCATGAGTCTCCCAGATGATGCAGATAGCGACAAACTAAAAACGGAGTATAAAGATGGAGTTTTAACTATTACAATTCCAAAAAAGAGCAAAAAAGTTACTACTTAAAGCGACTCCAAAGAGCTAAATCTACACCAACTCTTTTTTGGTGTAGAAACTCCAAATCTAAATCTACACTATAACCAAGAGGAGTCGAAGAGAGTTTTGGGGTTTGATATTGAAGTATCCAATCAAATCT
>Ga0256828_1002275_pt1 | contig 11519 bp, 9 predicted proteins | sample CV88metaG_FD_185993 | JGI IMG/M metagenome (GOLD analysis project Ga0256828, IMG submission 185993) | Hydrothermal vent microbial communities from East Pacific Rise, Pacific Ocean - CV88 | ecosystem: Environmental > Aquatic > Marine > Hydrothermal vents | place: Pacific Ocean: East Pacific Rise... | reverse complement strand
ACTTCTTAGATGGTGTTGCTTTTTCTTTTTGTATATCTTCAATAACTTCATTTATTTCAGGCTCTTGAACTTGCTGCACTTTTTGCTTTGTCAGTTGCTCTTCAAATTGTAATTCAAGCCCTTTGCTTGTCATCACAAATCCATCAACGCGTAGTTTTCCTTCGTGGATAGCTTTATGATGTTCTTTACAAAGAGGGATAAGATTATGTTTATGATCTTTATGAAAATGTCCTATAAAACCAGAGGCATCAGCTAAATGACGGTGAGAGATATGATGCACATCCTCTGCAATAGCACCACAAATAACACATTTCGTCACATAGAGCTCTTTGTTGTATTTTGATGTTTTTTTCTTTACTAAAAGCTCCAACTCATCAAAATCATTCGCAAGCCTTTTCCTAATAGCATTGGCATTTTCTAAAAACTCACTATCCATATGGAGTGATTTTGCAAACTCCAATCCATAGATGCTACTACCACTTCCAGCTTGTAAGACTCTATTAAAAACCAACTTATCAGCTTTTTCATCATACTCAACACTTAAATGCAAATCCACAACATTATTGAGTTTTGTAATCTCTTGCATGGTTGAAAGCTGATGAAGATGTGTTGCAAAAAGGAACAAACATCGTGTTGCTGAGAGTTTTTGAATAGCAGAAGCAACGATAGCCACACCTGAAAGTGTTTCTGTACCATGACTGATCTCATCACCTAAAACCAAAGAACGCACACCTGCACGATTAAAAATATTTTTCAACTCCAACATCTCTACAGCAAAAGTTGAAAGCCCTTTAGCTAAATTATCACGAGAAACTATACGGGTAAAGAGGGACTCAAAGATGCTAAACTTCATCACTGAAGCACTCACAAAAAAGCCACTTTGAGCCATTAAGACAGCGATACCAATACTTTTCATCAAAGAGCTTTTTCCACTTGAGTTTATACCATAAAGAAGAACACCATGTATATCATGTCCATCATGCACACTCACATCCAACATTACAGTTTTTGGATGGGGAAGATCTAAGAGTTTTCTCTCCCCCATTACAATATCATTAGGGATATAAATACCACCTTGTTCCTGTATCTCAATAAGAGGATGACGCAGTTGCATAACCTGTAAAAAGTTTTCATCCTCTTTTGCATCGACAATCATCGGACGAGAATGGTTGTAGGTTTGTGCTACTTTAGAAGAACTTACAGCAACATCCAAGTCAGCAACATATCCTATAACTCTATCAAATAAAAGTGCGTATCTTCTTTGAAAAAGTGCTTGAAGTTGTATGTATCTCTCTTTTACAAGAACCACAATTTTACGACGATTTTTCATAATTTTATCGGAGAGTTCATCAGTAAAAGGAGATGTTATTTTGACATTATTTGTCAATTTTTTTACTCTACATGTAAGAAAACTTTCATCCTTTTTAAAACGGTTTTCTATCATAGAAAAACGATTTTTACTCAAAGATATATAATAACCATCTTTTTCTAAAACACCTAAACTCACCACTTTGTTTGCACTACTTAATCCCTCTTCCTCAAGAAGTTGTTCAATCTTGTGAACAATATCTTCAAAAGCGCGTAGCATAACAGCATTTTCTTTTACAAGGGTATCTATAGCTTCATCTACACCACTCATCAAAAAGTTCTCATCTACTGTTGCATTTGTAAAGCGACGAGATATATCAAGATCTATCGTTTTTTGTATATCTCGTAAAAACTCATCCACTTCACTTTCATGAAAAGGTGTTTTTTGTATTTTATATTTTTTCACATATAACATCAACTCTTTTACACTTAACATTGAATCGTAAATATGATTCATCTCAAAAGGGTGTAAGCGACATAAGTTTAAACGACGAGCCAAGCGTTCAAGATCATAAATCCCCCGTAAGGTTTCATCAAGATAACGAGTATGCGAGCCTACTCTTTCTATGAGATTATAACGGCGTTCAAGCTCCTCTGTTTCCATAATCGGATTGAGTAAACGCTCTTTTAGAAGTCGTCGCCCCAAAGCTGTAGAGCTTTTATCTAACATTTTTAAAAGGGTAAACTCTTTTCTGTCTTTTGAGATGATACCCATTTGCTCCAGTGCATTATTTCCAAGGTACATAAAACGGCGATTGTCTATAATCTGAGGTAAACGCATCTTTTGAACAATATGATAATCATGTTCTATAATGAAATGAATTAAAATCGCCAAGGACTCCGTAATCATAGGAGAGCGTTCCAAGTCAAGATGTTCTATGGGTGAGAGTAAAGAGTGTATCTCATACACTTCAGCAAAAAGTTTGTTCTGAAAATCTATACGGGGGCGTTCATGATTGACAGAATAATGATAATGTTCAGCTATTTCAAGATAATGCATAATATGTTTTTGATCATCCACTCCATCTAAAAATGTCACAATAACTTCACTTGTTCTATACACATTTAAAAGATTAAAAACCTCATCAAGTGCATAAGATGGATCTTCACTTGTTCCATGTGTTTCATAAAGAAAAGTTTTTCCTGTTGTCACATCTATAGCACTATATCCCAGTGTATAAATATCTCGATACTTATCAATCAACAAAGAGACTATAAAGTTATCATCATTATCTATAATATGTTCAAAATTTGTCCCAGGCGAGATTATCTGTTCAATATAACGGCTGATTTTAGGAGGATTACCTTTTTGTTTTACAACAACTATAGTGTATTTTTGCTCACTAATTAAACGCTGTAAATAACGCTCAAAACTTACAGCAGGCACACCAGCTAAAAGAGGATTTTTTTCAGAATTTTCTAAAATATTTTTATTTTTTTTAGTGAGCTGTATATTTAAAAGCTCTGCTATCTCTTTTGCTTTTCCAATCTGCTTTTCATCATTGTTCACCTCATATACTTCAAAAAAAGTACCTATTTCCATAAAGACAACAGTATCTTCACCATATTTTTTTTCAAAATATTCTTGCAAGTCAAAATAAATTTGGGTTAAAAGTTTCTCTTTATTATTAAGAAGTGAATAGACTTCAGAGGAATGCATTATATCTCTTTGCTTTTTTATATATTATAACATAAAAATAGTAGCTATAAAGAGCATTAATCTAATAACAACTATTTTTAGGTATAATGGCTTTTATGAAGAAACTCTTTATTTTATCACTTATTCTAATAGTAAATCTTTACGCTTCACTCTCTGAGGATAAACTCAAAGTGATTATTATTGGTAAAGTGGCAAAATATGTCGTGTGGCCAAAAGAAAATAACACAAAAGAGTTTCATATTACCATCTTACAAAACCCTTTTGGAACACTTCCAGATACAATATATAAAAACAAACAAATTAACAACAAACCTGTTGTTATTCAATACATTGACACCGTCGACACTCTCGACAACCTTGCAAAAACAGATATTCTTTATATCCCAAAATCGGAAGCTTCTCATCTTCAAAAGATTCTTCAAACTCTTCATGGAAAAGGTATTTTCACCATGAGTGATATTAAAGGTTTTGCACAAAAACACGGTATGCTCCAGCTCTATTTTGTTTCACGAAAAATCAAACTAAAGATTAACCTTGATGCTGTAAAAAAAGAGCATCTCAATATCCGTTCAACACTACTTAGAATTGCCAAAGTTATAAAGGAAGAAAAATGAGGTATAAACTCCTCCCCTTGGAACTACTTATCTTATCACTGTCCATACTCCATGCACAGGATAACAGTGATACTATCTCTCTTGAAGAGATACTTACACTTGAAACAGAACGCACTGCTGATGTTGGTTCACGAAGTGGTGCTGTAAGTTCACTCTACAGTCTTTCCCCAACTGATGTTATTACATCTCAAGAGATTCAAAGAACAGGACTAACATCACTAACTGATGTACTGCGCTATTTTATAGCTGGCTTTAATGCACCTGAGACATCTGTCGCTGATGGAAGTGATCATGTGCGTGCTTTTACACTTCGAGGGATGAGTCCTGATCAGATTTTAGTCCTTATCAATGGCAAAAGAGTCCATACAAGTGCCCTCTTACATGTAAATGGAACAATAGGCAGAGGTTCTAGTAATGTTGATCTCGATACTATTGCTATCGGTGCTATCCAAAAAATAGAAGTTTTACGAGATGGTGCAGCAGCACAATATGGTTCAGATGCCATTTCAGGAGTAATTAACATCATTTTAAAAGGTGCTGAACATAAAAATAGAATTACCTTTCATGGTGGCAAGAGAAAAGCTGGAGATGGGGAACAACTCTCTAGTGATATCTTTCTTACACAAGAACTTTCCTACGATGGATTTGTAAACTTTACACTCCAACTCAAGAAACAAGATCAAACACAACGAGCAGGAGAAGATCGAAGAGAAAATGCTTCCATTTACAAAACACATGTTGGCATTCCTGATGCTACGAATATTTTAGCACTACTCAACAGTGATATAGAGTTTGAAAATGGAAACAGTTTATACACAAATTGTACTTTTAACTATAGAGAGAGTGAAGCAAGTACTTTTGCAAGAGAAAAAACAGAAGCATACCCTGATGGTTTTTTACCTATTTTACAAGCAACTATAACAGATGGAGGCTTAACATTTGGACTCAAAGGTGAATTAGAAAATGGCTACTACTTCGACATAAGTAACACTTTAGGATATAACAGTATTCGATATACAATGAAAAATACCTATAATTATGACCTCAATCCCTCTCCAGACACTTTTTATAACGGAACACTTTCATTTTTACAAAATACAACAAATCTCGATATGAAGAAAAAATATGGTTCTATTAATATTGCATTTGGAGCAGAGCATCGCTACGAAAACTATAAAATAGAAGCAGGCGATCCTAATTCCTACTATGGAAGTGGTTCACAGGGATTTTCAGGTTATAGAGAAGAAAATGCTGTAGATGCTTCAAGAAACAGTGGAGCTCTCTACTTTGATATTAAAAATCAAGCAAGTGAAAAACTTCTTTTACAAGGAGCTTTACGCTACGAACACTACAGTGATTTTGGAGCAACAACAACAGCAAAACTTGCTATGAGCTATAAACTTCGAGATAATTTTCTACTTAGAAGCTCTGCAAGTACAGGTTTTCGCGCACCATCACTTTCTCAATCACACTATTCACATACTTCTACATTCAATGGTCTTGTAGAAGGTACTTTTAAACCAAGTGACGAGGTTGCACAACTCTTTGGCGCAAAACCTCTTAAAGCAGAAAAATCAAAACACTTCACAGTTGGAACTGTTTACACTTTTAATGAAGAAAGTTCTTTAAGTGCTGATTATTTTTATGTTTATATTAAAGATAGAATCATACTCTCCAATGAATATACTCTTACGCCTGAACAACAAGAGCAATATAACATCAATAAAGCCAGATTTTTTACCAATGCTGTAGACACAAAAACATATGGACTTGATATTAAATACAATTATGAGCACAAACTACTTAATGGTGCAAAATTTTCTATGAATATATGGTATAACTATTCCAAAAACCATGTTGTTTCCTTTAATGACAAAACAACAACCCGTGAAAATTCTTTTGAACAAATAGACAGAATGGAAAACGGGCAACCAAAAACAAATTTCAAAACACTCCTTACCTATAAATACAAGAACTACACAACCACTTTTAATACAACCTATGTAGGCTCTTATCAAGAGGTAGTGGATGATATAGCATATAAATTTAAAGCACAATGGTATAATGACATAGATTTTGCCTATAATATCAAACAAAATTTCCAAATAGCTTTAGGTGCTTTGAATATGTTCAATACAGTACCAAACAAATGGGATGGACTTGATGGTTATGTTTATGGCTATGATGGCATTAAACCCTATTCAAGATATTCACCTTATGGGTATAGTGGTGCATACTACTATATTCGTGCAAACTATTCATTTTAACAAAGGGGTAAACACCTAACTATGCAAACAAAAACACATTTTCGCTCTTTACGAACAAAACTTATTTTTATGTTTAGTTTTATCGCCTTTATTGCTATACTTTTGCTTTCACTAACTATACTGTTTACAACCTATCAAGAACTTGTTAAAAGGGAAAAAATATTCTTACAAAATACACAAGATATCCTTTTGCAAAACCTCATAGCACCTATAGAGTTTGATGATGCCTATAGTGCCAATCTTCTTTTACAAACGCTCCAAAGAGATAAAGATATTCAAGGTGCTTTCGTTTTTTCCAAAGATGGTACCCTTTTTACATCCTATGTAGCAAATAAAGAATATAAACAACAATTTTTAAAAAAAGCCACCCAATTTGTAGACAATGTAACAAACACACAAAACATTATTTTAAAAGAAAATGACTTACTCATAGCGAAAAAAGCAGTTTTTATAGATAACAAACAAAGTGCTACTTTTATTATTTTATCATCAACAAGAAGTTTAAATGAAAGTATCAAAAGTCAAATTTTTCTTACACTTCTTATCTCTGCCATTGTTTTTTTCATTATGGTACTTCTTGCTTTTAAATTTCAAAACATTTTCACTCAACCACTTTTTCACCTTAAAAAAATGATGAAAAAAGTCACAAAAGATAAAAACTATAACCTTACATTGCAACATAACTACAATGATGAATTTGGCATCGTTATGGATGGTTTTAATACTATGCTTGCCACAATCCAAGAACAAAACCAAAAGATGCATAATGCAAAACTTGAGATAGAAGCTATCCATAAAAACACCCGTTCATCTATTGAATATGCAGCTCTTATTCAAGATGCCATCATCCCCCACAATGATGCTTTTAACAAATTTTTTCAAGAATACTTTACACTTTGGAACCCCCGAGATGTTGTTGGTGGAGATATTTATCTCTTTGAGGAGTTGCGTCAAGGTGATGAGTGTATCATTCTTTATATAGACTGTACAGGGCATGGTGTCCCTGGAGCATTCTTAACAATGCTTGTCAAAGCACTTGAGAGACAAATTATCTCTGAAATCAATCTTACCAACGAAACAGTAAGCCCATCAAAAATACTCTCGTTTTTTAACAAACATATGAAACATCTTCTTAAACAAGAAACACAAGAGAGTCTTTCAAATGTGGGATTTGACGGTGGTGTTTTTTACTATAATAAAAAAGAAAAAATTGTACGCTTTTCTGGTGCTGAAACACCTCTTTTTTATATGCACAACGATACACTCCATGTTATAAAAGGGGACAGATATTCTGTTGGATACAAAAAATGTCGTCTTGATTATGTCTATACTGAACATACCATTGCTGTAGAATCTGGTATGAGTTTTTATCTTACTACAGATGGTTTCATAGATCAAAGTGGTGGGGAAAAATCATTTAGTTTTGGTAAAAGAAGATTTTTACAACTCATAAAGCAGTACCATAATGAACCAATGTCTCAACAAAAAGAACTCTTTTTAAAAGGATTAGCACACTATCAGGGTCATGAAGAGAGAAATGATGATATAACACTTATTGGGGTGAAAATTTAAATTGGCTGTGCTCACACGAACATAGTCTATTTTATACCTAAAATAAGCACTTTTATAGATTTTTATACTTGTAATGTACCTTTAAATGTACCTTTTTTGATTTTAGCTTTGAAATATCACTTTATTTGATTATTGAGTTTTCAGTATTTTAATATAAGTAAAATTTTTATAGTATATCTATTTTTAACTTTTATCTGCTATCTTCTTAATATCATCAGATACAACTACTTGTACGATTTTATAACCTGTTGGCATAAAAACTTTTATCTTCATTTCGTCTCCTTTAATGTGACTTATACGAGTTTTTCGTAGCTGTCCAAAAATTTACTTAGTCGCTCTTTTTACGACTATGCTAAAACTAGGCTCTTGAACAAGTCGTAATTCGTGCGACATGTTGAGGTGTCGCTAGTTTTTCGACACATAGTAGTGATATATTAGAGTATTTTTTAAATTCTCTTTCTTTTTATATTTATTTGATATTAAATATCTTAAAAGATGAAAAAAGTGTATCATATTGATACTAATTAAATAAAATATATTTATATCATTATGATATTTTATTTTAATAATATGCTATAGTCTATGTATATTTGATACAAAAAGGAATAGTATTTGAATTTAGATGAGTTTAAAGCATTGTTAAAAAAAGCAGAATTTAGTAAGAAAACATTTAGTGAGGATGTAGAAATTGCATTATCTACTGTAAATGGTTGGGATCGACAAACAAACTACCTGTGCCATTTTGGGTTAAGAAGTATTTAAATCTCTACATAGAAAACAAAGAGTGCAAAGAGTAGCTTTTAGTTCTTATTGATATTTATGAAGTTTCTATGATATAATTTCACTTGAAACAAGAAATGTCCTTTGAAGAGTTTAGAATGACTATCTAAGCTTTGATGGGCATAAGGGGTAGGGCTTCGGCTTTGCCCCTTTTTTTTTGCCATTATTTTTGGTAGGCTTGTGGGTGGGTGGGAACTCATCTAAAAGGACATTTCTTGTTCAGTAAATTAGTAGTAGTCTTTTTAGTGCTGATGGTGTTCGCACCTTATCTTCACTAATCAAAAAGGAGGGATTAGTCACCCCTCCGACTACTACGCTCCGTGATTATTACTATTTTAGCGGATGCTCTCTTTGTTTTGTTCAAACTTAAATTCGCTGTATGCACCTGTATAATGTGGCTGTGGCGAATATTGGAAAATTTTTATACATAATAACTTATAGAGAAAACTTAAAACGGTTTTATCACCACTTCAAGCCATGTAAATCTCTTAATAGTTTTTTCCATTTTTCTATAGACTTTTAATAATTCTTTTACCGTGTATTTATTCCGAAAATAACCACTACCAAAACTAAATTCTAAACACTATAGCCGTGTAGTCCTGCAAACTCTAAAGTTTGTTTGTCTTTTGCAGTTGAGAAGTGTTTTATCGGTAGTTCTAATCCTATTGAGGTGTATAAAGTCTTTGCCTCTATGATATTGCGTGAGAGTGGCTTTTTAAATGCTTCTATCCATCGCTGAGGCTCAAATATACTTATACTTTTCACTACTTCTATGATATAATCATTATCATAAAATAGAACTTCTAAATCACTACTGCTAAAGTTGAGAGAGTCAATTACTCCCTCGACTTTCACGGTAATCTTCTGCGTTTAGCTTTTGTTCTAAAAATACCAAAACCTCATTAGTAGAAAACTTCTTTAAAAGTTCTTTTGCTCTGTTTATATTCTCTGGCGTTGCTTCTAGTATATAAGGCTTATAGTAGGAATATGTACTATCTTTTGTTACACCATCAATAAACTGTAACCCATATGTGTTTTGCAGTTCTGTTTTTAAATTCTCAATGCGTGAAGTAAGATAATGTACTACATCACTCTTTGCTCTAACATCAGCACCACTAAGTAGATCTGATAACACTAGATAGTGTGATACATAAGGTGGCTTTTTTATTTTCTTTTTCATTTTATGCCACCTTTTTTATAGTAACACTCTCGATGAGGTTATGTACTTCGTTAATATCAAATACAGTCGCGTGAGCCAATAATTTGATGGGCGTTAGCTTGCCGGATGCTGCATAGTTCCATACTATCGTGATAGTTACACCTAAATACTTCGCTATCTCTTTAGCTCTGTAATATCTTTTTTCCATAATGTACCCTTTGCCATTCTTTCTAATGGCACGCCCTTGCCAAAGGGTGGCGGGATAAACACATCAGTTTGTTTTTAGATTTAATGTGTTTGGCTTAAGCTTGTTGGTATTATGCAGTATTTAAAAATTAAAAGTAAGTAGTACTTTTATACCTTACTTTTTTCTTAAATTATTTAATGGAGTTTATAAGTGAATTATAATGCTTTGCATAGGTATGATTGTTAAAATAGCTTTCAATTTCTTTAAGTACATTTTTATCATATTGGTTTTGAGCAGAGACGATCTTAATTATTGTATTTTTAAGATCAATTTTTGGTGTATGATATAGTAATGATATATAGTAATCATCAATTTTATTTAATTTAACATTATTTATTATCTCTTTAACTGATTTTGTACCTTTTTTTGAAATTACATAATTTTTAACATTATATAAATCTTGTAGTATTAAAAATATATCGCCTTTAAATACTTCTACCTCTGCATTGGCATATGCTAATCTATTATAATTTAAACCACTATCTATAATTGTAACTTCATTGGTATTATTATATTTGATTTTTGTTTTTTCAAGATATTTTGATAATCTAGTGTTAAAATATATCTTTTCTAACTCCTCAATATCTTTTTGTAAAATAGCAATCGCCTTGTTTTTTTCAGTAATTGCTATTTTCTTGTGTTTTATTGTTAATATATTTTTATATTCTTTAATTATTTTTTTTATATTTAAGAATGTTTCAAAAAATACAAAATGTTGAACTTCTTCTTTTTGATTGCGTTGTAAAATAGTTTCAATATCATAAAGTACGCTCTCTTCAAAATTATCCATCTTTCAATCCTTTTAAAAAATTACTCCACCAATCCATAACTATTCTAAGCTCTTTTATATAATTGGCTTCATATGTGTATGCTCTATCAACTATGTTTTTAGGTAAGTGGTCCAAAGCCCTCTCTTTTGCTTCATAGCTAACCTTGTGCTGCATTTGATGTATATCTGCCAGGCTTCTCAATGTATCCCTAAAGCCGTGAAGTCTTATTTTAGTACCTGCTTTCTCATCATTAAAGCCCATTCGTTGGAGTGCTCTGTTTGGTGTTTCTGTGTGTATTGGCTCATCAGCATAGCCATCTGCTGCAAAGATATACTCTCCACCACTAAAAAGCTTCTGCTCTTCTAAGATACTTATAACCTCATCAGTAAGTGGCATTTGATAGTCTGGTATATTTATGTTCTTGACTTTCATCTCTTGGCGTGGAATGGTTAGCATTCTGTTGCTAAAGTTGTTATCTTTGCATAGTGTTTCTTTGTGTGTTTAGAGATAATAGAGGCTTTATGTATGTTTGAAACCACATTAAAATCACAATAGCCTTTTGTAGTTGCGTATTTCTTCTGCTCATTCTTTTCTTTACGATAGTAGTCGATAGGGTCTATCCTATCTGCGACAAGCTCTCTACTTTTTGCAGCTCTCTCTTTAGCTATTTTTAGTTTTATATCTGGGTAGCTGCCAAAAGAAGTTTTTCTCCTCTTGAAAAGAGTAGGGCTTTTATATCGAAACTCCCATATTTTATTGCCACTTGGTTTTACCAGGAGCGAGAGTCCTTTATCTACCGGAAATGTGTATGCCTTCTCCTTTGGCTTTAGATTACGAATAGTAGTGTCTTTTACTTCTGCCATTGTTAGCCTTTTGGTACATTTTCTATTTGATTGTATTGTACTGTATTTTATAGATGATTTTCAAAAAGTGCCTATTTTAGGTGTTTGCGTTGATGTTATTTGATTGTATTTATTTGAAGTTTGGTGGAGCTGTGCGGAATCGAACCGCAGTCCGAAACCAAGCTACTTCCAACATCTACATGCTTAGAAAGGTTGTTAAAATCTCATCTTGCTTCACAC